>Ga0334882_1000223_pt1 | contig 100011 bp, 89 predicted proteins | sample GraSluR1_MG_5_FD_207226 | JGI IMG/M metagenome (GOLD analysis project Ga0334882, IMG submission 207226) | Sludge microbial communities from methane-producing bioreactor in Wageningen University, Netherlands - Granular Sludge_15_04-R1 | ecosystem: Engineered > Bioreactor > Anaerobic >...
CGCTCCATGCATGAAATCATCAAGAGAAAGATCAAAAAAGTCCCCACATTGCGCGGCCGCTCCGTATTAAACCTCTTTTACGAACCAAGCACCAGAACCAAGGCCAGTTTTGAGCTGGCTCAAAAATATATGAGTGCCGATTCGGTAAGTGTTGCCGGCTCTTCTTCCAGCCTGGTCAAGGGAGAAACTCTCAAGGATACGGTTCGTAATGTGGAGGCAATGGGTGTTGAGTGTGTGATAATGAGACACCCTGTTTCCGGTGCTGCTCATTACCTGGCCCGCAACGTTGAATCATCGGTTATCAATGCCGGAGACGGAATGCATGAGCACCCGACCCAGGGCCTGCTTGATCTTTATACAATCTGGGAGAAGAAGGGGCGCCTTGAAGAGTTGAAAGTCGCCATCGTTGGGGATATCAGGCACAGCAGGGTTGCCCGCTCAAACATCTGGGGCCTGAAAAAAATGGGTGCGGAAGTGGTTGTAGCCGGTCCGCCAACCCTGATGCCTCCCGATTTGGATATTTTCGGCATAAAAGCTTTTCATACCATTGAAGATGCTGTCCTTAAAGCCGATGTGGTAATGGCCCTTCGCCTGCAAAAAGAACGTCAGGAAAGCGGTCTTTTCCCCAGTTTACGGGAATATGCAGAGCTTTACGGGCTGAACAGGGAAAGAGTTTCGCTGGCGGTTGAGGATGTGTTAATCATGCATCCCGGACCGATTAACCGCGGAGTTGAAATGACATCCGAGCTTGCTGATGGACACGGTTCAATAATTCTGGAACAGGTAACCAGTGGAGTGGCTGTTCGTATGGCCCTGCTTTACCTGCTGTTGGGGGGGACAAAAGAATAATGAGTGAAAAAATCAAGTGCATTACCGGGGGCAGGGTAATAGATCCTTCCTGCGATTATGATAAACATGCAGATCTTTTAATTGAAGAAGGCAATATAGCCGCGCTGGGTGAAAAGATAGCTGCTCCTGAAGGAGCAGAGATCATAGATGCTTCCGGATATATCGTAGTTCCCGGCCTGATTGACATGCATGTTCATTTAAGGGATCCGGGGCAGGAATATAAAGAAGATATTAACTCGGGGACCAGGGCAGCGGCAGCTGGAGGTTTTACTGCAGTTGCAGCAATGGCCAACACTGACCCGGTCTGTGATAACCCTTCAAATGTCAGGTATGTTATTGAACAGGCAGCCAGGGCCCATGCAAAGGTATATCCAATTGGAGCCGTCAGCAAGGGGTTGGAGGGAAAAGAAATGGCCGAAATCGGCCGGATGAAAAAAGCCGGCGCTGTTGCTTTTTCAGACGACGGTAATCCGATAATGGATTCCCAGCTGATGTATCACATCCTGCAGTATGCTTCAGGTATTGATGCTCTAGTTATTCTGCATGAAGAAGACCGAACTCTGTCCAGGGGCGGGATGATGCACGAAGGCGCTGTGTCATCGCTGCTGGGCTTAAGAGGCATTCCGGCAGCATCCGAAGAAGCTATGATCGCCAGGGATCTTCTCCTGCTGAAGGCCACCGGAGGACGAATGCATATCGCCCACCTTTCTACGGCCGGTTCGGTTGAGCAGGTTCGCCGGGCAAAAGCTGAAGAGCTGCGGGTAACCGCCGAAGTAACGCCTCACCATCTTCTCTTAACAGACCGGGCGGTTAAAAATTCAGGCTATAATACCAATACAAAAGTTAACCCGCCCCTGCGTTCAGAGCACGACAGACAGTCTTTATGGGAAGGGTTATTTGACGGAACCATCGATGCTATTGCCTCCGATCATGCCCCGCATCATACCGATGACAAGGATGTTGAGTATGATTTTGCTCCATTTGGTATAGCCGGGCTGGAAACTACTACGCCACTGCTGCTTGATGAACTTTTATCCGGGCGCAGTAAAAAGCTTACATTACCCCTGCTCATTGAAAAATTGAGTACAGCCCCGGCCAGGATTCTCGGGGTGCCCGGGGGAAACTTACAACCTGGCAGTCCAGCCGATATAACCATAATAGACTTGAATAAGGAATTCATCGTTAACCCGGACCGCTGGCAGTCAAAGTCGCGTAATACGCCCTTCTCCGGGAAGCAGCTGAAAGGATCGGTTCTATGTACTCTGGTAGATGGACGGATTACGATGAAAGAAGGTGTACCGACTGAGGGCTGAATGCCGATTTATACTGGACAGCTTTGCCGTGATCAGGAACGAGATGATTGCCCCGGATTTCTGTAAAATCACCTTTGCGGCTCCGGCTATTGCCCAAAAAGCTGAGCCGGGACAGTTTTGCATGATTTATATGCCATCTGACCGGGGCTTTATGCTTCCCCGGCCGCTCAGCATATTTTCCGCCGACAGGACAGAAGGTAAGCTCTCTTTTTTCTACAAGAAGGTCGGCCGGGGCACTAAATATCTTTCCCAGACAGAACCGGGCAGCTATTTAAAATTGCTGGGTCCGCTCGGTAATAGCTTTCCTCCCGCTGAAAGCGGTGCACTGATGGTTGCCGGGGGAATGGGATTAGCTCCCCTTGCATTCCTGATCTCAAGCTCTACTGTGCCATTGACCTTAATCCACGCGGCTAAAACAGCAGAGGAGCTGGTCTCCCCCCTGGCAGAGGTGCCCACGGCTGAAGTAAATATTGTTGCAGTGACTGAAGACGGAAGTGAAGGGCGCCGCGGCAGCGCCCTGGATATTGCCTGTGAATACCTGCCCGGTACAAAAACCTTATACGCCTGCGGACCTACGGCAATGCTTCAGTCCCTGGCGCAAGTGTGTCGCAGCAGGGGCATCCAGGCCTGGCTTTCCCTTGAGGAGAAAATGGCTTGTGGAATTGGCGCTTGCCGCGGCTGTTCTGTTCAGACCAATAGCGGTTACAGCAGGGTCTGTCATGATGGTCCTGTTTTCTCCGCCGGGGAGGTTTATCCGGATGCATGAACCCGATCTGAAAACGCAACTTGGAAAGCTTGAACTGCATTCCCCTGTCCTGGCAGCCTCGGGCCCTTTAGGCAGCAGCCTGGAGTATGCTGAGCTTATTGATCCGGGGCAGTTCGGGGCAATTATTGTAAAAGGGATATCCCTGGAGCCCTGGCCGGGCAACCCTCCGCCTCGCCTTGCTGAAACAGCGGCAGGTATGCTGAATGCAATAGGCTTGCAAAACCCGGGGTTGAAATATTTTCTAAAACATGAACTGCCCCGACTCCGGGGCTTTAAAACAAAAATAATTGTTAATATCATCGGGCGCACAGTTGAAGAATATGCTGAAACAGCTGCTGCTTTAGATCAACAGCCAGGCATAGATGCTGTGGAATTAAATATATCTTGCCCCAACCTTAATGCAGGCGGGATGGCTTTTGGTGCAGACCTTCAGCTGACAGAAAAAACAGTCAGCGCTGTGCGCCAGAGAACAAGCTTGCCTTTGCTGGTAAAACTGACTCCCAATGTAACAGACATTGTATCTATCGCCCGCGCTGCTGAAGAAGCAGGCGCCGATATAGTTTCACTGATCAACACCCTGGGTGGAATGGCTATTGATATTGAGAAAAAGAAACCTGTGCTTGGAAATATTTTCGGTGGCTTATCCGGCCCGGCCATTATGCCGGTAGCCCTGAAAATGGTCTGGCAGGTCTCGGAAGCGCTAAACATCCCGGTCCTGGGTATGGGAGGTATTACTTCTGCTGCTGACGCTGTCCAGTTTATTTTGGCCGGAGCGAGGGCAGTTGCAGTGGGAAGCGGTATTTTTCACAATCCTGACCTGGCAGGCGAAATTACCAGTGGCCTTAAAGAATACATGGCCAGGAACAATTTCAGCACAATGAGTGAGCTGGAAGGCCTGGCCCGCAGGGGAGGAGTATAATGCCATACAAAGCAGAACAATTAATAGTAGCTTTGGATTTACCTGAAGCTGATCAGGCCATGGAGCTGGTAAAGCAGCTTAAACCATACGGAGTTAGCTTTAAGGTTGGTTTGGAACTTTTCATGGCTGAAGGCCCCCGTTTTGTTGAAAAGCTTGCTGCTGATAATCGTATTTTCCTGGATCTCAAGTATTATGACATCCCAAACACTACTGCAGCCGCCGTAAAAAAGGCAGCCTCCCTGGGTGTATTTATGATCAACATGCATGCGTCTGGAGGTCGAAAAATGCTTACCGCTGCCAGGGAAGTTTTAGCCGGATTGAATAAAAAACCGATTCTGCTTGCTGTCACTGCCCTGACCAGTATGGATAACAGCGACCTGCAGGAAACAGGGTGCTTACACAACACAGAAGAACGGGTAATACTGCTGGCCAGGTTGGCAGCAGAAAGCGGTCTTGACGGTGTAGTATGTTCTCCGCTGGAGATTAGTATTGTTAAAAAATCTGTTTCTGAAAGTTTTATTACCGTCACGCCCGGAGTCAGGCCGGGAGGCAATGACTTGAACGACCAGGCCCGTGTGGCAACTCCTGCGGAAGTAACCGGAAATGGAGGAGATTACCTGGTAGTGGGCAGACCAATTAGCAGGGCGGTCGATCCGGAAGCAGCAACACTGGCTATCTTGAACGAAATGGGGGTTCAAAGTGAATAAAAATGAACTTAACAGGCTGCTTAAAGAGAGCGGAGTTATCATGGAAGGGCATTTTTTATTAACTTCCGGGCGGCACAGCAACTTATTTATGCAGTGTTCTCAACTGCTGCAATACCCTGATATAACAGCCCAGGTATGCAAGCTTATGGCAGAGCCATTTCTTGATAAAGGTGTAGAAACAGTGATCGGGCCGGCCATGGGGGGAATAATTCTATCCTATGAAACAGCCCGCCAGCTTCAGGTTAGGGCTGTATTCACGGAGCAGGCGGGAGACAGCATGGTCCTCAGGCGAGGCTTTTCAATAAAAAAGGGAGAAAGAGTACTAATAGTAGAAGATGCTGTTACAACAGGCGGTTCTGTACAAAAGGTTATCGATATTTTGAATGAGTCAGGCGCTGACATAGTTGGTTTGTCAGTTCTGATTGACCGCTCATCTTCAGCCTCGGAATTTGGTGTAGAAATGAAATCTCTGCTGAAGGTGGAGGTTGAATCCTACCTTCCGGAAGACTGCCCGCTCTGCCGTTCTGAGGTTCCATTGCAGAAGCCGAAAAATTAGCGCCACTGTCCTTTTTGCAGCAGGCCTGCGCCTGGGCAACCTCGCAATGGGTGAAGGAGATTACTTTTTTGTTTCAATTACTGTCACCTTTGCTCACGATCGTTGCGTGCAAAAGGGCAACGCTTCAACCTCGGGGCTCCGCTCAGGCTCCCCTTACGATAAGCTCATCCGGAGCTTGCGAAGGCGGCCGACCTCCGTGTCGGCCGGCCTGCTCCAACCCTTGTTTCAGCTGCCCTTTTAGCTACTCTCTCTATGTTCGCGTCAGGTGAGCAGTAATTTACGCAAACGGGTGGCTCAACAGAATGGATAACAAGCTGCCTTGAAACTGGTTTGATTAATCTTATGCACAATCAGTTTTCCGTTGCTGCCGGTAACCTTAAGCGAACATAAAGCGAGCGCCGGCAGGTGCCGGTGAAGTGAAGCCGTGAGCAGACCGGCCGACATGGAGGTCGGCCGCTGAGTGCTGAGCCACGGACGGCGAATCACGAAGAAAGTCCAGGCGAAGGGTTGAAACTGAACCGCTGCAATGACGCGCAGAGCGACCCGTGAGCGCCGGTTACTGCAGCAACCCAGTCCTCCGGTTGAGCAGTAATTTTGCATACATCTGGTTCAACTGATTGATTTATGTTTAGCTTTGAAATTGGTTTGAGTTATCTTGCGCCCAACCAGCTTTCCGTTGCTGCCGGTAACTTTAAGCGAACATAAAGCGAGCGCCGGCAGGTGCCGGTGAAGTGAGGCCGTGAGCAGACCGGCCGACACGGAGGTCGGCCGCTGAGTGCTGAGCCACGGACGGCGAATCACGAAGAAAGTCCAGGCGAAGGGTTGAAACTGAACCGCGGCAATGACGCGCAGAGCGATCCGTGAGCACCGGTTACTGCAGCAACCCAGGCAACCCTGCAGATCAGAACATTATAGTAAACCAACAGAACTACAGTTGTTGCCGGTAACCTTAAGCGAACATAAAGCGAGCGCAGGTTACTGCAGCAACCCAACAAACCAGTAGATCAAAAAATTATTGTAAAACAACCGATCAGGTATCATTATTTTCTTCTTCATTGGCTGGTTCTTCTTCGTCAGGCTCATCTTCCGGAACTATATCTTCTGCGGGATCAGTTTCAGGATCTGGAACCGGTTCAGGTTCAACCCCGTTTTCAGGTTCTATCTCGTCATCATCTTCGGGCAGGGGTTCTTCTACCGGATCAGGATCGGGCTGTGGTTCAGGTTCCGGTTCAATTTCAAGCTCCGGTACTAATTCCGGTTCATCGACAACCGGCCCGGGCAATTCAGGAATAGACAGCCGATCAACTACTGAGCCAAATACTTCCTCTATAATCTTGATCCTGTATTCCTGGTCAATAACCAGGTAGTAGATATTCTGACCATTCCGCGAGGACAACCTGCCTTCTCCTCCAAAAACCCTGGAAATAATCTGCTGCTGATCTATTCTGAGACCAAGAACACCAAGGGCAGAAAGGCGAGGCATACTTAAATCTGTTTTAATGTTGGTTTTTACAGCGTTGATTAAAAGTGGCATTTTGGGGAGCCCTTCGAGGCTAACCATCTTTTTAAAAAGAGCGATTAAAACCTCCTGCTGCCTGAAAGTCCTGCCTCTTTCGCCACCAAGGTAATCAGCGCGATTACGTGTATACTGGAGCACCTGTTTCCCATTAAGAAGCTGATAACCTTTCTCTATCTGAACCGAACCACGGCCATAGTCCGAACGGAGTTCTTCCTGCACATCAATGTTAACGCCACCGACTGCATCGATAATTTCCGCTGCGCCATCCATGTCAACAGCCAGGTAACCATGAAGAGGCACTCCGCCCAAAAAATCCTGGACAGTCAACAAGGTAGTCTTAATTCCAGCCTGATCCGGATCTTCATTTTCAGCAGCGCTGTAATAACCATACATATAGGAATGGTTAATCTTATCGTAAAGATCTTTCCCATGAATTTTGACATAACTGTCCCGGGGAATACTGACCATTGATACCTGTGCCTGGCGCATATCAATCGATGCAACCAGGATAACATCAGGCCTGAATAAAGCATTGCCTTTGTCACGTGCTTCGTTGCGGTCAAAGCCAAGCAGAACCAGGTTAACCCTGTCCATATCATCTACTGCTGCAGTTGTAGACCCGGTTACTACAGGAAATATATAATTAGATAAATAAACAGAGGAAATAATAAAGAGAATAAAAACAAGCAGAACAACAATAACAATTTTAACCAGGAATCCTATAAACGATGATTTCTTATTCCTGCTCATAGTAATTTTTTCACCGGCTTTCTCCCTGCCACCCCAAAATTATTAAAAGGTGGTAATCATATTAAGAGGAAATATCCTCAAAACAACACGCCCCTGAACATTGCTCAGGGGAACAGGCCCAATATGCCTGCTGTCCTTGCTGCGATTGCGGTTATCACCCATTACATATATATGACCTTCCGGAACTAGAACCGGTTCAATGCTCTCTGCCATTTTTTCCTTAATATAAGGTTCTTCCAACTTTTCTTCGTTGCGATACATGAAGCCTCCCTGTGATTCGAGGGTGTCGCCCGGCAAACCGATAACTCTTTTTACCAGCATATATTCTTTTTTTTCTCCTGCGAAAAGGTTGGGCAGAGGGCTTTCAATAAACCGGTCCAGGAGGTTACGAGTATGGTCGGTCCTGCTGTCAATAATTACTATGTCACCGTAATCGGGAAGAGCCTGAAAAAGGTGAGGAGTTAAAAAAACCAGGACCCTGTTGCCCTGCCTGTCAAACGTGGGCTCCATGGAAATATCTTCAATATCGTAAGTTTGAATGATCAATACACTTATAACCAGGGTTGCCAGAATGACCAGGGCAATTTGCCATGCCCATGAAAGAGCTGCCTTTATTGCTTTATTACTTTCGGCCATTTATTCGCTTCCTTTCATCATACAAAGAACTCTACCGGTTTAGATTTCGCCGGCCAAGAATTTTTTTCTTTCAGTGAGTTCAAATTTTTCTATTGCATAACGCAGCATAGTTCGAGGCATTTTTTTATAGTGCCGCTTTAAGAAATTATATTCAACGGTATAATCATTCTTACCTATCTCCCGCAGCATCCAGCCGACTGCTTTATGAATCAGGTCATGCTTATGATCAAGCAGCATTTCGGCCAGCCGGAGAGTATCGCTATAATCACGATTGCGGATAAAATGAAAAGTTGTTAAAACTGCAATTCGCTGATGCCACAATTTGCCGGAAGAAGCCAGCTGGTAGATTAATGTACGATCACGCTTTTCCAGGTACGGGCCCAGAATATTATGCGCTGTAGCATCGACAAGATCCCAGTTGTTAACATAGTCAAGATTGTCTAGATAACAGTTTACCAGGATATAACGCTCATCATCGTTTAAAGCTTTCTCGAATTTAAGAACAAGCATAAAAAGAGCTGTCATCCGGCATTCGTGGTAAGGATCATTTAAAAGTTCCTGTAATTGATCAAGAGCGACAGACTGGTAGTAGTCTTTAGCAATTTTTCGTTGAACAGGAACAATAACTCCGATGAATTTGTCACCTTCGCCATAACCCCCGGGAGAGGTTTTGAAAAACTTCAAAAGGTGCTCTGCTTTCCCCGGAATTGCTGCCGCACGAAGTTCCCGACGGATACTATCTGCTTTATTTATCTCCATTCCTATCACCTCACCATTCACCAGAAGCCCTGGTAAAACAATCTATTCATGATTATAACACTTTGGCCGGTTAATAAACGGGCCGGTTAAATATCGTCAAACAGCTTGTTTTGAAGGGCATAAATAGCCAGCTGAGTCCTGTCACGCAGGTCTAATTTTTCCAGAAGGTGTGTGACATGAGTTTTAACTGTCCGTTCACTGATAAATAACTTTTCCCCGATTTCCCTGTTTCCCAAACCAAGGGCGATTAGTTCTAATACTTCCATTTCACGGGAGCTGATCGCTTTGTGAAGAGCAGCTGTTTCCTGGTCTCCGCTTATTTCCTGCATCATTCTGGAAGCTGCAATAGGGTGCAATGTGGATTTACCTGCTGCAGAACTGCGTATAGTCCGTACCAGGTCGTCGGCAGAAACATCTTTTAACAGGTAAGATAAAGCTCCTGCCCTGAGTGCCGGCAGAACCAGGTTATCTTCAGCCTTACTGGTGAGGATAATCACCTTTGAACCCGGGCTGGCGGCCAGGCATTTTCTTGTTCCTTCAACTCCGTCAACACCTGGCATAATCAGATCGATCAGAATAACATCGGGCTTGAAGTGCGCCGCTTTTTCTGCTGCTTCAGCGCCATCTTCAGCTTCGGCTACCACCTTAAGGTCATTCTCGGTTTCCAGGTAATATTTAAGCCCCTCTCTGACCATCCCGTGATCATCAACAAGCATTATTGTAATCATAATGCATCTTCCCTTTCATTTTTATAAAGCACTTCGACCCTGATTGAAGTTCCCTTTCCCGGTTTACTGTCAACTTTAACTACGGCACCAATAGCAGCCGCTCTTTCTTTGATACCGGGAAGACCTAAACCTTCCCTGGTTATAATCTCTTCCGGTTTAAAGCCAACACCATCATCAATAATAACCATGACAATCAGATGCTCTGCCCGGTAAAGATCTATCCTGACCTTATTTGCACGGGCATGTTTGCTTATATTGTTTAATGCTTCCTGGGCTATGCGGAATAAACATTCTCCCGTTCTCTGATCTGGGTTAATGCCGGTATCAATCTTTCCTGATATTAGCCATCCTTCGCGATCACCAGTGTTTTTCAGGTAATCACTGAGAGCGGCACCCAAACCTTCCTGATCGAGAGCTACCGGCCGGAGCTGCAGGATCAGTTCACGTATCTGACCGTGCGCCTGCCTGGAAAGCAGTTCTAACTGATCAATTTCTATAATTAGTTCGCTCTCTCCAGGATTTTGCTTTTCCATTTTACGCCTGACAGCAGCCGCACGCATTGATAATACAAATAGCTGCTGGTTAACAGTATCATGCAGGTCGCGGGCCAGACGCATTCTCTCTTCCAAGGCAGCACCCCTCCCTGCTTCTTCTGCCAGAATCCTGTTCTGTTCTGCCAGTTCACGCAGGGAGCTTACAGCTCTCTCCAGCTGTGCTGCCATCTGGTTTAGCTGCATTTCCAGCCAGCCAACATCATCAGCCGGCCCTTCTGTCAGGCGAGCCTGGTAATCCCCCCGAGCGATAAGGCCGGCCATTCTGCCTGCTTCCCAGAGACGCAGTTTAAAAGACCTGGTTAGAAATGATGCAAGGAGGGCTCCACAGAAACCTATTATTACTCCCCCAAGCAGGGCAAGCATTAAGGCAAAGCTTCTTTCCATCCCGGAGGAAAAGGCAAAAAAATAAACAGCCAGGGCGACCGAAGCACCGGCCACCCCCGCTATTAAACTTATTAAGGCTAAACGCCATTGTAGACCAAAACTTCTTTCTTCACTCACTTGATCACTCCCGGACTGGTGGGAAGATACAGCGCAGTCAGTTCACCGATGCCCAGTCGAGCTTCAATTTTAATATTCACTTCGGCACCCGGGTTTTCTATTTCACGATGCAGACTCAGCCCCCCGATTCCGGAACGTTCCTCCCCGAAAAGGTCCAACTCGCCGACTCCAACCGATGCATCTACTTCAACATTTATACCATCCGGAACCCTTATCGTTAGCTCACCAATTCCAACTTTAACAAAGATCAGATAGTTGCCCGGGCGAATATCTGCAGTAGTTAAATCAATGACCACATCGCCAATACCGTGATAGAATTCATGGTTTTTTTCCAAAACCCATGGATTACGCCCGTGATACAGGTCACCGATATGACGCATGCGGGCGCAAGATTCCCAGCTACCGTCATGACCGATCCAGTGCCCCCGGAAATGATGGGGTTTTTTACCTGAACGCCATGACCGATCACCAAATAAAATGCTTAAACCGACCGTGACAAGAATAATCGGCCAACCATAGCGGGCTATATCGCCACCGGCAATTTGCGTAACACCGGCATTGGCAAGAATATTAAAAAGACCGATGCCGCCAACCCATAAACCAAGACCAAGCAGAAACCATGATATAAACCGGTTACTGACACTCTCCCAAATAATAGTTAAACCGATCAGGAGTAAAACAACCGGCCAGAAAGCGAGACCAAAATTAACAACACCCAACACCTGCAGAAGAACCAGCACACCCAACACCAGTAAAATAATGCCCCAGATTATTCTTTTCATTTCATCCTGTCCTTTCGCTATTCAGCTTGCGAATAAAATACTTAGCTGTTGAATATAGCTTAACAGCAGGAGCAACTACCGGTAAGGACCGCCGGTTTGATTTTTCAATCATACTTAGGGATGATTATTGAAAGTTGTTGTCAAAACCAAATATCAGTTCCTCTTCCAGGGCTGCCTGGACCAGGGTGGGATCAAGCTGGCTGCCGGACACTCTTTTCAGTTCATACTGAACATCGGATAGCGATTTGGAAGAAGCATAAGGACGATCCCAGAGCATCGCATCAATAGAATCGGCAACAGCAATAATCCTGGCGCCTAAGGGGATCTCTTCCTCCGCCAACCCTTTTGGGTATCCTGAACCATCATATCTTTCGTGATGATGAAGAACAAGAGGCACTGCTTCTTTTAGAAACTTGACCGGCGAAATTATTTCTGCGCCAATTATGGGGTGTTTTTTAATCAGGTCATATTCAGCGCTGCTCAGCTCACCGTTCTTTCTGAGGATGTATTCGGGGACACCGATTTTTCCGATGTCATGCAGCATGGCCGCCTGCTGGAGAGTAATAATTTCATTTTCACTTAAACTGACATGCTCGCCGATAGTGACAACCAGGCGGGCAACTCTTTCCTGGTGACCCTTGGTATAAGAATCTTTAGCGTCAACTGCAGTTACCAGTGATGTTATTGTTTCTTCATAATAACTGTTTATGCTGTCATACGTACTGGCTATTTCACTCTCTAACGATTTGTTAACCTGCTGGAGTTCGTTAATTCTTTTTTTCACCAGGCGGGCATTATTTCGCCTGTCTATACCCTTGGTAACAATTTTTCTAACGGAAGCGAGATCAAATGGCTTGACCAGATAGTCAAGCGCTCCGGCTCTCAAAGCCTTGGTTGCAGTATCAATTGAGGCATACGCAGTAATCATAATTACTTCTGTTTCAGGAGCTTTCTCCTTAACGACTCTTAAAAGATCTATTCCGCTTATATCAGGCATACGAATATCCAGGATAGCCAGGTCAAAATCTACTTCATTCAGAAAACCGATCGCCTCCTGGCCGTTAGCTGCAACTGTCGTTTCATAATTGTCGCGAAGGATCATCCTCAGCGATTCTCTCGGTCCGAGTTCATCATCTACAATAAGAATTCTTGATTTCTCTGTCATCTTTTATCTCCCTTGATGATTTAGCTGTCTGGAAATACCGGCAGCGCTACGCCAAATTTTAAATAACTGCCATTCTTTTGGGCAACACGAAGCATTCCTTCATGATCCTCGATTATCTTTTTACTGACCGGCAGGCCAAGAGACATCATGCTATCAGGCTTGATTGAGAGAGGATCAAACAGTTTATCCAGCTGTTCTTTTCCTACGGTAGTTGTAGAATCCGTGATCAGGATATTTACCATTCCGGTTGCAGCGCCCTCGGCCAAGCAGGCTGTTTTAATATAAATAACACCACTATCTACTGCATTACCTGAAAAAAACTGCAAAAGGTAAGAGAGTGCCCTGGCCAGGTTGGTTTTGTCAACTTTAACCTTAATTTGATCACCACAGTACTGCTTTTTAACTGAAACTTCCGAGCCCCGCCCATCATAATTAAGATAGTCTACTGCCATATCCAGCACATCATGTACATCTAGTATTTCAAGTTGATAGCGAAGTGGGGATGAAAAGGCGATCAACTGCTCTACCAGTTCATTCAAACGATGTATCTCGCGGTTAACCATTTCTGAGAAGGTATTGCGAAAATCTTTATCATCATATTTTTCCGGTAATAGTTCGGCATAAGTCTGGATTGCAACCATGGGATTTTTTATTTCATGGGTCAGCTGGCCGACAAAGCTGTTTAACATTTCAAGTTGTTCAGAATGCAGTTTTTCAGTTTCCATTTTCTTTCTTGCCCTGATATCATCAAAAATCATGACAGATCCGAGGACTGATCCGCCATCACTAATCATACGGTAAGTACTGACTTCAAGAGGTATTTTATCACTGCCGATAGATACTTCCTTTTTATGATGCCTGGTTCCTTCTAAAAGAGACTCATAAAGCATATCTCCCAGGGGACTGGGTAGTTTTCTCAAATCGCTGCCGATCATATGATCAGCTTCGGTACATATAATCTCGGCGGCACGCTGGTTAAAAATAGTTATTTTATCACTTTTGTCTATAGCCACAACTCCACTGTTCATTAACTGCAGGATACTTTCGATGTATACCTTTTGGGTTATAACCCGTTCATGCAGGTCCAGATCGTTGAGAACATAGGCAATATTTCCACAAACAGAATAGAGCAGTTCCAGCTCATTCTTATGAAAAGCATCTCCTGTTATTTTTTTACCGAGGCATAAAACTCCCACCAGGTTATTATGAACAAACAGGGGAAGGCAAATTTCCGCATTGAGCAGTTTCATTTCCTGGATTAAATCACCAACGCTTCCATTTTCCTGCATCCTGGCTGCCTCTTCCCTGAAAAGAATAGCTCCCTGCTCGGCCAGCCACGAGATTACTCCGCCGTCGGATGTAAAAAAGAGCTGTTTCAACAAAGAAGGATCTAACCCTTTTTGCACCGATACAGTATAGCGATCACAACCCGGGGCTTTTAATAAAATGGCTATCTTCCCTACGGGAACAAGCTCTTTAACTGCATCCATGAATAGTTCAAGGAATCTTTCTTTATTAAACTGGTTGCTCATAGCCCTGGAAAAATCAGATAAGATCCGGGCCCAGGGCCTTTCTGAATCAATCAACCCCGTTTTGTTGATGTCGTTGGAAAGCGTAGACTGCGGATTATAAACTTTTTTCGGCACCGGGTCTGTTTTTTCCCAGGCTCGTTCCAGCAGTTTTGCCAGCTGCCACTCTTCGGAAGGTAGTTCAAAATAATCATATAGATAGTCGTTGAGCTGTATAAATTTATCCTTCTTTTTGCCCACTCCAACACAAACCAGCTCAGAATTTGTTTCACAGATTTTTTTCAGCCAGCGTTCGGAATCAGGAGAATCAGTATCAACCATAACAATGCCCCGGATAACATCTTTGAGCAGCGCTTTTCCGGACAAATCCCCATTGCAAACTACAAGGTGAAAATCACCCGGGAAGATCCCGGTAACTTCACCCTGAATTCTACTGTCACTGGAAATAAGCACAACCAGCCTCAAGGTTACCCCTCGCTCTCTTGCTAACCTGCGCCCTCTATGGCACTATTACATACTGTTATTGCTCAATGGTAAAATTACCTCAAACCGGGTGCCGCCGCCTTCTACCGGGGCGAAGACAATCTTTCCCCTGTGTGCAAGAACGATTTTCTGGCTCACACTGAGCCCCAGCCCGATTCCATCAGCTTTACTTGTAACAAAGGGGTCAAAAATACTTTCACTGATAGATTCATTAATACCGATTCCTGTATCTTCAATGATGAAGCACACCTTATCGCGCTTTCCCACAATACATTTAAGCTCAGTTTCACTAACTTCCTTCATTTTACTTTCACCAACCAAATATTTCAAACCAATTTTTAAGGTGCCACCCCCGGGCATTGCCTGAATGGCATTTACACAAATATTGATCAAAGCCTGCTTGAGAAGACTGTAATCAGCCTTAAGCAGCATTTTATCGTTGGGATAAAGTTTTACTACACTTATTTTATCCGCCTCCAGCTGAGGCGTTAATAGTAACAAAACTTCTTCCAGCAGTTTTGCCGCTTCAAATTTTTCAGGAAATAGTTCATTGTGTTTAACATAATTAAGCATCTCTGTTACCAGGTTATTAATCCTGGTTAGTTCTTTACTGACAATCATGGAATAATTGTACCTGAAGTGCTCATCATCATATTTTTCAGGCAAGAGTTCAGCAAATGTTTTTATCGAGACCAGGGGATTCTTTATTTCATGAGCTATTCCGGCCACCATTTCACCCAGGGAAGCCAGCCTTTGTGCCTGGCTTTTTTCCTGTTCCAACTCCTTGATCCGGGTTACATTGCTCAGCACTATAATTACCTCACGGATTCCGGTTTCCTTGAATACGATTAAAGAGGTGTGACAGGAAAGATATCGTTTTTCCTGCCCTATCTGCAGAGTTATTTCCACCCCTTGCCTGCCCCGGCCTTTTACCAGTGTATCCTGGTACAGTTTGTATATTTCTTCATTTAAGAGCCTATCAGCTCTTGCTCCCACAGCCCGGTCTGAGTTTAAACCGGTCATTGAAGCAGCTTCGCTGTTAAATACTGTTATTTTACCATTATCGTCAACAGCAATCAATCCATTGCCCATATTAGCAATAATCCGTTCCAGGTAACTCTTGGTATCAAGCAGATCCTGGTAGAGCCTGGCGTTTTTCAGGGCTGCCGTAACATGGGACGATAAGAATGATAGCAGCTGAATATCTTCTTTAAAATATGGTTCTCCGGACATTTTAGGGCCCAGCATGATAACTCCTTCAAGTTCACTGCCGGTGAACATGGGCACAACAATATCGATTTTCAGCACACTCATTTCTTTTTCAAGCTGATCTGCCTGTAAACCAATTTTTTGCTTAGCGAGGTCTGATTGGAGGATAATCTCTCTATTATTCTCCAGGTGAGCCAGTAAATTATTACCGGCAGCCTTAAACTCACTGCAGGAAGGATAGCCGATTAATGAATCTTCTGCGCTTCCTGCATGATAAAGCACTTTGCGGTTAACAAGACAGTAGTAATAGCCGCATTCCAGGTCTATATCCCCAACAATTTCCTTAACCAGTGTTTCTATCAGCTGATCAAGGTCCAGCATAGTGGTCAGCTCATGTATCTTATCCATTAATGAAGAACGGTAATCATAAGGCTTACGAAATAGGTATTGATCGAGCAATCTCTGGACCAGGTTCCTGAAAGGAGAGAAAGTAAAAAGCACCAAAAGCACGGTAAAGATAATAAGCAGATCAACACCGACGCCATCAAGGTCTATAGTTGTACTTCGTACAAAACGTATAAAAACCCAGAGCAGAGCAACCATAATTAGAATTGCTACTGCAGTGGCCATATTTTTTCTAATTGCCAAACGCATATCCATGAACCTGTACCTGATTATCGCATAGGTTACAGAACCAACCATAACTGTTGAAAAAACCGGCCCCAGCGGCCTGATATCAAAACCTGCTATTTCACTGAAATTTAACATCGGCAGGAAAACATTGGCCAGAGATGAAAGCGAAAGGGAAACAATAATACCACCAAAGAGATATTTCAACTGCATTTTCTGTAAACCGCGGGCTGCTTTGGACCTCCTGTACAGACTGACCAGTGCGTAAAGCGCAACCCCTACATAAGTGAGAACATAGGGTACAAATAAAAAACCGAAGGCAGGCACTTTCGACAGGTAAGGTTCAGCCAATCCTTTAACCAGGTAAGAAGAAAAAGATAGGATGAACAGAGAAATACTTACCATAAAAACCAGAATGTTGTATCTTGTTTTAAACGGCTTACCAGATGGAAAAGATGTGGATAGAGCATAGACATGCCAGATAATCATAATTCCGGCAGCATGACTGGCCCGGACCCAAAACAGGATCTGCTCATATTGATCAAGATAAGTGACCATTAATACCGCAAATGCCCAGGCAGCTGCATTTAAAGAAAGGCTTAATATTATCCGGGTTAGCAGAATACCCGGCTTTTTATTAAGAACCAGCATACCGAGTAATAGATGAGCGATAACCGTAGCGGTGAGCAAGCCCAGGATTAGATCAGTCAATTCAATGCCCCTTCCATTGTCATACTGCCAGGACTGTTTAAACTTTTTATATCTATCCCGGCAACAATCAGGTGACTTTTGATAGAACCAGGCTGCTTATACCCCCACCAAATCCACGGACATTGACCAGGGCTCTATTTACCCTGGCGGTTCTCCCTGTGCCTGGAACGTAGTCAAGATCACAAGCTTTTCCCGGCTTCTCAAGATTAACCGTGGGGGAAATAAAGCTGTTTTGGATGGACAATGCAGCCGTTATCGCCTGAAGAGGGCCGGCTGCCGCCCCCGGATTCCCGATCATTGATTTGATCGAACTGATAGGGACGTTATAAGCCCGTGCTTTAAAAAGATCCTTTATCGCGGAAGTTTCCACCCGGTCTATTACCGGATCACCGGGTGCACAGGCACAAATATAATCTATCTCAGCAGGAGTAAGTGCAGCATTTTCAAGAGCATGGTCCATTGCATCATAAACAGTTGCCTTCATTTTTAACAACGAATAAATGGTTGAAAGTCCGCCACCGGAAAAAGAAGCATATATTTTTCCATTCCGACGTAATACATTTTTTTTTCTCTCCAGAATTATCACTCCCGCCCCTTCAGATAAAACTCCACCCTCTCGGTCCATGTCAAAGGGTCTGCAGGCCTTTTCAGGCTGATCATTGTATGATGTCGGCACCATTCCCGCTGAGCAAAAACCGGACAGGACAAGGGGTGATAGAGGGGTATCAACTCCACCTGCAATAACCAGGTCAGAATCGCCACGGGCAATAGATTCCGCACCGAAAATGATGCTGTTTAAACCGGATGTGCAGGCTGTAGATATTGTAATCACTTTATCATATGACTTTAACGCCTGTGAAACAATAACTGCCGGGGTATGGGGAAAAGCCGATATAAGTGAGTCGGGCGCAGCCATACCCTTATCTTTGAAAACCTGGTATTCTCTTTGCACTACTTCCATATCTGTGGTGCTTACCCCCATGTAAACAGCTGTCCGGTAACGTCCAAGGTCTTTTGGGTTTAAGCCGGCATCTTCAAGAGCAAGCATCGTGGCAATTACAGAGAGTTTACAAGCTTTTGAAGCAGGGAGGTTACCATTATAATATCCGCTGTTTTTAGCTAAATCACCGGGATCTATTTCACCGGCTATCCGGCAGGGCAACCCGGATGGATTAAAGCTCATAATTTTCTTAACACCGGAGCGGCCTGATACTATTGCATCCCAGTATGCACTTTTTCCAATACCGTTGGGAGCAACCGGTCCCAAACCGGTTATAACTACTTCATCCATCTTATGCCCTCCACTCATTCAGCAGCCCCTTTATTATCAATGGTAGCACATATCAGCCAGTTCTGCTCCCCGTAAGTCAACATCAGCGTTTCAGTTTTAAAACCGGCAGACGTTAATAACTCTTTAATTTCTTCCTGACTGTAGAAAGTAAAATCTTTTTTTCTTTTTATGAAAATGTTTATCAATATAAAAACAAACATCGGAAACAACACTTCAAGAACCTGGCCGGCGAAAACAAAATGCCAGGTTTTTGGATGATTTTTCTTCAGAGTATCGAGGTGCTCACTGATGATAGGAGTTATTTTCGGCTCTTTTAGAGGAGTGGATAATACCAACCTGCCACCCGGCTTTAAAATTCTTCTAAATTCATTCACCAGGTGCTCTGCTTCACTAATTGCATAGATTACATTCAAGCAGACAATTCCGTCAAATAAATGGTTAGCAAAGGGAAGTTCTTTGTTAAGGTCCGCCTCCCGCAAAGTGACATTTGTTTTGTTCTGCCCGAGCTTTTCTTTCGCCCTGTTCAGCATTGCCGGAGAGAAATCCACCCCATAAAGATGGTCATCGTCTGTAGAAGCGCTAAGTAATCGTAAGAAATTACCCGTTCCACACCCGGCATCCAGGTAAGTTAACCCTTTCCGGGGCTCCAGCAGGAGAAACGCTTTCTCAAGCATTACCTGGTAAGGTGACAGCCTCAATAAAATCATGTCATATACTCTCTCATAAAATTGCCAGAACCTGTTTCCCATTATTTACCTCATATTGTTAATTAATAACTCTTATTTCTTTATATTAGTAACGATTACTAATATATTGATTATATTCCAATCTTAATAGTTATATATAGAAGTTGAGAAATCCTTTTTTTTATCAAGATATCTTTACCTTGCAAAACGCTATAAAAATTTTGTTTCTAATCTATGGTAAAATAAAAGCGATATGGTAAACCGCTTGATCCTGATCGGATAAAGAGGAGGAGGAATGGTGTGCATAAGTTTTTTTACCCCGAGTCTATTGTCATTATCGGCCTTTCTTCAAAACCAACCAATATACCGCGATTAACCCTTGAAAACCTGCTGCGCTGGGGCTACCGGGGCAGAATTTTTGGAGTAAACGAACGCAGTGACGATGTTCATGTAGACGGGATAAGAATGTTTAAAAACATTGAAGATCTACCGGAAGTGCCCGACCTGGCTTACTGCATGATCCCCGCCCAGCTGATACCGGGAATGCTCACTCGCTGCGGCAAGTTCGGTATCCGGAGAATGGCTATCCCCTCGGGCGGGTTTTCTGAATTCAGCAGTGAAGGAGCCGCCCTGGCCAAAGAACTCCTTTCTATAGCACAAAAATACGGGATACGCTTCGTCGGGCCGAACAGCGTCACAGTGGCTAATACAGAAAATGGCCTCTGCCTGCCCTTTGTTGCCCTGCATAAGGCCCCTAAAGGTGAAATGTCTATAATTTCCCAAAGCGGCGGTGTAGCGCTAACCATGTTAAACTACCTTTTTGATGAAAAAATTGGGCTGGCCAAGTTTGCCAGCATCGGTAACAAACTCGATTTGGACGAGGTTGATTTCCTGGAATATTTCGGGCAGGACCCTCAAACGAAGGTAATCTGCCTCTACCTGGAAAGCATCAGTCGCGGCCGCAAATTAGTAGAAGCAGCTAAAAGAATTGACAAACCAATTATCGTTTACAAGTCAAATACCACGGAGGCAGGCAAAACAGCAGCGATGAGCCATACGGCAGCCCTGGGAAGCGATGAGGATATCATCGATTCGGCTTTTGAAGAAGCAGGAATGATCCGGATCGACAATTTTCTTGATTTTGTTGAAGTAACCAAGGCTTTTCATCTGCCCCCGATGAAAGATAACCGGATCATGGTAATGAGTCCGGCCGGTGGGTTTTCTGTGATAGGAGCAGATCTTTGTGAAAAAGCCGGTTTCAGGTTTGCCGATATGGGCGATCAGTTTTACAACAGCCTGAAGCAGTTCAGCAATGCCGGAGTTATCAATTTTTCCAATCCGCTTGATATGGGCGACATATATGATCCCAAGCTTACAGCCCATGTTTTCTATGCAGTTATGCATTCTGACCAGGTTGACGGTGCAATTTATATCAGCCAGAGACCACAGATGCCGGCCGGAGAGAATATATTCCACAAAATGTTTTTAACAGATCTATCAAAGGAAGCCTGGGGTTCAATACTTTCATCCGGCAAACCTCTCGCGATCTGTCTTTTCGGCCCGACCAGGATGATCCAGCAAACAAAACGTTATGTTGAATTCCCTATCTTTAACAGCCCTGAAGAAATGGTCCGGGCTCTTTCCATTCAAATGAATTATTATCGTAAGCGCGAAGCAATTGCCGTGCAGGAAAAACCAATAATCCCTCAGGACATTGATCCGAAGGCGGCAAGCCTCTGGATAAATAACAGAAAAGGTGATTATGGTGAAGAAGCCCTGGAACTGTTAAGTACTTATGGAATAAAAACCATTCCTTCAAAAACTGCAGCAACACCTGAGCAAGCCGTGGAGATTGCCGGCAAACTCGGTTATCCTGTTGTCATGAAAGTGGTATCACCTCAGGCCCTGCATAAAAGCGATGTCGGCGGAGTGCTGCTGAATATAACTTCTGAGAAAGAAGTTATTGCCGGTTTCGGTGAGATCTGCGACAACTTAAAACGTAATAATGAAAAGGCCATTTTTAGCGGAGTCAGGGTTCAAAAAATGGCGCCTGATGGTTATGATATGTTCGTTGGGGGGAAATACGACCCTTCATTTGGTCCGATAGTTTACTTCGGCATGGGTGGTATATATATAGAAGTAATCAAGGATGTAACCAACATGCTCTGTCCTGTTGGCTATGATAATACAAAAGAACGCTTTAAACGGCTTAAAGCCCATCATATATTAAGCGGCCTTCGCGGCAACAAGCCCGGGGATGTTGAGGCCTTTATCAACCTGGTAATTCGCACCTCGCAGCTTCTGACGGATTTCCCCGGCATCAAGGAAATTGACATCAACCCGGTCAGGGTTTTTGCTGAAAGGGAAGGAGCAATGGCCCTTGACGCCAGGATCCGTTTGTTAGCTTAGGAGCGTTTGTGCCTGATAATGCCCGAGCAGGGGATTATATCAATCCCTTTTTGCTCAATTCCATCTAGCAGTAAATTCATACCCAGTGAATCGCTCGATATGTGCCCGGCAATGACCACATTTAAATGATGTTTTTCCGCTTCCTTGCGGTGTTTGTCACTCATATGCATGCCCACTATGGTCCCGACTCCGGCCTGTGATAACTTTTCATAAGAGTTTTCCGAACCGCTGGTACCACCGGTCATGTCAACCAGCACTTTCCCTGCTCTTCTTTCTTTACTGCCCAGAATAATCTCGGGGCCGGCGCTGTTTTTTACCGCTTCAGCATATTCCGGTATATCTTTGAGCAGTTTAACAAGGTCACCAACAGTTTTCGGCTCTTCCCGATTGAATAGGTCCTGTAAATAAGAAGTTACCTGGTTGTCAGCAACTGTATGAGCACACATCATCGAAAGGCCTAAAATTTTAGCGGCATCGATTGCCCGATTGTGATTTACGGGCATTAAACCCCTCTTTACCTCGCTGATCCTCGAGGCCATCAAAGATTCCGCCACGTTGATCGGCACACCGAAACGGGCCATGATATCTTCCTGCAGGTGCATCACATCATGCAGAGCGGCCAGCGCTTTGCCCTCGGGATGATGAGCCATAATTAAGTCCACAGGCTGACCCTTTTCTCCCAGACGCTCGGCAAGCAGGACTTCGCCCACCTCTATATCTACGCCGACCATTATTCTTTTTACCTCGTTATCCGGATCACCGCAGAGTATCCTGGTATCGCTGTATGGATTGGTTAATTTTTCCAGATCATATTCTTTTTTCTCGTCTTCCTTCATCTCATCATACTTTTTCTTTTCATTTTCAAGTACCGCCCTGACATCTTCACTTCCCCGGGGGTCCTCTTCAATACCTTTTTCAATTACATAACTGTATATTTCCCTGATCCGCATTTATAACAACTCCTTTTACCTGTTAAAAATTAATTTTTAGCCCTGTTTGAAGTTTGTGAAACCGTTCTTTCAGATTCGCCGACAACACACAGGAAGCCTTAAAGCCGGTGCAGTGGCCGGTATAAACCTCCGCGTCGTCCATGGCTTTAAACACATTAAGGGTTTCGTTAATCCTTTGATCATCAGCTGATATAAGGTGAAATCCTCCTATTACCGCCGCCACCTTACTGATACCGGTCAGGCTTTTCGCTTTTTCAACAATAGAAATTATTCCCGGGTGCGAGCATCCTGATAATATAACCAGTCCCCGGGGCAATCTAAAGAAAAGTGACAGATCATCTGAAAGACGATCCTGGATTACCCTGCCATCTGAAAGAGTATATGCTTTCAGGGTCAGGTCTTGCTCAAACTCCACGATGTCCTCAATTTCGCCACTGGTTATTACTCCGGGAAACAAGGATAAAGGCTCCCTGGTCAGCAGCAAATCACCACCTGCTTTTTCTATCGAATCACTGCTTGTGCCGGGAACCATAGCATGAGTCCTCAGTAGCGGATTCATGGTAAAATTAGGCCGGAAAATTGTTGGATGGGCTATCACCGGCAGCCTCTGCGAATCTGCCGCCTGCAGAAACCCCATTAAACCACCACTGTGATCATAATGACAATGAGAGAGCACAACCATATCCATCTTTTTCGGATCTATGCCGAGCTGCCGCATGTTATGCAACAGAGGTTCTGCATCCTGCCCGGTATCAAATAATAGACGCATCTTTTTCTCCCGGTAACGAGCTTCAACCAGGAATGATACCCCGTGCTGGGCCAGCAAACCGCTATCAAAACCGGCGCTGTCCTCAACTATTACAGTAACCTGCAGTTCATCCAGTTCGCACAATTCGCTTTTCATTAAATCATCTCCTGTATAACTATTTAATCAGCATGCTATACCCATTTAAAGATAGATATTCAGGTTTATCTACTAAGTGATTATATCACAGCAACCATAATTGTGTGCCCCGGATACGTATTGCAGGAATCACTCTTCTTTATGGCGAATAGCAGGTTTAGTAGTAATTGAATATAAAATAAACTGAATGGATTAAAGGTGGATGAACCTGCTTAAAACGACCGTTGACATAATTAAAAATGCACTGTTAATTAACCGTCTGCCTGATCACCAGTTTGATCGCGCTAATCTTCAGCGTATTATTCTGATGTTCTATATCCTGATGCCGCTTCATTTAGTCCTGATTGCTATTTTCGCATTGGCTTTAAAATCCTCCTTGCCGGAAACTGATCTGACAACCTATTACTGGCGTCTTTACATCATTTACGCTCACAGTGTTATGATTGTATTGTTAACTGCAGGCGGGATTACTGCTTTACAGCTGAGGAAAAGTAATAACAAATATAACATAGCCGGATTGACCCTGTCGCACCTTTTCGCCTTTCTATACCTGATACTGGGCGCTGTTACCTGTGTTATTGATCAGCTGGTAACCAGCAGTATTAATCCGTTTTTAATTGCCAATGTTGCCGTAGCCCTTTTTGTAATCATGCGTCCTCTTTTTTCACTTTTCATATACACCTTATCCTACCTGATCTTTTTTTTCCTGCTACCCTTAACCCAGCACAGCAGCGAGCTGATTTCCACAGTTCGTGTTAACGGTTTAAGCGCTTCTGCTGTAGGCCTGGGCCTGGCCCTGGTTATGTGGCGGACAAATGCTCTGAGCGCTTTACAAAAACAGCTTATCCAGGCACAAAATGAAGAACTGGAAAAGAAAAACCGGCAGCTGAAACACCTGGCCAGAACCGATATGATGACCGGTTTATACAACAGAACACGCTTCACAGAATTTGTCGAAATGGAGGTAGAACGTTTAAAAAGAACAGGAGAGACATCCAGCCTGATTATCCTTGATCTTGATGATTTTAAAAATGTTAATGACCTTTACGGCCACCCTAACGGGGACACGGTTCTAAAACTGGTGGCAGGAGTCATCAAGGGTCAGCTTCGCTCAACAGATATTTTATGCCGTTTTGGAGGAGAAGAATTTGCCGTACTGCTCCCCGGAACTGCTCCGGAGGGAGCTTTAAATGTGGCAGAAAAGATCCGCGGGGCAATTGAAGGCTGTACCTTTACCGGAAAACTGGAAAGCCTTAAAATTACCGCCAGCCTCGGACTGGCGACCCTGGGAACCAACGGGGCAACTTCCTTTGACACTGCATATCAAAAAGCGGACCAGGCTCTTTATAACGCCAAGGGAAAAGGACGAAACAGAATCGAGTTCTCCGCTTAGAAAGCGATTCGGTGCAGATCATCAGCCCTGCTTTTCCACTCCTCATACAGCGTATCATCCCACTGCCCGGGATATTCATTATAGTGTTTATATATTTTAACCGCGGTGCCTACCGCTTTGTTTAGTTTCAGCAGAAGAGCCGGACGGCCAATTCCACTTAAAGCCCTGATGGTTTTAAGCAGCCCCGGGGGTACAAATATACCGTTTATAGCGTTCTGCAAAGTTGAGGCATCCAAAAGGTTTTTCTTAAAAAGGTAATCCAGTTCGTCATGGCTAAAAGTCTGCAGCATCATCCTTAATGCAGACAGGGCGGCAAACGATTTCCCCCTGTCGCTGTCACCATAAAACTTTCTGTTAATACGCCACAGTATGCCGATATCATTCCTTTGCTCTTCTGCGGCTTCACTAATCACATCTGCTGCCCACAGCGCAGCAAGCATCGCCGACCCTACCCCGCAACCGGTAGTCGGAACTGAGGTTGAAGCGGCATCGCCAATAACAAAAAATCCGTTTGTAACAAAACTGGTTAAAGGTCGCCCAACTATACACAAGCTGCGGCCACCCCTTATTTTTTCATCTTTTATTGCCTGGTTTCTTAGAATAAATTCCTCGATAATATCCCGGGGATCGGGTTTACCGGGTTCATTTTTAACTCCGGCTCCAATATCAATCTGGTTATCGTTGTGAATATGGCTCCACTGGTAACCGGTGCAAAACCCGTAGCGATATTGATCAGGAACTGCTGTTAAACTTAAGTCATCCGGCTCATATAACCGTACCTCCCGGTGAACAAGTGCATAATCGCTGTCACTGAAAGGCTCGGCCAAACCGGTATATGCAGGGAGGCAGGATCTCAATATCGATTTAAAACCTGATGATTCTACAACTAAATCGGCATGTATCTCTTTCTCCTCACCGGTAAGAAGATTCTTGAATTTAATTCCGTGAACGTCAACTCCACCGGGACCTTTTCGGCCGTTTTCGCGGAAAAGCAGGCGATTCACTTCATGGTTATAAAACACTTCAGCTCCTGCTTCCAGGGCTTCATTAATCAGGTGCTGACCAAGCCTGCGGCGGTCTGTAGTAATCATTTTAAACTCCGCCACCTTACAGTCAGCGTATCCGGGGGAATTAACCCGGAGTTGGGTTACGGCATGTTTTTCAAAAAGACCTTCTGCATCGTGTCTTTCCTTAACTAGCTTACCTTTCCAGCTGCCATTCAGCAGTTCAGGCATCTCCAGTCCGGCTTCTTTAAGAGCAACAAGCTCTACTGCATCTGACCAATCATGACCAAGATCTTTAAATTCACCCTTTTCATAGATAGCTACATCAAGTTTTTTCCGGGCCAGCTCCCGGGCCAGAACAGCCCCTCCCGGACCGGCTCCCGCAATAATTACTTTATAAGTCATAGAATCACCATTTGTCCGCTTTTACTATGTTTCGGGTAATGATTACCCCCCCTGTTGATGGACTTACCTTTCTATATATTTTTGTGATAGTGTTATAATTATTCGACTTTTGTTTACATTTTTCCTGCACCGCAGTTTGACCTCTATTAGCAAATACCCTAAAATATTCTCAAGTATAACCTCAATCGTTAAATTATTGTCATATAATAATGTTGATCAGCCGGCAGATAACATCTTCTTTAACCGGGAATAAGCGTTTAATAAACAGGAGGGAATAAAATGTCATATGGTGACGCCTACCAGCGCCTGAGTAAATACAGGCGGAACGATCTCAAGGGGAAAAAGCTGGACTGGGAAAACCGCCCCGAATTATATAAAGAATATCCTCCTCACCTGGAAAGACTTATGCTAAATAAACCTCAAACAACAGGAGGCAAAGCGCTTTATAACCTGCTGCTGGAAAGACGTTCGCACCGGCACTTCTTAAACAATAATGTTCAGGCAGAGCACTTATCCCAGGTATTATGGGCTATCCAGGGAATAACCCTGAAAACAGAACATCACCAGTTTAGGGCATCACCTTCTGCAGGGGCGCTCTACCCGGTTGAAACTTACTGCGTTATTAACCGGGTTGAAGGATTTAAACCTGGTGTTTATTACTTTCAAATTCCCAACCACAGCCTAATTCTGCTAAAGAAAGGTAGTTATGGCCAGGAGCTGGCTAGTGCCGCTCTCGGGCAAACTATGATGAAAGATGCCGCTTTTAACCTGGTCTGGAGCGCTGTAATTGAGCGTTCAAAATGGAAATATGATCAGCGGGCTTATCGTTATATATACCTTGATGCCGGGCATATTGCCCAGAATGCCGCCCTTGCCGCACTTTCCTGCGGTTTGTCCTCATGCCAGGTAGGCGCATTTTTCGATAGCGAGGTAGATAGTATCCTTAACCTGGACGGAGAAAAAGAATTCAGCATTTATATGACAGCAATAGGGACCCCGGCAAAGTACCGGTAAAACAACAGCCACATTCAGAGTTCCTGTTTTTTTCTGTTAGACGCTGTAAAAACCGGAGCTGGGCTCAGCTATAACAGGTTAGGTAAGAACTTGTTTTTTAAATGGGCCGCAAAAAAGAAAACCCGGGAAGGTTCCGCACTACCCAGAAAACCAGAACCAGGACAAATAGCGACCAGATAAAAAACGGTGCAATCCTGATCTGGTAAATTGAGTAGTTTTTATCAAATATCACCCTGATAATCAATATAAGAGCATATGTAAGCAGGGGCAGAATAAAAACAGCAAGGGCGTTACTCTTTAATGCAAGTAAAATGTTTCCGTTAAATAAATGAATCATCGCCCTGGTAGCGCCACAGGCCGGACAAAGCATTCCGCTTAGCTGGTAGAACAGGCAGTGATAGGGCCGGACTAAATCTCGTAAATCCTGGTCTGCCACATAGAGTATAACAGCGCATACCACCAGCAAGATAATAACAAACAAACCCCGCTCGAGCCTGGGGTGAGCGGGGCGCTTTCTTTTACTGCTCATTTATTACCACCTATACATCTCCCTTTCAATAATGCTGAACAGCCCCGGGAATACGAGATAGCCAATAACAGTAAAAATAATTCCAAGAACTATCCCTGCTGCTCCAAGTATAATTCCGGCCAGGGCGTATTGCTGCTGTTTCTGTTGAGCAAGTATTCCGCAGACCAGGGCAACAATACCAAGAATTATCGCCAGGTAGCCACAGCAAAAAATAAAGATTAAAGACAGGATACCGCTGACCAGTGATACTATGCCCAGGGTGTTGTTTGGTTTTTCAACAACTACAGGTGTACTGCTCTCATCCATTTTTAAAACCCTCCTACTAAATTAGTTATTGTTTTCGAACCGCCTTCTCCATTCATCGCCAAGAACCTCTTCCCACCAATCGACCAGATCGTCATTGTTACCTCCCTGGCCATTACCATCACCATTTCCCGGAGGGGGTTCTTCAGGCGGAGGTTCCTCGCCGGGAGGAGGCTCTTCAGGAGGAGGTTCCTCACCGGGCGGGGGTTCAACAGGTGGTGGTTCTTCGCCGGGTATCTCTGGTTCATCTTCATCGGCAGGATCTGGAACTATTTCAATATGCATATTACAAATAGTCCTGGGAGCATACTTATCAATAAAATAATCGCTGCGAACGGTTCCCGCAGCCCGGCAAATAGAGCTGGGACGAAGTCCGGAAAGTGAGCATACCTCCATCCTGATTATTCCATCCGGGCGGCTAAAATCCCTTTTCTCAAGGTCCTGAAATGCTTTAATAAAAACTTCCCGTAAAAATGCAGTTGAATAACGCCATCCCTGCTGGATGCCACCCATCTTAGGCTCATCATAACCCATCCAGAACGATGCAACCAGATTTGGGGTATAAGCAACGAGGTAGACATCTTTCCAGTTTTCTGTTGTACCTGTTTTAGCGGCCACAGGACGATCAATTTGTAAAGCTCGGCCAAGGTATACCTTTACGAAGTCCTGCAGGATATCATTAACAATAAATGTAGCCTGCGGGCTTAAAACCTGCCTGGGATTAACCTTTTGCTCATATAGAATTACACCATGACGATCTACTATTTTTTCAACAGTGTGCAGATCCACCCTGACTCCATCGTTGGCTAAAACACTGTATGCCTGTGCCATATCGATTGCAGTTACTCCGTAGGTAAAACCTCCCAGGGTCAGGGCCAGGTTATCTACCTCACTTGGGGCAATGGTTGAAATGCCCATACGCTGAGCATAGCCGACCCCAACCCTGGTACCAAGAGCCTGAAATGCCCTGACGGCAGGAACATTGTATGAATAATAGAGCGCTTCCCGGACTGAGATCATGCCCCTGAAACGGTTATCAAAGTTCTTCGGTTTCCATCCCTGCGGTCCGGTGAAAGGTGAATCATCTAATGTTGAACCGGCACCGGCCAGGACACCTTCTTCCAGGGCCGGAGCGTAGGTAATAATCGGTTTTATCGCCGATCCGGGCTGACGCAGGGTGGTAAACCTGAGTATTTCATCATAGCGTTTGCGGTATTCGCGTCCCCCGCCGAGAGCTTTTATCCTTCCCGTGATCGGATCGGCAACAACTATAGCTGCCTGGGGTTGGGCGATACCTTCTTCATCAATCAACTCCTGGATCTGGGCCCTGGACAAATCACGACCCGGGGGAAGTTCGGCTATAGCCTCTTTTATTCCCTCCATATCAACCACTACTGTTGAAGGATATAGATCATTGCGTCCAAGGACTTCTTCCACGTGAACCTGAAGCTCCGGTTCCAGCGTAGTGTAAACCCTTAACCCTCCGGTATAAATTGCCCGGTATGCTTCTTCACGTGAGCCGATTGTCGACACATCGCTTAAAATGCGAATCAACTCGTGGTGAACAACATAATCTACAAAAAAGGGATAAGGGTAATCCGGGTTGCGCGGTTCTGCATAATCAATAACCTGCATTAAAGCCAGACGCTGCTGGTTATCTGTTATATAGCCGAGGCGATTCATACTGGTAAGCACTACCCGCATTCTGGCTTCAGAATCAGCCAGGTTATTCATCGGATTATAGAAATTTGGCGACCTGACCGCACCAGCCAGCATGGCCCCTTCGGCGATGGTCAGGTTTTCTACACTTTTTTTAAAATAGGTCTGCGCGGCAGCTTCCACACCATATGCGCCGTTGCCAAAGTAAATACGGTTCAGGTACATCTCCAGTATTTCTTCCTTGCCATAGTTTCTTTCCAGTTGAAGGGCCAACCATATTTCCTGTACTTTTCTTTTATAGGTTGTTTCTGAAGTAAGAAAAGCATTCTGGGCGAGCTGCTGGGTGATAGTGCTTGCCCCCTGAACGATTTCACCAGCTTTGAAGTTTGCATATGCTGCCCGGATACTGCCAACAACATCAAACCCAAAATGGTTATTAAATCGCTCGTCTTCTATGGCTATAAAAGCAAGCTGAACATGTTCTGGAATCTCTTCCAAATCAACGATGATCCGGTTCTGTTCTTCATGTAGAGCAGCTATTTCATTGCCACCGCTGTCATATATATATGAAGTTTCTACCGTAGCCAGTCGAGTATGATCAAGTGGGGGAGCTTCATTAACATAGTTGACAATCACGGCCGCAGCAGCACCACCGGCAATTAAGAAAAGGAAAAAAAGGACTAGACAAAAACTTTTAAAAAAACCGGCGGCGCGGCGCTTTTTTTTAGTTTTACGTTTTGTTTGTCTTTCCGCCCTGACCCCTTTTGCTTCGAGAATTTTTTGATCAAGCGGTTTTTTCTTCTCAGCCATGTCTGATTGCTCTCCCCCTGATCATAATCAGGTAGATTTTATTAGCTACCTTGTTCCGTATTATAACCAGTCATGTTGTTCCTGTTATGATAAATATTCAGTGCTATTATACCATAGAGCCATATTGTTAGAATAACTCCCCTCTATTAAAAGGCTTGGTTTCTCAAAATTAAATCGCTGCCCGGAATATATCTCAATTGTGATAAACACATCCTCTCCTTTAGTCAGCAACCTGAAGTAAAAGATAAGATCAAAACAGGAATTCTACTGTAAAAATCGCAGGAAAAGACATTATAACCCCCAGGTGAAGCTGGTCGTTATAAGACCTACTAATTGGCATTGTTATTGCTTTATTATATTAAATAACAGTAATTAGGAAGGGGAGCTCAGAAATGAACCGGGAAGCTGTTTTAGGAGAAAGCAAACGTATTATAGATCTGATACTTAAAGATGAGTTAAGCACAGAAGAGAAAAACAGGGTTGTTTCAGACTCAGTTGAAAATTATGCTGATTATGTCAATCCTGCCATCCTCTCAGCCAGAAAATCTGTTTCCTCAGATTATTCTTTTGTTGAATGGGAAGATGAGGGTGCTGTGTTCCGTGACACTCACGGAGTTGAGTTCATTGACTGCCTTGGTGGTTTCGGCATTTACATGCTTGGACACCGCAACCCTAAGGTAATTGAAGTGGTGAAGGCCCAGTTGGGACGTTATGCCCTGCATAGCCAGGAACTGGTCGAACCACTGCGGGGTTACCTGTCAAAACTGGTTGCCATGGTCACACCGGGTGACCTGCAATATTCTTTTATTTGCAACGGGGGGGCAGAAGCTGTTGAGATGGCCCTTAAATTAGCCAGGCTCGCTTCTGGGAAAACCTGGTTTATTTCAACAGTGAATGCTTTTCATGGCAAATCTATGGGCGCTGTGTCTGCTACCGGTAAAGGTGTATACCGGGCTCCTTACCTGCCCCTGATCCCCGGGTTTCAACATGTTGAATATGCCGATGCAGAAGCAGTAGAAAAAGCAATATGCAATTTAACCGCGGTAGGGGAATCCGTTGCCGGGGTTATTGTTGAACCAATCCAGGGAGAAGCCGGAATTATAGTTCCGCCGGCTGATTATCTTCCCGCCCTGCGTGACATCTGCGATCGTCATGGGGTTTACCTGATCACGGACGAAATCCAGACCGGAATGGGGCGAACAGGTGCTCTGTGGGCAGTTGAACATGTAAATGTTGTTCCCGATATTCTGATCATGGGCAAAGCATTCGGGGGAGGAGTAATGCCGATTACTGGTATAGCAGCCCGCCCGGAATTATGGAATAACATGCAGGACAACCCGTGGATTTTAGGGTCGCCAACCTTTGGCGGAAACCCCCTCAGCTGTTCAGCAGCTATCGCTGCCATTAATTACACCCTGGAATGGGAAATACCGAAAATGGCTGAAGAAAAGGGTAAATATATTCTCGATGCCCTGCACGTTTTAAAAGATAAATTCCCCGGGGTATTAAAAGATGTTCGCGGAAAAGGGCTCTTGATTGGAATGGAGTTTCCAAATGACGAGATTGGTTTTAAACTGGCCAAAGACCTTTTTGATCAGCGGGTTCTGGTAGGTGGTACTCTCAACAATGCCAGGGTTATCCGGATTGAGCCACCGGCAATTATCAGCAGCGAACAGATCGACATAGTAATGGAGGCCCTTGAGAAAACACTGGCTAAATTAGCCTGAGCAAACTAGATATAATCAGTAATTTTTGATCAATAAAAAGTTCCCTTTCCAGAGGGAACTTTTTATTGGGATACTAAAAAAGGGATATAAAAATATCGACAAGGTTTGGATCAAACTGGGTTCCAGAACATTTAAGAATTTCACTGAGAGCCTCTTCAACTTTTCTTGCTTTGCTGTAAGGGCGATCACTTGTCATTGCATCAAAAGCATCAACGACAGCCAGGATGCGGCATTCAACCGGAATCTCTTCACCGGAAAGCCCCAGAGGATACCCCTGACCATCCCATCGTTCATGATGCTTCAGAATAAGGTCTGCAACGGGGGAAAGGTCAGGTGAAGTAATGGCAATACGGTATCCTTTTTCAGGATGCAAGCGCATCACCTGCCATTCTTCACTGTTTAAAAGCCCCTTCTTGAACAATATGCTGTCCGGTATACCGACCTTGCCCAGGTCATGGACATGAGCAAGGAGAGCCAGGTCGGACAACTGTCTTGAAGTCAAACCAATTTTTTCTCCTATTTGGCGGCATAAATCGGCTAATCGCTGGGCATGACCTTCTGTAATATAATCCCGTTCGGCAAGAGCGGTCATCAAGGCCTCCACCGTTCTGTTCCTGACCCGGTTGCTCCGATATAGTTTGTCATGGTACATATGATCGTCAGCCTGCTTAAAAACTTCATGTAGCTTTTTATCATTTCCATTAGCGGTAGCAACCCCAATTGAAAGGCCGAGTGGGAGCTCGGGGTGTTCGCGGTTGTAAGCCTCAATGTTACTTCTAATCCTTGCTGCAACTAATTCCCCGGTTTCTTCATCTGTAGTGGGCAGTATTGCTGTGAATTCATCACCGCCTACCCTGGCCAGGATATCACCTTTACGGATAGATATTTTTAGAATTCCTGCAGCAGCTCTGAGCAAATCGTCACCGGCCAGGTGCCCCAGTGAATCATTGACAAGCTTAAGGTCATCAAGATCAGCAGAGATCATCGTTACAGGATAATCGCGACCCTTTTCCAGGCGCTTCATCTCTTCTTCAAAATAAGCCCTGTTGTGCAGCCCTGTAAGTTGGTCGTGCATACTGAGGAACTTAAGCTTATCCTCCAGCCTCACCCTTTCGGTAATATCCCTTGCTAACCCGCGAAAACCACAAATATTTCCAAGTTTATCTCTGATCAGAGATGCTGATATTTCTGAAAACATAAGTGAACCGTCTTTATGAATAAGTTCCAGGGTTAAACTACGAAGGGCACTGCCCGAGTGATAGAGCTGTCTGAAAGTCTGATAAACCGTCTCAGGGTCTTTATAGATCTTTCTGAAGCTCATCCCTTTTAATTCTTCAGCACTGTAACCTAGCATTTTTACAGTAGCATTGTTAAAGAAAACCAGGTTCCCTTCAAGATCAACCTCATAGTAAGCCTCCTGGATATTGTCTATTATTTCACGGTACTTTTCCTCCGATTGGCGAAGGGCATTTTCAACATTTTTTCTTTCAGTAATATCCCGGACAAAGGTGATAACCTTTCGATCTCCAATTACCTTTATCCTCGATTCCAGGTATACGGGGCCTTCTTTGGCAGGAAAAGTGAACTCGAGCGTTTGCATAATACCGGTTTCCAGCGCTTTATTGATCGACTCCAGGATGACAGGAACAATTTCCCCGGGCAGAATATCTTCCATTTTTTTTCCGATCATTTCCTGGCGTGGCCGGTATAGCAATTCATCTTTTCCGCTGAGGATGTCAAGGTAATGCCCTTGCTCATCATGCAAGATTATCAGATCGGGAGTAGCTTCAATAATGGTACTTTTAACCGCTTCACTTTCCTGAAGCATACTCAACATCTGTTTGCTCTCTGTGATATCCTCCCCAATGCTTAAATATTCTTTTATTGCACCATGATCGTCAAAAATGGCCCTGTTAATCCAGCGAACCCACCTTTCAACACCGTCTTTATTAATATTGGGGTGTTCATGTTTAGCTATGGGGTTTTCAGGGGTTAGCGAGTTCAAATGTTTCACTACTTTGTTAAAAGCTGCAGTGGTCAGGAATTTAGAGAGACTTATATTTTTTATGGTTTCCATTGCTTCGCCATAAAAAGTACAGTAAGCATCATTGGCTATGATAATTTTGTGATCAGGGGAGACGCGGCATACCATAGCTGGTATATCTTCAGCGATAGTCCTGTACCACTCCCTACCGGCTTCGGCTTCTTCTTCTTTCTCTTTTAGTTCAATCGTATTGGCAATAACTGCAGCAAATGGTTTCAATAAATGTTCATCCTGAATCATTACAGATGCTTCACCGGCCAGCAGAAGGGTGCCAATTAAACGCCTGTCAAGAACCAGGGCCAGGATAATATAACTGTCTATTCCAAGGATCTTTTCAGCAACAGAGCTGATGTGAAGAGGGATTTTCCCAAAAGTAGCCTCGTTCAAAGATTTAAACCTGGCAACCTGCCTGGTTACCATATCATCGAATGACTCGCTGCTCACCGGAGAGCGAAAACCAATTAACTGTGAACCGATAATCCTGGTTAGTTTTGAATTATCTTTATCTGACACCGTGATGCTGCGACAAACCAGTTCACCTGACTGACGGTCAAAGGTATTGATCAAGGCAACTTTAGCCTTAATTATAGATTTCATCTGGCTTAGAGTATAATTGAAAAGTTGTTCAGGCTTTACCCTGGTCAGGCCATTGGCAAAGTGACTGAACGCATCAAAAAGCTCAGCAGGAGACCAGTCGGAGAGAACGTCTTCGCCGCTACCGTTTGATATAAATTGTTTTTCGCAATAGAGATCGTCTCTTGAACTCATCTATTACCCGTTTCCGCTGCCTTTTATCGTTAAGCGCTATGGGTCTTAATAAAATCATATATTTTTCGGTGTATAAGCTCCTTGTCGTAATCAAGGATAGCCACATGCTGTGAATGTTCCAGCCATACAACTTCTTTTTCCTCTGAAGCAATATTGCAGTATATTAAACCGGCATCGCGGGTGCTTACAGTTTTGTCATGGCGAGCGCTGAAAATCAAAATGGGCTGTTTAATCAGGGGGAGATCACATCTGACCAGGTCTGTCAGCCTGATTAGTTCATGGGCAGCCGAAACAGAATGGTATTGATAATTTACTTCAAAAGCATCGGGATCGTTTATTTCCGGGGAACCGACAGGTATTTTTCTGATAAACTTTTTAGCAATTGGAATTAGCTTAAATCGAAAACTTTCCAGACGATAGGGACAGGAGACAGTTACAATACCCCTGACTAAACCGGGATAGAGCCGAGCCAAACGCAGGCTTATAACAGCACCCATCGAGAGACCAACACAAAATACTGTGCTGCAATTCTTTTTAAGTTCAAGCAAGCCCTCTTTGGCAGAATCCACCCAATCAGCATAGGTGCACTTGTGTAAATCCTCTACACAGGTGCCGTGACCCCTGAGTCTAACTCCATAAGCTGTAATTCCTTTTCCAGATAAATATCTTCCCGTGCCCCGGAATACCTGTGGTGAACCTGATATGCCATGGATCAACAAACATCCCGTATCACCGGCCCTGTACATAAAAGAGTCGGCACCTGGCATTACATTACTGTTACCGTTTTTAGTTGCTGTTATTTTCCGGGTCATGATATGGGTTCTTCATTTCCGTTCCACAGTAGCAACACTCGATTGTGTTCCTTTTACGGTCGGGGCAGGAACTGTAAAATTTTTTTCCACAGTGCGGACATACCCACTCAAACAATAAAATCATTCCCTTGCATTTATTGATTAGTGTGCATGTTCATGGCGGTTATAATACCTATTATATACCCTGTCAAGCATCCGGACAAACTATTTAACAACCTTTCCAGCATGGATTTCTTTTTTCCATAAAAGCAGTGATGCCTTCCTGGAAATCCTCCGTCTGCAGGAGATAGGCCAGCGCTTCTTGTTCTAATTTTAAAGCCTCCGGGAGTTCTTTATCAAAGCCATTATCAATAGCTTCTTTAATTTTCTTAAGGCCCAGTGGTGGCCCGGCAGCAATCTTAAGAGCCAAACCGGTGACAAATTGGTCCAGTTTTTCTTTCTGCACTACTTGATCGATCAAGCCAGTCTCAGCAGCTTCTGTTCCGCTGACAGTATCACCTGTAAATATCATCCATTTAGCTCTGGCAGTTCCAATCCGCCTCGGTAGTCTCTGGGTTCCTCCCCACCCTGGCATCAACCCCCGATTTATTTCGGGCAGACCTATTTCAGCACTGTCAGCAGCAATAATAAAGTCACAGGCGAGGGCAATTTCATAACCGCCGCCAAGGGCATACCCATTAATCATGGCTATAACCGGTTTTTCAAAAGCAGCAATCATTTCTGTTACCGGTTCGACTGCGGCAGCTTCAGACAGATCCCAGCCAACAGAAAAACAGTGCCGAATCTCCTGGCGCCCATCTTTTTCCCTGATCCTGGGGTTCCCTGTAACAATCACAGCTCTAACCATGTCGTCAGAAGCAAGTTCGGAGAGGACCATTTTTATTTCACCGCTCATAGTGCTATTAACAGAATTCAACTTTTCGGGACGATTAAAAATAATTCGGGCCACAAAGTCTTTTTTTTCAAGAATTATATTTTCGTAGCTTATTTTAAACGCCTCCTAAATTAAAAAAAATCATCCTGGGCAACTGATGTATCAAGAGGATCAAAAGAACGGAAAGCAAGCGGCTCTCCCTCAAGAAATTTAAAAGAAGAAGTAAATGTTTCCCGGGGGTTTTTATAGAAAATACCAAGTGGTATCTTATCTCCCCACTCCCTTGCCAGTTTCATAGCATCAGACCAATTTTTTTGATCTTTTATGGTGGGGAAATAAACCCTTTCATTATACCAACTATATGTATTTACCTTATTAAATGAAACGCAGGGTTGTAAAATATCAATCAGAGCATATCCGGAAAAAGAGATAGCCTCTTTCATCGTCTCTTTCAAGTGTTCTTTTTCTCCACTGTAACAGCGTGCTACAAAGCCGGCGCCCAGGACCAGGGAAAGGGAGAGAGGATTTAAAGCCGGAATTGCCACACCACCCGTCTGAACTCCCGTAACCATTCCGGGATCGCTGGTTGGGCTGGCCTGCCCCTTGGTCAAACCATAAACCTGGTTGTTGTGAATAAAGTGGGCCAGGTCGGGATTCCTGCGGATGTTATGAATAAAATGGTTTCCGCCTTCGCCATAAGTATCTCCATCGCCACTTTCTACAATTACCTTTAACTTCCTGTTAGCGATGCAGGCACCAAGTGCCGGGGGCAAAGCGCGCCCATGCAAACCGTTGAAACCATTTGTTTTTATGTAATGCGGCATCTTGGCTGCCTGGCCAATTCCTGAACATATTAAAACCTGGTCAGGTGACAGTTTAAGCTCGGCAAGACATTCTGCAAGGGCTTCACGAATTTTAAAATTACCACATCCCGGACACCAGGCAGTATCTTTCGACATGTAGTCCTCAGCTTTAAACACGCTTTTCCACCTCCTCAACTATTTCATTGGACGAAAATGGGCGTCCGTCATATTTAAGGATTTTTTGATCGATCACCAGACCTGTCTCACGGTGAATAATCTCTGCCAGCTGGCCGGTGACATTATTCTCCACACAAAAAGAATAGTCAACCTGGGACATAAGGCTTTTCAGGCGTTTTTGGGGCAATGGCCATAAATCACTGAACTGAAGCATCGCCGCTTTTTTCCCCAGTGCAGATAATGCATCGACAGCTTCGCGGATAACTCCATAGGTTGAACCCCACCCAATCAGCAGTAACTCGGGTTGGGGATCGCCATATAAGTCGGGTTCATCCATCTCTGCAGACAAAGCAATGTTTTTTTTCATTCTCTTTTCTACCATTTTTTTTCGGGTTTGTCCGTCTTCTATAATATGTCCATCCTGGTCATGCTCGTCACTATCAACCAGAACAACCTCGCCACTGAATTTCCCGGGTATAATTCGTGGCGATATACCACTGTCAGTTAAGGTATATCGCCGGTATGGTTTTTCAATATCCTGCTCCGTTGCAAAATAACGATTATAAACCAAACGGTTATAATCAAAAGGTTCTAATGACCGGTGGGTATCGGCAAAATGCTGATCTGAGAGATATATAACCGGTATCTGAAAACGGTCGGCAAGATCGAACGCTTTATTTAGCCTGTAAAAAGCATCTTCATGTGAAGTAGCACACAGCACTGCCCTGGGAAATTCGCCGTGCCCGGCATGAACGATAAAGTTGAGATCACCCTGTTCAGTTCTTGTCGGCAAGCCTGTTGCCGGGCCGGGGCGCATGGCTACTATTATTACAAGAGGCGTCTCGATCATGCCGGCTAATGATAAGCCTTCGACCATCAGTGAGAATCCCCCACCCGAGGTGCAGGTCATAGACCTGACCCCGGCATATGAAGCACCGAGGGCCATATTTATTGCCGCGATTTCATCTTCAGCCTGTTCAACCACCACCGGAAATTTACCGTTTTTCGATGCCAGATAATTCATAACTCCGGTAGAAGGAGTCATTGGGTAAGCGGACAAAAAACGGCAACCGCTTGCCAGGGCTGCCATTCCAAGAACCTGATTTCCGTCAATAAACATTTTTTTTGAATTGTCAGCCCGGCGAGTCACTGGAAAACATGCCCGGCAATGGCTGGATGCCACCTTATAACCCGCTTTTAGAGCAGTTGAGTTTTCTTCAGCTACACCTTCTTTACCTGAAAACATCTCAACCAGCAGCTCACCGGCAACCTCTGTTTCCAAGCCGAGCATGGCCAATAAAGCTCCGACAGCAACTGTATTGGACATTATTTTACCACCGGCTTCTACTGCCAATTTTTCCAGTTCAACCGGGACTCCTCTATCCTCTTCATCGGGCAGCTGGAACAAGCCGGAATCATATATTATCCGTCCGGAAGGTGCCAGGTTGGAACGATGTATGTCATATGTTTCTTTGTTGAGCGCTACAAGAAGGTCTATTGTTTCATTTGTAGTCCAGGGCGTCTGGGAACTTATTCTCAACCTTGAGAAATTATGACCGCCCCGGACCCGGGACATGTAATCCTTGGTGTATATTATTCTGAATCCTTCTCTGACCAGAGTTTTCCCAAGCAAATTCATCACTGTATCCATACCCTGCCCAGCAGCTCCGCCAACCAGAATATTTACATCCATATGCGGGACTCATCTCCTTTCAATTCAGAATTTCTACAGATATATCCTTATCTCCTTGTAATGGAGCAGGAAAGAGGCAGCAAATCAGGTGCCTGCGGCCTGGTACAGTAAATACAATCCCACGACAATCAGGACAATTCCACTGGCATAGCCGAGATAGCGGGTATAACGATTAATAGCCGGAAGGTTACGGGCCATGCCTGTAAAAGTACCGGCAACCAGTAATGGGAGACCGTGCCCAACCCCGTAAATGAAGAGTAATCCGCTACCATACAATGGTTCAGCCTGGGCAGCGGCATACGCAATTATAACAGCAAGAACTGGTGTAGCGCACGGAGACGCAACCAGGCCAAAGAGCATTCCCATAGCTAAAGTGCCGCCCGGACCGGCTTTTTTAAATTGAACCTCTTTCAATCCGGGCATATTAAAGTTTAAAACACCCAATAAATTCAGGCCCATTACCAGGGCAACCAGGGCTATGATATAGTACCAGGCAGTTCCTATTTCGCCGAAAACACGACCAAATGAAGCTGCTAAAAAACCCATTATCGCAAAAGTTAAGGCCATTCCTGTTACAAATAATGCAGAAAGCGAAAAACCCCTGAATTTATTTCCCTCACCGTATCCGACAATATAACCGATTAACAAAGGAATCATGGTCAGAATACAGGGACTTATACTGGTAATAATCCCGCCGGCCAGCACTAAAATAATTACCAGAAATGATTTTTCACCCAGGGCTGCCGGCAACGTTTCAGAAAAAAAGATTTCCAGTCTCCCTTTTTCTCTTTCTTCACTTCGGACATCGCCGATTATTAACTCTACCCGGCTCTCCATCTCCTCAAAAGAGAATACTCCCGCTTCTTCAAGCAATACCTGCCCCTCAGAATCGATAAAGTAAAAAGCAGGGATGTAATATATTTCAAAATCCTCGAAAAACAGTGCTGTCCTGGGGTTATCCAGATCTGCCACAATGAAGATAACTCTATCGCCATAATGTTCCTGTAGAGCCGAGATCACGGGCTCCATCACCAGACAGGCGCTTCACCACCGGGCATAGAATTCAAGAACTATCGGTAACTCTGCCTGCCTGGCCTCCAGGAAATACCGGTAAGGGTCATCATGAACTGAAAGTGTTACCTCCTCAACCAAACTTTCGTCATCACCGGTATCCATATGAAATCCTGTTCCAGGAAGGACTAAAACTGCTGCTGAAGCAGCTAAAACTAACAATATAATTAATAATTTATATTTAAGCAACAATAAACCAATACCCCCGTTAATATAAATTAGTTATTTACTGGTAAAGACACTTCATAATATCACGGCGCGACAATATTCCGATAAGATTGTTCTTATCGTCTATTACCGGAAGCCTGCTGATATTCTTATCTACCATTAATGTTGCCGCTTTTTCAACACTGTCTTCGGGCCCAACTGATATTACATTCTTACTCATTAACTGACCAGCTTCAAGAGACATGGCCCGCTGCAGTTCTTCAACAAATTTTTTCGGGCTGCCCAGGTAGATCAAGCCACCAAGTATTTCCAGGTAGCCGGGTGCCTTGATTCTTGATGCCCGTCGAATTAAATCGCCTTCCGTGATTATTCCGGTCACCCTGCCGGCCTCATTAAGAACGGGCAACCCGCTGATGTTATTCTCCTGCATTAATTTTGCGCACAGCTCAACAGGATCACCTGCTGATACCGTTACCACATCAGTTGTCATAATATCCTTTACTTTTACCATTTATCTCACCCCTGTTTCAGAAATAAAATTACTAATTTCCTGCATATATTTAACTCTGTCGACAAACATGATATTATTGTGATCCGCTTTTTCTATCCTGACCATTTTTTTCGTTTTTGACCCGAGAACGTCAAACAGTTCCCGGCCCTGTTCGTAAGGAACAAGGCGATCCCACTCGCCGTGAAGAACCAGGGCAGGCAGTACAATGCGAGTTGCAAGTTTTCTATAGTAATCCTCGATAGAGGTTAGATTGCCCGGATCAGGAAGACCGAGATGCCTGACTAAACGATCTACGCTCAAGAATCCGCTTTCAATAATCAGCCCTTTCAGTTGCCCCGGATATTTAGCAGCCAGCTCCAGAGCAGATATACTGCCGAGTGAGCGCCCCATTACAAGCCAGCTCAGCTCCTGGACATCTTTATCGTTAGAAAACTTTTTTAAAGCATATTCAAATATTACACCGGCATCATCAACCATATTTTTAAAAGTAGGAGTTCCGCCGCTGGCCCCATAACCACGATAATCAGCGACCAATAGATTAATTCCGGCAGCAGTATAAGCAGGCGCAATAGTATCATAGTCACTGACTACCTCCCCATTACCGTGAAAATACAGTATCCAGCAGTTTGCTGGTTCTGCAGGGTATACCCTGCAGAGGATATCAACATTACTGTCAACAGGTACTGCAAGATCAAAAGCGCCGTCTCGGGCTTTTTGATGTTGACGGCGCGGATAAAATAGAAATCTTAACAAAGATGACTGGTCAATAAACCTGTAAATATATGCCATCGAAAAGCTTCCTCCCGGGAAAATTCCTGCTGCATACTTATTGCTTTAATTATAACAAGCAAAAGACAAACAGGCCAGTTTTTATCTGCCTCTGCTCTTAACCTATCTTCTGAAGAGTCGTTCCAAGACCGGATCAAATACAAACCGGCCCTTCTTTGCCGTAAAAAATAAACCCCTGTTATGGAGCGCTCTTTTTCAAAACTATTACTGCTCGGAGGTTTCGGGTTTTTTTTCCCGGTAAGATATTGTGGCAAATAAAGATACCAGCGCGAAGATGAAGGCAACCAGGAAGCCAAGGCGGTAAGCTTCGGGGGGGTAGATCCGAGCCCCGTTAAGTATTAAACCTGTCCAGCCTTTATCGAGAAGCAGCCCAAAGAGGGGTTGCAATACAGCCATGCCCAGAAATACCCCAAGGTTGACTGTTGCTGTTATAAGCCCGGTATGCCCGGAGATGCTCACAACACGGGCCATAGGGAAGCTTAACACTGTAGACGCACCGCCAAAACCGATCAGTAACGATATAAAGTAGAACATCCAGAGAGGAATTTGACCAGACGGCCAGGTTAAAAGAAGCAGCCAGAAGATTACTGCAGAGCCGACCAGGATAAGGGTGGGGATTTTTAGCGATTGCAAGCGAGCTGAGAGTAAGCCGGCAGACGGAGCGCCAATCATGTAACCGATATAGGCAAAAGTCATGTAAACTGAAGCCTGCCCGATATCTATACCATACACATGTACCAGGTAGGAAACACCCCAGGTGCCGGCGAATACTATAAACCCCCCATAGGTACCAAAGTTAATTAAAAAGGGGCCCAGGATACGACGGTTTGATAACACCGTTTTTAATACTTTCAGGTTAAAGGGCACTGCTTTTTCATCAGCTGCAGTTATACCGGGCAGAGAAATAGATGAACCGTATAGTTCAATCGGGTGGTCACGCACAATTAGCAAACAGAGCAGGGTTACCAAAACAGTTATTATACCAAATATTATAAATGGAGAGCGCCAGCCATAGAGGGAAGCAGTATATGCAAGGGGAGAAGCTGCCATCAGCGCACCGGCAGTACTAACCAGTAAAGCAAAACCGGACATTGTGGCAAACTCAGACTGGCGATACCACGATGCCTGAAACTTAAAAATATTGATCAGGACTACAGAACCACCAAAACCGATCAGCATTCGACCCAGGAATATTGTAGATCCTGCGGGAGCTAACCCTATTAAAATAGAACCGATCGCCATCGCTAACCCAGTTAAAAGAGCAATATAACGTGGCCCGAGCCGATCAACAAGAATACCACCAGGTATCTGCATCAGCACATACATGTAAGTATAAGCAGCCGCAAGATTACCCAGCGCCACTCCGGTAAGACTGAATTCAGCTGTTAAAGAATCAGCAAGCACATTGAAGGAAACCCGGTGGAAAGAAGTAACCAGGTGCAGGATGATCAAAAGTATCCACATCAATAACCGGATCCTGCGGAAACGACTTTCAAGTGTAAGGCCATTATGTTTGAAATCGGTCACCGGCAGATCCTCCCTTAAAAACGGGCAGTTAAAGCGGGGGGATTCCCCTTCTGGCCGCTGCAGCCCGATGGGCACGTATCTTAGCCGCTAAAACGGGACGCAATTCGGTGATCAGAATTCCCGCCAAAATTAAAAATGCTCCACCGATTTTCTGCATGGTGAATATTTCGTTCCAGAAGAAATAGGAGAACAAACCAGCAAAAACGGCTTCAGTCGAAAGGATCAACACAGCATGGGTTGGCGGAGTATATCGCTGTGCTATAGTTTGGGTAACGAAAGCCCCGATTGTACAAAATAAAACAGCATATAAAATAGCACCCCATATTGCCAGGGAATGGCTGAACATACCCGCTGTCGGCTCAAAAATGAGAGCAATAGCCATACAGGCTATGCCTGTAAAGGCAATCTGAACAACGGATAACACTATTGGATCGCGCTCTTTCACATACATGGCAATTGAAATCAGGTGTCCTGCAAAAAGAAAGGCGCCAATCAGGGTTAATCCGTCTCCGAAGCCAAAACCCGTTGCTTCGTCTACTGACAAGAAGAAAAGACCTACTGCCGCCAGGGCGCCACCCAGAAAAGCCCACCAGCCGGGTGAACGCCTGGTTATTAAAAAATACAAAAATGGAACAATAACAACAGAGGTGCCGGTTATAAAACCTGATTTAGCCGGAGTGGTATATAATAGGCCGATAGTCTGAAATACGTAACCGGTAAGGAGGAAAAAACCGATCACCGCACCTGCACGCAAGTCAGCTGTTGACGCCCTTGCAAGCCGCTTCCAGAATATTATTGCCAGTAAAAAAGCGGCCAGACAAAATCTTATTCCCAGGTAGGTAAAAGGCTCAATTACTTCAAAGGCATGTTTCATAATTACAAAATTGGAGCCCCAAAAAAGGGCTACAAAAACCAGAGATATATCTGCCATGACCATTTTTTTTCTATCTGCAAGTTCGCTCATATCTATCTCCACAAAAATATTGCCCGGCCTGCCATGTGGTTAGCAAGCGGCCGGACAATTCTTATTGTAACACATTCCTCTTTTTTATAAAACAGAGCAAATAAATTTGCCGGATTATACTATTAAGAAAGCAGATCCATAACTGTATACAGCATTATCCTCGCTGTATCAACCATTGTATCAATTTCCACATATTCGTCTGCAGCATGGAAGTTGGCGCCGTCAGGACCAAACAATACGGTTGGGATTTTAAGCCGCGGAGCTATATGATTGGCATCTGATTCCGAACGGAAATATGTCGTCACCATATCCTTGCTGAGGATCTCTTTACTGCCCTGCTTCAGTGAATTTACCAGGGGAGTATCTTCTTCGATAGTCCAGGGTAGGAAATATGCATCGGGATGAGGTAGATCGCGAAGCCTGATGTCAACTTCGCTCTTCAGATCAAGCGAATTAACTATATCCTTAACCTCTTTCAGGGCCTGGCCGGCATCGCCCTCAACTGTATGACGGTATATGGTAAAACTTGCTTCTTCGGGCACGAGCAGGTATTTTTCGCCACCGCGCAGGTTGGTAATGCACATGGTTCCTTTTCCCAGCAGCGGATGATCGCCAAGATCAAGATTATCGCTTACAGCATTAATAATACGGGCAGCATCCTCCACGGCATTAATACCTTTTTCGGGAGTGGCCCCATGGGCTGATTTCCCTTTTACCGTTACGTAATAAACTGCAGTTCCCCTGCTACCAAGGGCAACACAGGGAAATTTTTCATTTCCGGGGGCAAACGGTCCCGATGGTTCAGGAATTATGCAAAAATCAGCGCCATCAGTTATGCCATCGGTAATAGTAAAATGGGTACCCAGTCCGTAAGGACCTTCTTCATCACTCACCGCGGTAAAAAGCAGGTCGCCTTTAAGTTCTATGCCTGCTTCAACCAGCGCTTCCAAAACAAAAACCGAGGCAACTACTCCGGATTTCATATCGAGAGAACCGAGGCCGTAAAGGCGTCCGTCTTTTTCGATACCGGCATAGGGATCGACTGTCCAGCCATCACAGAGAGGGACAGTATCAACATGCCCGTTAATGAGCAGCTTGGGGCCACCTCCACTACCGGGTAAATTCACAATAAGGTTTTCACCTTTAAATCCTGTAATTTTTGGTTCTTCATAATGATGTATTTTCGTTTGTAAACGATTGTAGTAAGACAAGCGTCCTCTCAGGTAATCAACTACTTCTGCTTCTTCAAAGAAAGGACTTTTTATGTTAACCAACTCTCTGAGGAGTTTGACCATATCTTCTCTATTAATCAGGCTCGAGGCTTTTTCGTAAAGCTTCATATCAACAGCCATTAAATAACGCCTCCTAAAAACTGCTTATAATAAACCAAACATACACAGGCAGACAATAAAAATTTTTAAAGAATAGGGGGAGGCGAGCCTCCCCCTACTCGCATTAACAGACATTCTGACTTAGCTTACTTCTTCATCATCCTTGAACTTACTTACACTCTTAATATCGCCTTCTTTAAACATGGCAAAGCCGACCCAGGAGTAGATAATCGCTATGATCGGAACTAAGAAGGATAAGAATGTATAGGGAATGTATTCTACAGTGGGCACTCCTAAACAGCCGAAGAAAAATACACCGCAAAGTCCCCATGGTACGAGCGGGGAGGTAACTGTTCCGGCATCCTCGGAAGTTCGGGAAAGAACCTGCGGTAAAAGCCCTAACTTTTTGTATGCAGGACGATACATCCGGCCCGGGATAATAATAGCCATGTACTGGCTGGCTGAAAACAGGTTAACCAGAATAGCTGAAATAACATGGGTAGTTACCAATCCACCAACGGTTCTGACCAGGGCTCCCATTTTTTCCAGCAATACTGAAAGAACATTGGTTTTCTCAAGGATTCCACCAAAGGAAAGGGCAACAAAACCGAGGGAGATGGTCCACATCATACTCTGTAAACCACCACGGCTGAGCAGGGCATCAAGTGCTTCAACCCCTGTATCCGCGCTATATCCATTATTCATGAAGCTGAGCATTTCACCCAGGCCGTAACCCTGGAAGATCATGGCAAAAGCCGCTCCAACTATGGAAGCAATGATCATAACTGCCAAACCGGGAACCCGCTTAACAGCCAGTATAACAACCAGGATCGGTGGAATAAAGTAAATAAGGCTGATGTGGAAGTTAGCTGTCAAACCGTCAAGCACCATGGCAATCTGGCCGGCATCGATGGTGCCGCCGGCAAACCGGGCGCCCATAATCGAATAGAGAATTAAGGCGATAACCAGAGCCGGTATAGTTGTATACATCATGCTCTTAATGTGGTCAAAGAGGTCTGCTTCACCGACTGCAGCACCGAGGTTGGTTGAGTCGGAAAGAGGTGACATCTTGTCACCGAAAATCGCCCCGGAGATGACTGCACCGGCAGTCATGGCCGCGGGGATTCCAAGGCCCATACCGATTCCCATGAAAGCAACACCAAAGGTAGCGCCCGTTGTCCAGGAGCTACCGGTGGTAACTGAAGCGATAGCGCAAACCAGACAGACGGTTGCCAGGAAGATGGTAGGCGTTAAAATTAACATACCGTAATAGATTAATGACGGAATAACACCGGCAGGAATCCATGAACCGATTAAGACACCGATCATCATCAGGATTAACATGGGCAGCATGGCAAGCTGGCAACCATAAAGAATAGCATCCTGACACTCCTTGTAGCTATATCCGGCCCTGGTTGCAACTATAATAGCTACAACTGAGGCAAGAATCAGGGTAATGTGGGTATCCCAGGGTTGGTCAAGCACAAAAACCTGGACAAAGAGAGCCACACAAAGGAACAGAATCACAAATAAGGCACCGGCAAAACTTGGCTTTTTGTCCTGCACTGGCTTTGTTTCAGCTGACATTTTTCTACCTCCTGTAATAAATTAAAGTATAAAACAATGAAACAAAATCACCTGTTGTCCTGCTGATCACCTCCCAAACGCACAGGGGCGGTCCAGTTGGTCCGCCCTTGTTCAGTTCTGCTTATTATCTTTTACCTGCTTCACCAGTTCGGTCGCAATGTAAGACGCAACATGGTTTGGCAGAGTTCCAGGTCCGAAACCTGCATCATAACCAAGCTCAATAGCCAGTTCATGCGAAATACGCGGCCCGCCGCATATCATCATTACACGATCGCGCAGCCCTTCCGCTTCAGCCAGCTCAATCAGTTCAGTAAGGTTCTCAAGGTGAATGTTTTTCTGGGTAACCACCTGTGATACCAGGACAGCATCGGCATTCAACTCAACTGCGCGGGCCAGCAGCTCGGCATTCGGCACCTGGCTGCCCAGGTTATATGCATCAATTTCCGGATAGCGTTCCAAGCCGTACTCACCCTTGTAGCCCTTCATATTGATTATGGCATCTATGCCAACAGTATGGGCATCACTACCCGTGCAGGCGGCGACTACAACCACCTTACGCTCCAATTCTTTCTCGATCAGGGTGTTGATCTCCTTGAAACTGAGGATAGTCTGCTGCTGCTTGGGAATTTTTATTGCTGAATAATCTACAGTATGGCTGCAGCGGCCGTATAGGACAAAGAATGTAAACCCCGCTCCCAGGTCGGCCATTTCAGTCACAGAAGGCCCTTCCAGGCCCATCTTAAGAGCTATCTGCCTGGCAGCTTCTCTTGCCTCATCCCCGGCCGGAACAGGAAGAGTAAAACTAACCTGCATTGCACCGTCGTTCAGGGTGTCGCCATATGCCTTGACTTTTGTAAAATCGTGTTCCATATCAGGACTGCCTCCCTTCGAGCGGCTCTGAATGATTGAGGAACAGTTCAAAAAACGGGTTATAATATTCCTTATGTTTTTCAATCACTCCGTTACTGCCTTTACCGCCATCCTGTGTGCGTTTTATATCGGCAAATAAACCCTGTTCCATGGCAGTTTCAAGCGAAATTCTATCTATCTCCTGAAGCATTTCACAGGCCTGGTCAAGAAGATAAGTTGCTCTCTTCTGTATTTTTCCACCTTCAACAAACATTATTTCTTCACCAAGGTGCCGGGCATTATTGAAAATATAACTGCTGTTGGCAATACTCAGGTAACGATCGCTGATGAAAGGTGTATGGATCGCTTCAGTCAGCATACCTAAAAGTTGTATTTCCTGACCGGTCATTACCGAAACCAGGTTAAACATTCCATTAACCAGGAAAGTCTTAAAAATATCACCGGTTACATGCTTGGTAGGTGGCATATATTTTAGAGGTGACTTCGGAAACAGTTCACGGCAGAGTTGAGCCTGGGCTATCTCCATCAATAAGCCGTCTTCCATATCGGGGTTAATCTCAAAAGCATGCCCCAAACCCATCTGCTCTTCTTTCAGTCCTGACCTTAAAGCAAGTTGTTCGTTGATAAACTGCGAGGCGAGAACTGTATAACCTTTTTCGTAAGCATCAGCTGTGGTCAGGTAGTTGTCTTCTCCGGTATTAATGGTTATGCCGGCATAGGCATTGATCATCCTGGAAAAATGCTGGTCAATAAATGTCCTGCGCATATTGATATCCCGGAATAAAATTCCATACATGGCGTCATTAAGCATCATGTCCAAGCGTTCCATTGCACCCATGGCCGAAATTTCCGGCATACATAAACCGGAAGCATAATTAACCAAATTAATGTAGCGGCCGGTTTCTTCACCTGCCTCGTCAAGTGCCCGGCGCACAATCCTGAAGTTTTCCTGGGTTGCATAAGTACCGCCAAAACCTTCGGTTGTAGGTCCATAGGGAACGTAATCAAGCAAACTCTGACCGGTATGGCGAATTACTGCAACTATATCAGCGCCCTGAAGAGCTGCAGCTTTTGACTGAACAGCATCTTCGTAAACATTGCCGGTAGCAACAATCACATAAAGCATAGGCTTACCCGGAGGGGTTGCTTTCTTTTTCATCTCTTCGCGTTTCTTTTTAACCGATTTTATCTTTGCCGCCGCTTCAACCGCCATTTTATCGGCAACATCACGCCATTTTTCTTCCGGACAATCAGGAACAGACGAAATAGAAAGTTTGCCGCAGGCGAGGTTTTCAGCAACCTGCTGAGCACTTTCCTGCCTGTCAACCATAGCCCGGGCGAGCCAGGGAACAAGGCCACGGTCTAACAAACGTGCCTCTTCCAGCTTTTCAACCATAACGTTGGCCAAAGGAACATCTCCCTGGTCAACACCGTCAATACCCAGCAGCCTTGCTGCTGCTCTTTCAGTAGTTGTGGTTGTGTAATCACCAATCCATTTGTGAAGGTGATCAGCTATCTTTCCGGCAGTTTCTCTGGCCAGAACAACTTTGCTTTGATCAAGATCCAACTTATTTTCCACCGGATTCACATTCCTCTCTCTGCAATTAATTATTGAACCATCCCTTCCTGGTAAACCAGATCGTAAACAGGGTATGGTTTTAAAACATCTTTCATCTTTTCTAAAAACAACCCGGGGTTATAATCGCGGCCGCTGGGATCGGTTGGATTAAGGGTAACAGCCAGCAGCTTCATTTCATTTAAAACAAAGATATCGCCACCTCTACTAAGAAAACGGTAATATATTTCCGGGGAAATAAAAACCCTGGTTGCATCATTAACAACAACCAGGGGTAATTTCTTAAAAGATTCCATGATGTCGAGCAGAGTGTCATCAACAAGGGCCCCGCCAAAAACCAGGGCTGCAGTTTCCTCTCTGCACTTATCCAACAACTGTGCCCCGGCCAGCAAAGGAATTATACCCCTGACCGACTCAACCCGGAAATCGTTACCGTTGCGGTGCAGCAGCGCTGCATTGCCCTTTTCAATTCCATCATGAGCAGCTTTTAACAAAGCCTTTTCTTCCGGGACAGTTTTTGTAAATAATTCTTTGCGAAAAATAGTTTTTTTAATTACATCATCCATCGTCGGTCCAAGAGAGGCTCCCGAAGCAAGAATGGTGGCATCCGTAACTAAAGGCGATGCCGAAGCAAGCCTGTTGATAGCCCCGTCAACAAGCACATGTCCGGCCCCGAGTGATAACAAACTGCTGATTATATGCTTTAAAGAACTCACACTACCCGGCCCGGCCAGCTCAACCAGCCCCTCCCTTTTAACCTCTGCAAGGCATACCGGCCCAAGAGGGGTGGAAAAGTTAGTAATTTCTATGAGCTCTAAAACCGCATCTGCTGCCTTAAAACATGCTTCTGCCGTTGCGATAACCGAACCTTTGGGAGTATATATGCGCGGCTTTTCTTTCAGCGTAAGCCTGTCAAAGCGTTCGCCATCGTAACCGGCTGAAATTAAGCCAACAACCACTCCGCTTTTTTCATATTCTTTGACCAGGTGGTTTAAAGTTACAGTTTTACCCACATTTTTAGTCATACCAACGATAGCAGTGGCCTTGCCCTGATGGTCGCTGACTTGCTTAAAAAGATCCGACATACCCGTTTACCCCATAGAAGTATAATGAAATAGATAAAAAAAGATCCTACTGCGGCTGAGAATTTTTTCCTGTTCATTGCTTAAATGTTCGGGTTTTTGCGCTGTTTCATATATTAAATCTTGAGAAACCGCAGTCGTTATATCAGCAGTAGAATCTGATTAAATTTTACTAAATATCACTCAGCTATACATTATCTATTCAGGCTAAAAATAGTATCTGTTCTTTATACATTATGTATAAAATAGCAGGAAAATTACCAATTTAGTTGAATATAAACTAATAAATTATCTTATATTTATATAATGAAATGAGGTTGAACGATTGTCGGTTACTGTTGCCGAAGCCCTGGAGATGGAAATCTTTCAAAAATGCCGCCTTCTGACAGGGGAATCAGGGTTGCAGAATGTCATCCTCTGGGTTAACATTTTGGAAATTCTTGACGACTTGAGCCATATTGAACCGGGAGAGCTGCTCATTACAACAGCGCATGACTTTAACAACCAGAGCCCGGGCAGTCAGGAAGGAATGATTGAACTATTTGCCGCGAAAAAACTGGCTGCTGTAGCGATACAAACAGGACACTATGTCCAGGTATTACCGGACACATTTATAAAGCTTGCTGAAAAACACTCGATCCCCATCATAGAAATTCCTTCTGATATTAGTTTCAAAAACATCACCAAAGCCCTGATGAACAAACTCGTTCAGGATGCCTACTCTGAAGCAACCGGCACAGAGGAAAAGAGCCCGGACGACAGGCTTGAGCGTCAGGCTAAAACTATGAAAAAGTTATGGCTGCAGCTTCTCAATACTGACAACCCAAAGGATTATCATCTTGAGTTAGCCCGTTTTAACCTGGAAGCTAAAGAACCGATTGTTGTCACTGTTATATCATTCAGCAATAATAAAAAAAACATTCCAGCAAACTCGGCTGATGACCACTATAAATTAAGAATACAGGCAGATAAAATACTGGTCAGGCTGTTGCGGGAGTTACATGTTCCCTTTCTGCTCGGCCCGTCTGAACGGTCCTCAACTATCTTAATTCAGTGCAGTCAGCTGGCAGACGACCCCCTGGCCTTGAACCAGGAAATAATTCATAAGGTTATTGATGAATTTAAAACAGCATTACCCGAATATACAATGCAAGCCGGATTAAGCTGCCTGCATCATGATATTTCCGGTATTAAACCGGCCCTCGGCGAAGCTGAAAAAGCGCTTCATGCTGCATCACTTAACCTGGTAGAAGCAGGGGAAGTTCTTCTATATAAAAATCTTGGTTTATACCGCCTGGTCCTTGATATAAGAAACGTTGAAACTTTAATGTGTTATTTTAATGAAACGACCGCTCCACTGTTGGAATATGACCAGAACAGCGAGGGAGCGCTTTTGAAAACCCTGCGCCAGTATATGAAATCATGCAGTATAAAAAAAGCGGCGGAAAATCTTTATGTCCACCGTCATACAATGAAATACCGTCTCGAACAGGTTCACAAACTAACCGGACTCGACCCGCTCCAGCCTGAAGATGCACTGCAGTTAAATATCGGGCTATATATTTACCGTTACCTGCAGGCCCTGAATATGCTCTCCTGAGCATATGGATTATATCCGGGGTTTTTAAGTATAACTCAGCTGAAGTATAGAGGGCGCCACCGGCGCCCTCCTTGAATTTTTATAAATGTTAATGCTGTATCTTCAATCCTTAACCCTGGAGCTGATTAAGGAAGTTTTCAATTCGATCCAGCCCCGTCTTGATCTTATCCATGGATGTAGCGTAAGACAGCCTCATGAATTCAGGAGCTCCGAAACCCTCACCGGGAACTACAGCAACAAGAGCATGTTCTAACAGTTGATCAGCAAAACCATTACCGTCAGCAATCAGCCGGCCATTAAATTTCTTTTTAAAAGTATCGGCAATGTTAACGAACAAATAGAAAGCGCCGTCAGGCTTCAGGTAAGAGACCGACTTCATCTGGTCAAAACGTTCAAGCATATAGCTTCTTCTTTCTTCAAAAGCATTCCACATCTCGTTAATACAATCCTGGGATTCATTTAAAGCTGCCACAAATGCATGCTGCGCAATAGAGTTGGGATTTGATGCCGTATGGCTTTGAATATTGCCCATAATGTTAGCCAGCTCGCTGTTTGAGGCTGTATAACCAATTCGCCAGCCAGTCATAGCATAAGTTTTTGAAGCACCATTAATTACTACAGTAAGATCTTTTATCTTTTCTCCAAATGATGCAATTGATACATGTTCCCCACTGTAAATAAATTTTTCATAAACTTCGTCCGATAAGACATAGAACCCTTTGGATACAGCTATTTCGGCTATAGCCTGCAGCTCGTCTCTACTGTAAACGAGACCTGTCGGGTTGCTGGGGCTGTTTAAAATAAGAGCTTTTGTCTTAGCAGTTACAATTTCTTCCAGGGCTGCAGGATCGATTTTATGGTTAGTCCGTTCGCCGGTTTCTAAAACAACGGGCACTCCGCCATATAGCTTAGCCTGTTCGGGATAACTAACCCAGTAAGGGGCGGGGATGATCACTTCATCTCCTTCATTAAGTATAGCAGCAAAAATATTTGCCAGTGAATGCTTGGCACCGTTACTGACAACAATCTGACCCGGCTCGTAATGTAAACCGTTATCTCTTAAAAGTTTAGCACAGATCGCTTCTCTCAATGCCGGTATCCCCGAAGAAGGAGTATAACGTGTATGGCCATTATTAAGAGCTGCCACAGCAGCTTTGCGGATATGTTCGGGAGTGTCAAAATCAGGCTCTCCAGCGCCGTAATTAATCACATCTTTCCCTTCGGCAACCATATTTTTGGCCTTGGAATCTATAGCCAGTGTTGGTGATGAAGACAGGCTGACCGCTCTTGTTGATAACATGTTATTATTCCTCCAACTTCTTTTTTGAGTATTTTACCACAATTCCCCTCCGGTAAAAGCTTATATTATTATTTTTTATAAACGTAAGTTTATCAGCTGATAGTAATATCGATCAGTGAATATTTTCCTGACCTGAGTATCTCACCTTTTTCATACTGAAGCGGCTTTTCAAATAAAGGCCCATCTACAACCAGGGTATGCGCCTCGCCTCTTTCACCGCATGGCGAAATATCATTAGCCAGACAGTATTGAATATACGCATCATCCATCGTCATCCCCAGCCAGTCTTCATCAACAAGGTCGTTCCGGATCGCAACCAGCAGAGCTTTCCCACCTCTGTTCAACAGCTCTTCCGATACAGATTTTTCTTCCATCTGCCAGAGAGGAAGATTGTAATCTAAACTGCAGCGATCAGCCATTTTTTTAACCCAGTCATGATGTTCGTTGAGATTAATGTCACCGAAAACAGCACCGTTTATTCCATATTTTTCTTTAATGGCGCTGACTGCTTTTTCAAATCCGTGCTCATAGCCTTCCCAGGTAACCTCTTCGGTTACAAGATCTATACCCAGGGCCTCTGCCTGAGCACGCAGCGTCTTATTTTTTATGCCATGCGAACGGCTTCTGCCGTCCAAACCGGTAAAGTTAAGCAGACACACGGGTTTCAAACCATGTTCATCAGCTAACAGCAGAGAAAGATAGGCATCCTTACCCCCGCTCCAGGATACAAAAACCTTATCACCGGGATTGCTGTTAATAATCATCGAAAAGACCTCCTTCTATCATTCTGATTCAAGATGGTCGGTACGATTATAGTAGATTACCCTGGATTCCCCATTTAAATAGCGAACCAGGCTGATTGAAGCATTTTCAATACTAATATCCCAAAAGCTTTTGCTGTCCAACCCCAGTATATTATGGAGCAGGGCACGGATAGAACCTCCGTGACTAACTGCAACTATGCGCCGGCCATCAGGGTACTGCTCAACCAGCCTATTAACAAATTGCCGCATCCTTTCCCCGACTTCTAATAAAGTTTCGCCTTCAGGTGCAGATTTTTTAAAAGGGTCGTCCAGCCAGCGGGAAACCATGTTTCCCCAGGAAGCCTCAATTTCTTTAAATGTTAAACCTTCCCACTGACCAAAGTTAATTTCCCTTAAAAGCGGGGTTGCTTCCGGTTTAAGAGAGTTGTGCAACCCGATTATTTCAGCAGTATGGCTGGCCCGCCTGAGATCACTGCAGTAAATAGCATCAATTTGTTTTTCAGACAATACTCGGCCTGCTTTTTCTGCCTGGCAAAGTCCATCTTCCGACAGGGGTGACTCCGTCCAACCCTGGTACCGTTTTTGAATATTTGACTCGGTTTCACCGTGGCGGACAAGATATAAATCCAACAGTTATTTTCCTCCCTGTTCTTTTACTGCATTATTTTCTTCCTTGTTGCTAACATTGGCATCTTCAAATGTAGCCATTTCTAAAGTAACCCTGGCCGCAGCTTCAATCAGGTTCATCGCCAGGACAGCCCCGGTGCCTTCACCAAGACGCATACCCATATTAAGATACGGATTCAGGTTTAAATAATCCATTAACAGAGCGTGGCCTGATTCAGCTGAAAGATGGGAGGGAACGAGGAATTCCCTGATTCCTGAATTCATTTTAACTGCTGCAAGAGCGGCAGTGCTTGAAATAAAACCATCAATAACAACCGGAATCCGATGGGCAGCAGCGCCAATGATCAGGCCGGTTAGTGCGGCAATTTCCAGTCCGCCAACTGCACTTAAAACTGCAAGCGGATCGGCCGGATCAGGCTTATGCAGTTCAAGGGCGCCGGAAACAACCTTCTGCTTGTGGATTAACTTATCATCATCAAGACCGGTGCCGCGACCGACTACAAGGGAAACATCGTATCCGGTTAAAGCAGCCATAACTGCACTGCTGGCAGTAGTATTACCTATCCCCATCTCTCCGGTTGCCAGGACTTTAATCTTCTGATCTGCTGCTTCAGCAGCACACTGCACCCCGGCCATGATTGCCTGTAATGCTTCAAAACGGCTCATTGAGGGCTTGCGATAGAAGTTTTCGGTTCCCGGTTTAATTCTCATCTTGCGTACCCCGGGAAGGTCAGGATCAAGTTTTACACCAACGTCAACCACTTCAACCTCAACATTATTGTGACGCCCTAAAACATTGATAGCTGCTCCTCCATTTACAAAATTGGCTACCATCTGTACCGTTACCTCCGACGGGTAAGCACTGATTCCTTCTTCTGTCACCCCGTGATCTGCAGCCATTACATAAACGCGCTTCCCTGAGCCCACAGGAAATAAATCTCCATGGATCCCGGCCAGCTGAACCGCCAGATCTTCCATGCGGCCCAGGCTGCCCTGCGGCTTGGTCAGGTTATCCATACGAATTAAAGCTTTATCCATTGCTGATTGGTCAAGTGGTTTGATCGACCCAATAATTTCTTGCAATTGTTTTTCCAGATTCATTTCTTCAGACATTCTTTACCTCCATAAATTTTTATTTTTGTTGAAATGATAAGATTGTATAAACTTGTTCAATATCAATACTTTTACGCACAACGGCAGCAAGCTTATCATATTCTTTCTCTTTATGATCACGATAGTTCGCTATGGGGATATCTTTAAGACGCGGAAACCCGCGGCGCTTGCGCAGGTTGTTTAACAGCCTGTTCGTCCAACGCAAATTATCAAAAAGGCCGTGCAGGTAAGTACCAAAAACGTTGCCCTTTTCACTAAGCGCCCCTTCCCATTGACCTGTTGTATTAACATAGAGGGGGTGAACAACCTGTGAAAAACTGGTCTGGCCCATATGTATCTCATAACCGGTCAGGAGTTCATTACCTTTCATCCCGGCAAAGTAACCCCGATCACTGTATTGCCAGGTTGCCTCGACCCGCCTTGTTGATTTATCAGGCGCAATAACAGTTTCAACAGGGAAAAACCCCAGTCCGGAGATTTCCAGCCTGCTGCTTTCAATCTGTTCCGGATCTGCAATCTTAGTGCCCAGCATCTGGAAGCCACCGCAGATCCCCGCCAGCAAGCCCCCCCCGGCTGTATATTCTTTTAATACCTTTCCCCACCCTTTTTGCTGAAGATGATGAAGGTCTTCAATTGTGTTTTTTGAGCCCGGTAAGATGAGCATGTCGGGAGAGTCAAGTTCATGGGGCTCACGAATGTAACTTAGGGTAACGTCTTCAAATAGCTCCAGGGGATTAAAGTCAGTAAAATTTGAGATATGCGGCAAACGTACCACCTGAATTTTTAAACCTTTTTTTGCTTCAGGTTTGTTGAAACGTTCAGTTAAGCTGTCTTCATCATCAAGGTTAAGTTGAACAAGGGGCACAACTCCTAAAACCGGCTTACTGATCAGCGCTTCCAACCTTTTCAAACCATTCTCCAACAGACTGATCTCGCCACGAAACTTGTTAATAATAACGCCTTTCAGCAGCTCCTTTTCTTCCCGCTCCAGCAGGGAACAGGTCCCGTAAAGAGAAGCAAAAACACCGCCCCGATCGATATCGCCGATCAGTATAACCGGGGCGTTAATTCTTAATGCCAGACCCATGTTAACCAGGTCTTTATCTCTCAGGTTTATCTCAGCCGGACTGCCAGCCCCTTCAATAACTACAATATCAAATTCTGATTTCAGCCTGGCATAAGCCCTGTCAATCACCGGCAGCAATTCTTCTTTCTTTTTGTAATAAACAGTCGCTTCCATATTAGCAACAGGCCGTCCCATAACTATAAGCTGCGAGCCCCGATCAGATGTTGGTTTTAAGAGAATCGGGTTCATCTCAACAACGGGATCAAGTCCGGCTGCCTCAGCCTGCATCACCTGAGCCCGGCCCATTTCCAGACCGTCTGCGGTAACATAAGAATTTAGAGCCATGTTCTGTGATTTAAAGGGAGCGACACTGTATCCATCCTGCCTGAAAATACGACAGAAAGCTGCCGTTAACAGGCTTTTGCCTACAGATGAAGCAGTTCCCTGGAACATTATTGTACCATTCATTAGTCGACACCCCCTTTTCCAGTTTCCCCTGCAACTTGTCTTCCGGCAAACCACTTATTGGTTTCCTGCAGCAGCTTCAGATTATCGGCGCGTTTTTTAACGGCTATACGCAGAAAACGGTGGTCCAGACCACGGAAATTATCTGCGCGGCGTATTAAAATCCCCTGCCTGGCCAATTCTTCCTGAAATTGCGCAACTTGAAAACCTGTGCTGTCGCATCTTAATAAGAGGAAATTGGCTGATCCTTCTAAAACTTTAAAATGACCGTTTTTTTGAAGCTCTTTAAATAAGTAAGCTCTTTCATTTTTAACCAACACTTCAGTATCTTTCAAGTAATCATTTGCATCACTGCAGTAAATTCCGGCTAATTGGGCCAGGGAATTAACCTTCCAGGGATCTTCCCAGCGGGTAAATTTTCTCACCAGATCAGTGGGCCCAATCGCACAACCCAGGCGCAGCCCCGGCAGGCCCCAGATCTTGGTTAGAGAGGTTATTACCCATAGATTATCGGCAGCGAAATCGCGTAGGCTCTCCTCAGGTTTACCGGTAAGCGGAATAAAACTTTCGTCAATCATCACAACTGCCCCTCTTCCAGCAGCTTTTTCAACCAGAGTTATAAGTTCTGCCCGTGTAGAAAGCAGGCCGGTCGGGTTATTGGGGTTGCAAAATATTATCAGATCGCCCTGTTCAAGCTGAGCTGCGGTTTTTTCGAAGTCGATCGTCTCGACAGGAGGGAGATAGTAATAGCTTAATGAAGCTCCCAAAAACCTTGCTGCTCTTTCATATTCAGAAAAAGACGGCGCAGGAACAAACACTCTGCGGGGGCTGATCCAGTTCACCAGCTGATGAATTAAATCGTTAGCACCGTTTCCTATTACCAGCTTTTCGGCAGGTATACTGAAATAAAGGGCAAGCTTCTCCCGCAGTTCTCTGGCCCGGGGAGTTGGATAAGCAACAATTTCCGGCAGTGCCGCAGCAAGGTGCTCGATTAAACCCGGTGGAGTTCCAAGCGGATTTATATTACTGCTAAAATCAATTAGTTTACCTGTAACCGGCTGCCAGCGCTTCATAGCTGCAAGCAGGTCGCCACCATGGCCTCCCGAATCCTTTTGGTTTGTATCGGACATTACATCATCACCCCTGCTGTTGACAGATATTTTTATATGCCGGTAAGATTAAATACTATAAAAAAACCAACCAGGAAAAACAATTCCCCGAGTTCGCTTAACGCACCAAGGATATCCCCGGTTAACCCTCCCAGCCGTTTGGCCGCATAAAACGATATAACATGGGCTGTAAAAAGGGCTACAGCTGAACCTACTGCAACAGGAAACAATATAACCGGAATTAGCCAGGATACCAGGGCTATAACAACCAGGGCTCCCAGGGAAGCCTTAAGGAGGATAATGCGATTAAGATTACTTAAAAACAAGTTCCCCAGGCCTCCTTCCCTGGCCGGTTTAAACCATGCCCCCCCGTATACAATTGACCACCGCCCTGCCAAGGGCAGAAATAAAAATACCAGGGGTAGTAGAACAGGGTTAATCTCAGCCAAAAAGAATATTTTCATCAGGATGGTTAAAATAATTACAACAGACCCCATAACCCCGACCGAGCTGTCTTTCATTGCCTTGAAAGCTTTATCGCGATCGAATGTTCCAATTAAACCATCAGCTGTATCTGCAAGCCCGTCAAGATGAAAACCTCTGGTAATGAAAAAAGAAATAGCCAGAAGGGTAATGATAGCAGGTAGGGGAGGAAATACAATTAACAGCAGATGAGCAGCCCCGGCCAGAACCAGCCCGATTGTGGCTCCGGCCAGGGGAAAAGCTGCTGCCGAGAGGGCAAGATCATTACCATCAAGATTAACATGGCCAAAGGGGTATGGAATAATTGTTAGAAAAGAGAGGGCGCGAAAATAGCTTTTCAAAATATGAACACCTCCAGGGTTCTTAGCCACCAGGCAAATGCAACAAGAATTATGTAAGCCAGCAGGATTGCCCTGTAATAAAGGTTCAAGCCCGGCCTGATCATGGACGGAGCGGCAACTTTGCCCCCGGGGTTTATCAGGGCGTGCTCAACCAGTTTGCCATCATAATAATCGGGGCCGCCAAACCTGAGATCCAGAATTCCGGCGGCTGCAGCTTCAGGCCAGGCGCTGTTCGGGCTTTCATGTTTGCTGCGGTTATCCTTTAGTATTTTAAATGCGCCTAAAATATTACCGTTCCTACAACCAGCCGCTATAATTAATATAGCGGTGAACCTGGCCGGGAAATAATTCAGGAGATCGTCAAGCCTGGCCGAAAACCAGCCCAGGTGATAATAAGCGTTGTTTTTATAGCCAACCATTGAGTCAAGAGTACTGGTAGCCTTGTAGAAAACAATTCCTGCCGGACCGGCTACGGCTGCATAAAATAGTGGAGCGATAAAACCGTCCGAGCTGTTCTCGTAAAGGCTTTCCAGGGCAGCCCTGGAAAGGTCTTGCTGATTCAAATGTTCGGTATCACGGCTGACCAGCATCGCTGTCGCTTCCCTGGCGCCGGAAATATTCCCGGCAATTAAGGTTTTCTCAACTCGCCGGATATGATTGCGCAGGTCTCCCCCGGCCAGGAAAGCGTAATAAATATAACTTTCTACAATAAAACCTGCGGCGAAATGGAATCGATAGGCAAGGCTGATAATAACGAAAACAATTAGTGCAAATCCTCCACAAATGAGCAGCGCCATAACTGTTCCGGCGATCTTTAAAGCTGCCGGTTTGGCTGTATTTTTTCTTACATTAATCTCCACAACATTGATCAAACTGCCAATTAGTCTAACCGGATGGGGCATCCACCTGGGGTCCCCGATAAGCCAGTCAAGTATACCGGCCATAGCCAGAGCAGCCGTTGAAAGCAAAACAGTTCCTCCCATTTATTTAAGCTGCTGCGGCAACCCGCAGACAACCATCCATACATGATCGGCAGCGGAAGCGAGAACCTGGTTTGCCCTTCCGGCAAGATCCCTGAAAACACGGCCAACCGGGTAATCAGGCACAACCCCCATACCTACCTCATTGGTAACAATAACCAGGTCGGCCTGGCAAACATCTGCCCTGTCCCTGAAAAATCTGACATATTTTAGAGAACGCTCAGCCGCCTCTTCCAGGAGAGTTTCATCAGCATAAATATCTTCGCCATCTCTTACAGCGCCATTACTGTCTATATCTTTCATGAAAATATTGGTGATCAGCATGGTCAGGCAGTCAATAAGAATTAGTTTCCCGGGGTCATTTTCCCGATCGAGGACGAGGTGGGGTTCAAACGCTTCTTCGACAGTTTTAAATAACGGTGACCGATTGCGCTGATGATGTTTTACCCTTTCGCGCATCTCATCATCTTCTACCCCGGCCGTAGCCAGGTATATTAGCTGCTTCCCACTCTCAAGGGCAATTTTTTCCGCAAATGTACTCTTCCCGCTGCGCACTCCCCCGGTTACCAGAACAATTGAACCTCTTTCCAGGTCAGCCAATCTCATCGCCTCCACCGTGTTCCATGAATAAATAGTTTTCCAGCTCTTCAATATCTTTAAGGGCTACAGCCCCTTTATCAATTAAACGGCTTAGAACCTGCCCTGCTTTACCGTTACTATAGTCGCGTTCTTTTATATTATCCGGGTCGATCAGGCAAACATTTTTACCCTCATCCAAAACAATCTCCACCTCTTCAAATAAAGACAGGTTCCCTTCACCAAAAGGAATGGGGGGGATAACGATCAAATCAGACTGGCGTAATAAGCTGAGGTGCGCGCTGCGGTGATCGCTGTTCATGGCAGTAAAAGGAGGAACAATAACAACCGGAAGGCCATGAAAATGGGCAAACCGGCAGCCGCTGTCCTGCGACGAAACGGGGCCAACAGAAAGATTAAAACCTTTTTGGCTTAAGAGCTCAAGAGTCGGCAGAGCTTCTTCACCCCCGCCGATCACGTGAACACGCATTGCCCCTAATTCTTTATCAACCGATCTGCGATTTTTGATCACACTGATCTGTAGCACTCCATGCAGCGGATGGCGGAAAATTGAAGCCTGAACCCCATATGATTTTTTAATATTTTCAGCTGTAATTACTTCTTCAGCCCGTCCGGCAGCAAGCACCCGTCCGTCTGCCAGCAGAATGAAGCGATTAAAATGGTGCACGGCAAGGTTTATATCATGAATTGCCGCTATTACGGTAACCTGCTCTTCCCTGTTAAGGCGGGAAGCTAACTCGAGCAACATAGACTGGTAGCCTATATCCAAATTGGCGGTTGGCTCATCAAGCAGTAAAACCCGGGGCTGCTGTGCTACAGCCCTGGCCATTACCACCCGCTGTTTTTCACCACCGCTTAAGGCAGCTATTGAACGATCCGCCAGGTGTAAAACCCCGGTCAGTTCCATCGAACGCCTGACTATTGCCTGGTCGTTTTCACTTTCCTTTTTAAAGCGCTGCAGGTAGGGGAAACGACCCATCATCACAATATCTTCTACTGTAAAATCAAAGTCAGCCGTTGTTTCCTGGGGAACTACAGCCATCAGACGCGCTGTTTCCCTGTTGTTAAATTTTTTAAGTTCCTGACCATCCAGTAATATATGGCCGGCGTCCGGCTGAAGAATTCGGCTTATACAGCGCAGCAGAGTTGATTTACCGGCACCGTTTGCACCCAGGAGGGCTACAAGATCTCCCCTGTTAACCTTGAATTCTGTTCCATCAAGTATTGGTTCTGTATCGTAAGTTAGTTTTAGATCGTGTACCTGAATTTCAAGGCCCATTGGTTTACCCTCCTCCGCCAAAATAACGTAACTTTCTTCGTTTCTTGAGCAGGTAAATAAACATGGGGGCCCCGATGATTGAAGTGATTATGCCGACTGGAAGTTCCGTTGGTGCTATAATTACCCTGGCCAGGGTATCGGTAGCAATAAGTAGCGCTCCGCCGAGAATAGCTGATGCGGGAAGTAAAAACCGGTGATCAGGACCGGCTACGAGCCTTATAAAATGGGGTACAACCAACCCGACAAAACCGATTATTCCACTGGTTGATACAGCTGCCGCAACCAGCATGGAAGCACCGACCAGCAAAATTTTCTTCACTTTTTCTGTATCAACCCCCAGGTGGCTGGCGGTTTCCTCTCCGAGCAGCATGGCATTAAGTTCACGCGAGAACATCATCACTGTTACAAAACCGACTGCTGCATAAGGCAGCATGATTTTAACAGTCTGCCAGGTAGCGCCACCCAAACCTCCCATCATCCAGAAAACTACCATGTGTAATTTTTCTCCGGCGAAATAAGTTAAAAGAGATACAAGGGCCGACAAAAAGGAGCTTACTGCTATCCCGGCCAGCAAAAGAGTCATGACCGGGACTGCCCTGCCTACCCTGGCCATTGTATATACTGTAATGATAGTTAATATGCCGCCGACAAAAGCAAACAGGGGAACAAGCCCATAGCTGCTTCCGGCCAGGGTAAATCCACCGAGCATGGCAATTACGGCTCCCAGTGCCGAGCCCGAGGATACACCGATCACATAAGGTTCTGCCATCGGGTTGCGAAAAAGTCCCTGGAATACTGCACCGGATACAGCCAGCGAGCTGCCGACAGCAGCAGCCATCAGCACCCGCGGCACCCTGATCTGCAAAAGAATATCCTGATAAACCTGCCCAACTGCATTTGCGGTCTCTGAGTGGTAAAAAGGGAGGGTATCTAAAAGGATGGCAAGAACATTTCTCCAGCCCAGGGAGACCGCTCCCCAGACCATACCCATAACCATTACTACCAGCAACAGCAGCAGCAAAAAGCCCATGAAGACAGGCTTTGTCAGGATACGCGCAATTAGTGATTTTTTTTCAGACTTTGCATTCATAATTAACTACCATGCTTTCCATTGCTGCCGGGAAAGATCAAGCGGCATCTACCTGCAAAGAATTAGAACAGATCGGGATAAAACAACCTGGCTGCTTCTTCAATTGCCTCAACAACCCTTGGTCCCGGACGGGCAAAGGTGTCGTCGGAGATGGCATAGATATTCCCGTTAAGAACTGCAGGCACACTTTCCCAGCCGGGTCTTGCAGCCATCGTCTCTTCCATAAGATCGGCAGTGCCATGATAATCGGGATACAGGATCATATCAGGCATTCTTTCAGCAACTACCTCGGCGCTGATTTGAGGATAACTTTCATTAATCTCCCCAAAGATATTAATTCCCCCTGAGAGAGTTATAATTTCATTAACAAAGGCATTGCTGCCGGCGCTCATCAGGGGATCTGAATAAACCTCGTAGTAGATTTTAATTTTATCCTCTTCCGGAATCTGGCCAACAACTGCTTCAACAGCTTCAATTCTTTCCCTCATCGAAGCTATTAATTCCTCTCCGTTTTCAGGGACACCAGCCACTTCAGAAACAAGGGAAATGCTGGTAAAGAGATCAACCATGGTTATTGATTCGATTACCAGGACCGGGATTCCCATTTCTTCCAATCTCGGCACTTCTTCAACATGAATAGTAGAGGCTATAACCAGCCCCGGTTCCAGTTCCAGTATTTTTTCCAGGTTGGGGGTGGAAAAACCACCGACTATCTCTTTTTCCTGGGCCTCGGGAGGATAGTTACAGTATTCTGTAACACCGACGATACGATCGGAAAGACCTAAAGCAAAAGCTATTTCGGTGTTGCTTGGCGATAGAGATATTAGACGCTGCGGAACTGTTGTAAATGTTATCTCACGGCCCATTTGGTCCGTTACCGTTACTTCACCCGCTTCATCCGCCACTTCTTCCGTTTCTGATTCTTCATGGATTTCTTCGCTACCATTGAGCTCCCCACTGCTATCACAACCGGAAATCATCAAAGATAAAATAAGCAGCACCACTAACATAATTAATGCAGACGTTCTTCTCAAAGCCATTATTCTAACTCTCCTCCAGATATAATATTATCCCTTTTTTGAAAAGGATCAGGGAGTTATAATAAACAAAAACCACGGCAACACGTGGTTTTTACCCCGCCTCACCCTTTCGCCCGAAGGGAACAAGCGTGCTGGCGGGCAGGTCTCCTGGCTTGTGTTCACTGCACCCTCCGCCTTCCCAGACTAACGCCAGTGGCTTCCGGAAGATGCTTCCCACATACAGTGGCGGGACCGCGCCGGCTTTCAACCGGCTTCCCTTTTAAGTCATATGACACCCGACAGACTTATATGCAATTAACGCAGTTATTATAGCATTCCCGATCAAAAAAGTCCACTGGGGAACTCCTTGCTACTTTCCGACCTGAACCTGGATTTTATCCTTCAAAAAACCTACGTTGGCCAGGGTAAAAACAGCCAGTCCGGCCCATATGAAACAGAAACTGATCAAATAGGGCAGCGAAAAGTACTCTCGAAAAACAAATATTCCCAGAAACAGGTTTATAGAAGGGGCGATGTACTGCAAAAAACCCATCATTGAAAAAGTGGTTTTCTGAATACCGGTGGCATATAGCAAAAGTGGTATCAAGGTAGCTATCCCTGTGCCAACCAGAAGCAAAGAGCTGTAACCGTGATTAACTAAAAACGAACCTGAGCCTGTTATTTCCAGGCGCATGATAAAAAACAGAGCAAGGGGCATTACTATTAGGGTTTCTAAAACCAGGCCGGCAACCGGTTCAATTGATATTATTTTTTTGATCAACCCATACAGGGCAAAAGTAGCAGCAAGAAGCAGGGCAATCCAGGGAATCCTGCCATACTGGAGAGCCATGGTTAAAACACCAAATGCAGCAAGGATAATCGCAACCAGCTGCCATCTGCCCAGTTTTTCTTTTAAAACTGTTACACTTAACAAAACTACTACCAGCGGGTTAATAAAATAACCCATGCTGGCCTCAATTACCTGCCCCGAATTAACCGCATAGATGTAAATGTACCAGTTTATACTGACCAAAAACCCACAGGTGAAAATCATGACCATTTTTTTACGGTTTGAAGCAACCTGTAAAACCTTATTCCAGTTACCCATAACTGTTACAGCTATGCAGATAAATATAAATGACCATAAAATCCTATGGAGCAAAACCTCCAGGGCTGGCACATTATGCAGAAGTTTCCAGTATAAGGGCAAAATACCCCAAATACTATAAGCCGCAACACCAAACCAGTTGCCTATGCGAGCCTGTTGTTCATCTATCAGGTCTATCTTCATCTGTTCTCACCCATTTTAAAAGCTATAGCTAAAGTAACAGCTATAGCTTAATATTAACAGTTTCTCGTGGCAAATCAAATTTACTAACTACTCACTGTCGCTGCAATCAGGACAATCCTCACCAACAGGCCCGGGGACTTTAAAACCAAGCCTGTGCCGGCGGCAGCGCCCACATATTTTCTCCCCCTCCAGGGCATAGGGGCCACCATGGATGCGCAGCGCTTTACCTTCAACAATTGCCCTGGCAACTTTTTCGTGGGCAGAAACAAGAATACGCTGCAAAGTGCTCTGGGCAACATTCATCCGGGATGCACATTCATTCTGTTCAAGCTTTTCAAGATCTTTCAAACGTAAGGCTTCCAGTTCATCAACAGTTAAAATAACTTCATCCAGCAGAGAAATGGGAATACCGGTAGGTTTGAAAAAAGTAAAGCGTGGCATAGCGCTAACCATCCTGGGCTTATAAGGACGTGGCATAGACTTAACTCCTATAATTAGATTATATTGCTATCATTTATCATAGCAAAAATAATAAAAACAAACAACTATCACTTTCCGAAAAGTAGAAGACGCTAAAACATAATAACCCTAAACCATTGATAGTAAATATTTCCACACTTCACCAATCTTTTTAGTTAAATCACCCTGATCGTACTCCACCACGGGTATGCCCTTAACCATAGAATCAACAAAAGCACGATTAAAAGGTATTTTTCCAGCTAACTGCAGACCTTCTTCTCTGCAGTAGCTTTCGATATTTTCAGTTTGCCGCAGATCCAGGTCACAGCGGTTAATGCAAATCAGGGCAGGAACACCAAAGTGACGGCAGACTGCAACCACTCTCTGTAAATCATGGATACCTGAAACAGTGGGTTCAGTTACAATCAGCGCTGCATCAACACCGGAAAGAGAGGCTATTACAGGACACCCGATACCAGGAGGTCCATCAATTATTAACAGTTCGCTGCCTGCTGAGTTAGCCAGTTCTTCACCCTTATTACGAATAGCTGTAACCAATTTACCGGAGTTTTCTTCTGCGATGCCAAGACGAGCATGGACAAGTGTCCCATAAGGTGTCTTTGATACAAACCAATAGCCCGAGATTCTCTCTTCCATGGCAATGGCCTCTGCAGGGCAGGCATAGTGGCAAAAAGAACAGCCTTCACAAGCAACCGGATTAACCATATACTCTTCCGATATTGCATCAAAACGGCATAACTCCCGGCACAGGTTACATGAAGTGCATATTTGAGGATTGATAACTGCTGTTGAAGAAGCAATAAAGGGATGCTCTTCAAGTTTTTCACCTTTAAGAATCAGGCTCAGGTTGGCGGCATCCACATCTCCATCAACCATTACAGCGCTATTCCCGGCCAGGGCGGCAAAGGAACCGGTAAGCGTAGTTTTTCCCGTTCCACCTTTACCACTGATTACTGTTATTTTTTTCATTGTTCTATCGCCCCCTGCCGCTCCATTTCAATTTTTCTAAAAAGCGCACTGAAACTATCACGCCACTCAGGTAAAAATTCCACTGCTGCCTCCCCGCGGGCATACAGCTCTGCAACTTTGCGAGTGAAAGGAATTTTCATTACTACGGGAAGGTTGTTTTCTTGACAATACAGTTCAACACCGCTATCACCCAGATCACTGCGGTTTATCACCACTCCAGCCGGTATACCCATTTTTTTAATCATCTGGAAAGCCAAATCAAGATCATTAAGACCAAAGGGGGTTGGCTCAGTAACCAGCAAACAGTAATCTGCTCCGCCAACCGATGTAACAACAGGACATGATGTTCCCGGAGGCGCATCAATTATGGTTAGCATGTCGTTTCGGGCTTCTTTTTTAACCGCATTGATTAACGGTGGTGACATCGCTTCGCCGGGGTTAAGTTTTCCATGAGAAAAAAGTATATCTCCAGCTTTCCCATTTTCTACCACTCCGATAGAGCGATCTTTCTCTGCAATGGCTTTTTCAGGACACAGGTAAGCACAACTTCCACAACCATGACATAATTCAGGTAAAACCATAACCTGCTCACTGAAAACAGCAAGGGCTTTAAAAGAGCAAACCTCCGCGCAGTAACCACAAAAACTACACCTGCTCAAATCAATCTCAGGCACGGGAATTCCTACTGTTTTTGTCCGCTCGATTCTAGGTTTTAAAAAGAGGTGGGCATTAGGTTCTTCCACGTCACAATCCAGCAGCTGAACTTGTAAACTACTTGAAACAAGAGCCAGGGCAAGGTTGACAGCAATAGTTGTTTTTCCGGTGCCACCCTTGCCGCTGGCTATAACCAGATTCCGCAATGGCCTATTCTGCAGACTGTTCAAGTTCTGCCATCCGTTTTTCAAGTTCGGTCAGTTCAGCTTTGAGCATATTAGCCTGTTCCTTCAAATAGGCTTTTTCATCTCCTGCATCAGTTCCGCCGGGACCGTAGTAAGGTTCAGGTTCACCGCCCCACCAGCGGTTTATACCGGGACCAAAACCTCTGCCGTAACCTACTCCGCCTCCAACTCCGCCTCCAACTCCGCCTCCACGACCATAGTTTCTCCTGCGAAAGCCGTAAGGCCTGGAGCGCACAACACCACAATAACCCATAGCTCTTCCTGTCCCTGGACCGTAGCCCATTGGACCCGTGCCATCAAATCCGGGCATGATATAACCTCCCTTATATTTTTATTAGCAACAGCCGTGACCATCACCATGGCCACCCTGGGGATGGTCACACGTGCTTGGTCCGGACTGTAACTTTCCAGCCAGATAATCTTCAACTACATCTTTCACATAACCAACTATTCCTAGATAAGATTCAATATTTTCAGCGGCAAACAAAGACTGTGCTCTAGGCCCCATTCCACCGGCTATAATCGTATTCACTCCCATTTTAGCCAGATATGCCGGCAAAAAACCGGGTTCATGGCCAGGGTTGGCGATAACCTTTTCTGAGCTAATCGTGCCATCAATTATCTCAAACAAAGTATATTCGGGACAACGACCAAAATGCTGAGCCACCATTTTATTATCTGTTGCAATTGCTACTATCATTAAACAACCTCCCTATTGTTGCTTCATGCCGGAGTGTGGTTCAACAGTTGCTCCTGAAACGGCTGTCAGCTTTCCGGCATTAAACTTCTGTACTGTATTTTCAACTGTTCCTTCCACACCACTTAATACTTGTATTTTTGCAGCATTTAGCGCACCGACAGCATTGGGGCCCACATTACCAAGGGCAACAGCATCTACACCATGCCTGGAAAGAAGCTGTGCCGCCTGAGGTCCCGCACCACCTGCCGACCCGACAGCTTCATTGTTGATTGATTCCAGCAATGATCCATTTTCAGTATCAACTACTACAAAATACGGACAGCGTCCAAACCTTTGATCTACCTCTGCTTTCAAACCTTCGCTCCTGGCACATATTGCCATCTTCATAAAAACACCTCCGTTTTTAATATGCTTATTCGGGCTTATTAATTAATTCTGAGATATTATCAAAAATTGTAAACTGGTAATTTTCCAGATCACCACTGTCTCCCAGGCGTGACAGTTCCGAATCAAGCGGAATTCTTCCCAACAGCCTTACACCGGTTGTCGCGGCCACTTCATCGGCCTGACTTTTACCAAACATTTCTATCTCTTTACCGCAATGAGGGCAGATCAGACCGCTCATGTTTTCAACCAGTCCGATAATCGGCGTATTCATCATCCTGGCCATCTTAATTGCTTTTTTTACCACCATTACCGCCAGGTCCTGGGGAGATGAAACAATAACCAGGCCGCTAAGCGGCAGAGACTGTAGGACTGTTAAAGGTGAGTCTCCTGTTCCGGGGGGCAGATCAACAATCATGTAATCGAGATCTCCCCATAAAACATCTGTCCAAAACTGCTTAACGGCTCCTCCGATGAGAGGGCCGCGCCATATCACTGGTTCTTCTTCGTTGGGGAGCAGGAGATTAAGAGACATAACCTTTATCCCCAGCTTACTCTCTGCAGGTATCATTTTTTCATTTGTCATTTTGGTCTGCCCATTCAACCCGAGAAGCTTAGGTATACTGGGCCCTGTTATATCGGCATCGAGCAATCCTACACTATAGCCCTGCCTGGTCAGGGCAACTGCCAGTAAAGCAGAAACAGATGATTTACCGACCCCTCCTTTACCGCTCATTACTGCAATAACATTTTTAATGTTACTGTTCTCTGGCTGACCAAGTTTTTCGATGCCGGCACCCTTACCAGTTTTCATATCTCCTTTATTTCCTTCCACATTTATGCCTCCGTTTCAAATGATAATGACCTTAACCTTATGTGGGTATATATCTATTATAAGTATAAACTATTTTTGGGTATACATCAATAATATTTTTTGATATAGTAAAAATAAATCAAGATATTAAGATGGTGATTGTGATGAAACAGAAATATCTTTTCGGACCTGTTCCCTCCAGACGACTCGGAATATCGCTTGGAGTCGATTTAATCCCGCTAAAAACCTGCACTATGAATTGTGTATACTGCGAATGCGGAAAAACAAACAAGTTGACTACGGTAAGAAAAAATTACTATGATGTTGAAAAAGTTATCAGCGAGTTAAATAACTACCTGGCTGAATCCCCCCCTCTGGACTATATTACCTTCGCCGGATCAGGCGAACCCACCCTAAACAGCGGAATTAAAACTGTAATTGATTTTCTAAAAACCGACTATCCTGGTTACAAAATTTGCCTTTTAACAAACGGTTCACTTTTTACTGATCAAGGTGTCCGCCTGGAAGTGGCCGGTGTTGATCTGATCGTCCCTTCGCTGGATGCTGCCACTGAAAAAGCTTTTCAGCTCATTAACCGGCCTCACCCGGATATTAAGTGTAAAGATGTAATAGAAGGCTTATCCACCCTGCGCTATGAGTTTAGCGGAGAAATCAGGCTCGAAATATTTATCGTACCGGGAATTAATGATTCCGAAATAGAATTAATAGCATTAAAAGAAGCTATTACAATGATTAAGCCAGACAGGATTCAGATAGGAACCCTTGATCGCCCGGGGACGGAAGAATGGGTTGAAGCAGCACCACCCGAAAAAATGGCCGCTATTGCCAGTTTCCTGGACGGAGCAGAGCTGATAGGTGATATTCGTCCACGGAATAAAATTGCTTCTTTTAATCATTCATATCAGAAACAGATTTTACAAACAGTGCGCCGCAGGCCCTGCACAGCTGCAGACCTCGCGCAAATATTAAACCTCCACCCGGCTGAACTACAAAAATACCTCAATCACCTTTTAGAAAAAAATATCCTGGAAACTGAATATAAAAAAAGAGGAACTTTTTTCAAGATAAAAGTTCCGCCAACTTCCAAGAGGTAGAGTTAGTATCCCCGCAATTAGAAAAATAATTTGTAAATTAAACCATACTAATATCGATCCATTTGAACCCAACTGCCAGCTCTAACAAAACCATAAACAGGTAAAGAATAACTCCCACAACAAAAGGCCAGGCAAACCAGCCTTTCGGCAACCACTGTTCTCCATTCCTGAGCAGGATCGCTGAACCTGATTGCCGGTGCAACAGGCGCAGACCAAGCCAGGCGCCAACCAGGCCCAAAATGAAAAACGGCAGCAGGGCAAGCAAGCCCTGCAGTTCAACTTCAGCAGTTGTCTCATACTGTCCGGCAATATAAAGATATGTTGCAGCAATAAAATTATTAATCATATGGTAAATGATAGCGCCCCAGATAGAACCTGTTTTTATTACTATCACGGCCATAACTACACCGAGAACAAAAGTGCTCACCAGGTTAAGAAGGGAAACATGCAGCAGGGCAAAGAGTAAAGAACTATACACAATGGCCGCAACCAGGCCATGATCTTCCATGGCAGGCATGATCGTCCCCCTGAACAGCACTTCTTCGCAAATACCTGCAAATATTACCAGAACCACTATGTAGCTCAGATATTGTTGCAATGTTTGTGGCGGTTCTATGGCAACGATCGGCTCATATCCGATTTCCATCAGACCGAACACCAGGCCGGTAGCAAATACCATGTTTATTACCCAGAATGACACAGCCATGATAAGTATTGCAGGCAGGTATTTGATTTTTAAAGAAGCAAAGCGTGAAAAAGAACTTTGGGCCGGCTTAAAGCGCTTCCAGTAAACCAAGGCCGGGAGAAGAATAATAAAAAGCTGGGTTATTATCATACCATACTGAAAATGCCAGGCCTGGGCCATAGACCCGAAAATAATTAATAGTAGAAAAACAACCAGGAATAATAACTGGGCAGATTTAAGATCGGGTTTTTTAAAAGGATTCGGGGCAACAGGGGGTAGCTGATTGTTGTCATTGCCATCTGGTTTGTTCAATTCATCATTATTCATATAGAATATCTCCCTGTTAATAATTTTATGGCAAACTATTGATCATTATACATTTAATTTCTTCCAAACAAAAGGCTCTTTCATGTAATCCTCCATTATGTTAGAATACGGGGGTTGGTCTATTATGATGATGGAGATGATTAGCAGTGCAAATCGGACTGATTGGCATGCCTTTTTCAGGAAAAACAACCTTGTTTAACCTTTTGACCGGTAACCTTCACCCTACCGGAGTAAGTGGAACCGGTGAAGTGCATATCGGCAGCGCTGTCGTGCCGGACGAGAGGATAGACTACCTTTCTGCCCTTTACAAACCTAAAAAAACTACTTATGCCAGAATAGATTTTAAAGATATTCCCGGAATTAAGATGAATGACAGCAAGGCCAGGGCCGCACAAATGCTTGATGAAGTACGAAGCGCCGATGCCCTGGTCCAGGTTTTACGCGTTTTCGATAACTGTGACGTCGAAACAGTAGCAGGAAATCCTGAACCTTTCCGGGATCTGACCAATTATAGGACAGAACTGCTTCTGGCCGATATTGACAGCCTTGAGAAAAAAATAATAAACCTGGAAAACAGTACAAAAGCGGTTAAAGAGAATAGCAAAAGAATTAATCTTTATAAAAAAATACTGATCGCCCTGGAAAATGAAAACCCGGTAAGCTCAGTTGATTTAACAGGGGAAGAAAAAGAGCTTCTTTCCGGTCATAGCTTTTTGAGTGAAAAACCACTTTTCCTGGTAGTTAATATTGACGAAGAGCAGTTACGTACCGGTGATTATCCCGACCGGGAATTGATTAATAAATATACCGGGGAGCACAATATTCCCCTGGTTGAAATCTGTACTCTTGCTGAAATGGAGATAGGAAGGCTGGAGCCAGAAGAACAGAGTGTCTTTCTGGAAGACCTGGGACTCAATGAATCGGGACTGGGTCAGCTGGCCCGCATGACTTACGATAGTCTGAATCTAATCTCCTTTTTTACTGTTGGCGAGGATGAGGTAAAAGCCTGGAGCATTCGCAGGGGAACCAGCGCCCGAAAAGCAGCGGGTAAAATTCATTCAGACATTGAAAGAGGGTTTATCCGGGCGGAAGTATTTCATTATGACTTTCTCCAGCAATTGGGAAGCACTGCAAAGGTTCGCGAAGCCGGTCACTTCCGCCTCGAAGGTAAAGATTACCCGGTAAAAGACGGAGACATAATCAATTTCCGCTTCAATGTCTAGATAGAAACGGCTTTATCCAACTAGCTCGAAATGGTTAACCGTGCATCCCCCCTGATTATCTTCCTGCTGTCCACTTCCTTAAAATAACGGCCGGCCAGCCGATCGGAAATCCATCTTGGCCCGGCCAGATCAGCCTTGGCCAGCAAGTCTTTAACTGTAATATTGTTCTTTCGAAAAAAACCGGCGCCACCCCATAGCCGGCAAAAAACAGGGTATTCTGTTGCTGCGCTGGCATTAATTTTCAGAGAACCTACCGCTGCCCGGAAGCCGGCCTGCAAGAAATCTTCCGAGTGAGAGTCGCCGTAGCAGGAGGTGTTATACAAAAGCCTCAGGCAATTATTGCCCAAGGTTTCACTGATCCACCCCGCTAAATCACTTGTTAATACCTGTTGATCAAAAAATTGCAGCTGTCCCGGCAAACCATGAAGCTGCAAGAAAAGATCAACTGCCTCATTCTGCCGGTTGCCGGATATACTTCTCAGCTTCTCTATAAATTCCATACAGCCTGCCTGGCTATCCCGCATTACATATATTTGCCGGTAGTGGGCACTTAAAAATCGCACTGCCGTATCAACACCTGCTAACTCTATAAATCTATATAACTTCTTTAGCCTGCCGTCACCATGCCTAGCCAGGCTGTTAACAATAAGTAAAACCCTTTGCTCCATGGTCACCTGTCGGGACAATATTTTATACCCCGTTTCCTCGCTATTGAAACTTAAATAAATATAACCAACGCAGGTATAATAGAACAAACTGTGTCGGCCACAGGCAACATGCCTGTTTAGAAATCAATTACTTTCTCATATCGCGTAGAGCGGGGATAAATGTACCCGGGTTGGGGCGGCATTGAATTATATACCTTTTCAATATCCAGTATCCCCCTAGGGCATAGACTCCCGGCTTTGCTGTAAATTCCTTTTACCAGGACCGACTCCATTTTCAGGTTTACAAAGAATATCGCAGCCTTAACTCCCGGGGGTATCTGCTGCAGTTCCTGCCTGTAGGGGCTATAAGCAAATACAATCCTGTCCCGGCCGGCAGCGGCAGCCTGGATCAGGGGGACCAAAACAGGGTAACCCTGTTCGTCAAGGTAAGAAATAAATTTCAAGCCATCGATCTGGTTAAACATATCACTGCTGACCTTGTTCAGGGCATTTTTCTGACTGGAAACAGAAAGCGGCTTGGCTAAACGGGTTTTAACCGCTCCCAGGATAATCTTTGGCATGGTGAGATTCTCCCTGGGTGTTATATCTACCAGGTTGAAGTAATGGACAGTCCCAATACCGAAATATGAATTGTAACGGAACAAGGGTTGTTTATTATACATTTCATATTCGGGCCCGCTTGTGGCGCTTGATGTGTATTTCGCCCTGCCGCGCCATATTTCCATATCGGGGGAAAATATTAAAAATCCGACTTTATGGCGTTCCCGAAAATTATTTTTACTCAGACCGGCACAAAATTGACCGGCAATAAGCTGCCTTTCGCCGTGCGGCCGGATAGATGAAATAAATGAGATGTGGGGAGAACCTTCTTCATCTACTGTAGCAAGTAATCCAATTTTGCTTTCGGCACACATCAACGACCTGTCCTGTTCGTTTATCATTGCTCTTCACCTCTCTCAGCAATTTGTTCATCATCGATACATGTTCTACCAGTCCAGGTAACCAGCGTATTTCCCGGGCCCAGGTGCTCTGAAGCAACAGCGGACAACCGATCAAGTTCAACCCTGCTCATCAGAGGGGTATTGCTAAAAAGCCAATCCCTGTTTAACATTTCGTATTTATGCTCACAAAGGTTATTAAAAGCACAAAGTTCCCAGCGCTCCACGCATCCGTAGAGATTTTCCTTTATAAAACGGGCTATCCCCCTGATATTATCACAATGATCAGTCGCACCCGGAATCAGCGGAGTTCTGATCCACATTTTCTTCGCTTTTTGGTTTAAATAATGTGCTGCCTGAACCAGGTTGTTCAGGATTTTTTCGTTGCTGCTGCCGGTAAAATGCGTATGTAAAGCAGGGTCAATTATTTTAATATCATATAGCAGCAGGTCGGTGAACTCAAGCGCCCTGACCAGGGAATTAAGCGGAACAAGACCTGCTGTGTCTAGAGCAGTATGAACCTGGTTTTTTTTAAGTTCACGCAGCAAATAAACAACAGCATCAACTTGCAATAAGGGTTCTCCTCCCGATATGGTCACCCCGCCCTCCCTGTTATAATAAGCCTTGTCTTTAAGCAGTTCAGCGAGCAAGTGATCCGGGTCATAGCGTTTACCTCGAACCGATATGGCCCCGGAAGGGCATTCATCAATACAGGAATAACACAAACTGCAGAGCTGCCGATCAACAACAATACCTTTTTCCTGATGTTGAAGTGCTCCGCCGGCACATATTGAAGAACAAGAACCACAGTTGATACATTTAACTTTATTCCAATGTACTTCAGGCTTCAAAACAATACTGTCAGGATTATGGCACCACTGGCAATTCAAACTGCAACCTTTGAGAAAAAGCGTAGTTCGCAAGCCGGGGCCATCATCAGTTGACATCCTTTGAATATCCAGCACAAGGGCTTCCGGCATTACAGGCATTTGTGACTTTCCCTGGCAATAATTTCATCCTGCAGTTCGCGACCCAGCCCGGCAAAATAGGCATTATAGCCAGTTACTCTGACCAACAAATGGCGGTAATTGTGGGGGTTAGCCTGTGCATCGCGCAGCATGTCGGCATCGATTACATTGATTTGCAGTGCTGTCCCCCCATTCTCCACGTATCCCCTGAGAAATGCTTTTAATTTCTCCTTTTGCTCATCTGTCGCTAAAATTGAAGGATTGAGGGTAATAGTATGAGAAGCCCCGTTTGGCAGGGAGTTTTTATAACTCAGGTAATCGCCTTCTACGCTGTCATGCCCGCCTAGCGCTTTTCCAACAGAGTTGGCATTTGCCGTTGGGCCGTTGATATCGGCCCCGTTAACCGGGCAAATAGCGTTAGACAAGAACTGGCCTTTCTTACGTCCATCCGGACTGGCCGGTAAAATATAGCCTGACGATATCCAATAATTCCAGCTAAGCATGCCCGGGCGGAATTGAGACCCTGTGGCCGTGGTTTTATAACGCCAAGTTTCCTCTGCCCATGTATCCATTACTTTCTTGGCTATTAAATCAGCCTGGTTATCGTCGCGTCCGTACTTGGGCGCTTTATTTACTGCAATAGCCTGAAGTTTTTCATACCCTACCCAGTTCGCCCGAAGCGCCCTTTTTAATTCAGACATGGTACAGATTTTTTTATCAAATACGATATATTTAACTGCCAGGATCGAGTCTACAGTTGTGGCAAAAGTCACGGCCTCGATAGTGATAAATTTGAGTTCGGCGCCACCCTGGGTTATATCAAGGCCTTTTTCAGCACAACCACGAACAAGTGATGAAAGATAAGGTGTTGGTGAAAACCCGGCTCTGACTTCCTCCATCTCATTAAAAAGGTGAACCATCTTTTTAATGATGTACCTGGTTTGCTCGCTATATGCATTGAAAAATTGTTCAAATGTATTGAAATCCTCGGCTAAACCGGTTTTCGGAGCATCAGATAATGGTTTATAGGGTTTACTCCAGATCTGATCTTTGTATACCTGCATTTCTTCACCATTGTTCAAGGCCAGCTCAACTGCCTTGTAGAGGTTCAGGTTGCAATCCACCGTAGCAGAACGATCATTCCCACTCATAGTATTTTCAAGACAGCCGACCGAGGCATAATCATGCACATTATTTTCGTTAATAAGCTCTTCGCAACCGGATCTGCCGGCCTGGCGAAGAAGTCCGGCCATTGACCGTTCATCAAAATTAAGCAAAAAAGGTGCCCCCTGGCTGCGGACAATCATATCAACGACTTTATCCAGCAGTTCATCAGGACTATTACGATGTAAACGAACGTTAGGTTTTGGCTCTAAAATGGGAGTCATTTCATCAATCACTTCCAGGATTACATAAGTAAGCTCATTAGTCATATCAACCCCGTTTTTGCCCATTCCTGAAAGATTGAAAAGCTGACCATACCCAGCCGTAATTCCCTGGTTGCTACCGGTTCGAATCATGGCGTCATAGGCAGTATTACAGTGGATCCAAAAACACTTGAGAATTTCTTTACCGAATTCAATATCCATACCCTCAGACATCGAATGCTGCCAATATGGCAGCAGATACTGGTCCAACCTGCCAAACGAAACTCCCGGGCCGGGGTAATTTTCATCTGCCATGATCAGCATGTGAGTTAACCAGAGTGACTGAACCGCTTCCCAAAAATCAGAAGCAGGCTCCCAGGGGACTTTATTCAGGTTTTCAGCCATTTGCAGCAGCTCATTTTTACGCTGCGGTTTTTCCTCATCGCGGGCCAGGGCCAAACATTCATCTCTGTAAGCAGCTGCCAGCTCTTTAGGCATCAGACAGGCTTCGCGCATGGCCCGCAGGTTAGCGCCTTCCCGGCCTTTCTTCTTTGACACTGGCAAGTTTTCATAAAGGTTGCCATAATATTCATATACTCCCCTGAAACCTTCTTTCAAAATCCTGGGGTAATCAGCAATCAGGTGACCAGAGGTAGGACCACAGTTACCAAAACCTTTATCTTTAAATTCAAACAATTTTTTCCTCAGCCCGTCCCGACCATAAATCTTTTTGTGGTGTTCTTTTTTTTCCCGGGAAGTCCAGCATTTTGAACAAACCAGGTTAAATCGTCCTCCGGCAATGAGGTCGCCGGGCAATATTTCTCTTGGAACTCCTTCTACCATGGCTTTTCGAATGAAGAAGGCTTTCCTTTCAGCCAGGCTCCGCCTGAAAAAATCATCAGGCAGCCCTAACGTCATTGCATTCTGAATAAAAGATTTATTCATCGGGTTAAAAAATGTATACACCTCGGGAACAATGTAAAAATTCATTTCTTCAAAAAGCCAGTCATCGTCCTCACCGGTACCGAAAGCCAGGAATTCATTATTCCATCTTCTTTCTGTGCCAAGAAAATAGTAGTCATAAAGCCACTTTATCCTATCCGTCATATTGAATGGTTCTTTAACCGCTGCCATCTGAACCTCTCCTTCCATATAAACAATTACCATGCTAACTTTTATATTCTTAATTCAATTATTGCAGTTATATTCCTGCCTGGGCAGGGGTTGTAAGAGCAGAGGCAATAAGTTAAAATATTATGGTTAGTATTGGGACAATTTGAACCTTATATCAACTTAGATAGCGAGGACAACAATGAGCAATATAAACGAAAATAACCCACAAGACCTGTTGACATATATGGAAATAGCAGCGTCTAAAGGCAAATCAATAACTTTTGTCGGTTCCGCTTCAGGGGGCGATCAGCCCCATACCGTTAAGTGGGAAGAACTCCACCAGGAAGCCCGTGCTTTTGCTGCAGTTTTACAGGCAAGGGGAATTAAACCGGGCGACCATGTTGCGGTTCTGGGATTAACCAGCCGGCCTCTCGTAACCGCCATACAGGCAGTATGGCTGGCAGGAGCCTGCATAGTTGTAGTACCTATCCCCATGCGCATGAATTCAATCGGGGAATTCATCAATCAAACCAGGGCTCACCTGACCAGCAGCGATGCTGCGGCATTAATTATTGACCCCGGTATGGCATCATTTTATGAACCCCGTGAAGGTGACCCTCCCGTGATCACCCTGGACGATTTGAAGCAGGATGCAAGTAAAACTGGAGCAGACTGTTACCAAGATATTGAAAGAAATCCAGACCGGTTGGCAATATTACAGTTTACCTCCGGCAGCACATCTGCTCCAAAAGGGGTAATGCTACCTCACCGGGTGGTCTGCGCTAACATAAGCGCCATGGATCAAAAAGTTAATCTGGATGTAAACAATGACGTTATGGTCTCCTGGCTGCCCCTGTATCACGACATGGGCCTGATTGGCATACTGACCACAGCCATGTTTAAAGGGTGCTCACTGATTCTTTCTTCGCCCCAGGATTTTTTAAATAACCCTGCCAACTGGATGCGTTGGATGTCGGAATACGGGGGAACTATTACTGCAGGGCCGAATTTTTCTTACATACTGGCAACCAGGTCTTTAAAAAGGATGTGCAGCAGCGGTGAAATCCTTGATTTGAGCCGGGTTAGATTGGCATTAAATGGAGCCGAACCGGTAGAACCTGACGCTGTTGAGAATTTTGTTGCTGCAGCCAGGAAACACGGATTCAGGCCCGGAGCAGAGTTTTGTGCCTTTGGCATGGCCGAAGTAACCATAGGAGGAACTTTTCCACCGGTTATGCGCGGCATGGTTTGTGATATGGTAGACCCTGATTTACTGGAAAACGAAAAAATTGCCCGCAAACCTTCAATAGGGAAAAAGGCAAAACGACTGCCTCTGCTGGGCAGCCCACTCCCGGGGCTGGAAATGCGTATTTGCGACCCCGAGTGTGAACATGAGCTGGGGTTGAGGCAGGTTGGGGAACTTCAAATCAAGGGCAGCTCGGTAACAACAGGTTATTATAAACAACCGGAGGAAAGCGAAAAACTTTTAAAAGACGGTTGGTTGCGCACAGGTGACCTTGGATATTTTGTTAAGGATCCCGAAGGAGGACCCGACGAACTGGTTATCTGCGGGCGGCTGAAAGATGTAATAATTATTGCCGGGAGGAATATATACCCACAGGATATAGAAAGGGCGGCCGGTTCAGTCGAAGGAGTCAGACCCGGCAATGTAATAGCCTTCGGCATCGGCAGCAGCCGCGGTAAAGAATCTATTGTTGTTGTAGCCGAAGTAAAAAACAGTGACTTTGCTTCTATTAAACATAACATTCGCTTTCGGGTCCTGTCTGCCTGTGGAGTTACTCCAAAAGAGATTGTACTGGTTAAAAAAGGAACCCTGCCAAAAACCAGCTCCGGTAAACTACAACGTAGCCTTTGCCGTGAGCAGTTCAGAAGTAACAAGCTGGAACCGGCTGAAATATAGAGCAACCGGACAGCTTTTCTGTTCGATAAAAAAGTGCCATTAAATAAGGAGGTAAATGATGAATAAAAAACCTGTCGTAATAATCGAAATGGATAGAAGCGGTAAAATTATAATTGAATTGGATCCGGAAAATGCTCCAAACACTGTTAGAAACTTTATTACGCTAACTGAATCAGGTTATTACAACGGCCTTATATTTCACCGGGTTATTCCAGGTTTCATGATCCAGGGTGGTTGTCCGGAGGGATTTGGAACAGGCGGGCCGGGCTATGCTATTAAAGGAGAATTCTCAGCCAATGGCCATAAAAATGAAATTAAACACAAAAGGGGCGTAGTATCAATGGCCAGGTCTCAGCATAATGATTCAGCTGGATCGCAGTTTTTTATCATGGTCAAACCAGCGCCGCACCTGAATGGCCAGTATGCTGCTTTTGGCCGGGTAACCGAGGGGATGGAGATTGTAGATAATATTGTCTCCGCTGCAACAGATCCACGTGACAAGCCGATCGAAGACCAGCGTATCAAGAAAATATCTGTTGAAAAGTTTGGTGTTGAATATGAGGCTCCGGAAAAAATTTAAGCAAGGATAGAATCATCAGCAACACCTGCAACTGACATATAGTCATTTCTTGCCAGATCAAGATCATACGGTGCCGGGTGAGGAGTGAAGTCTTTCTTAAAGAGCATCCTGACCACCGGTTGGTAGGCATAGCCTACTCTATTGGAAACTACAAGACCGCTTTCCCCATTGTTTAAGGTAACAAATGAACCTAAGGGATAAGCGGCAACAACAGCCATTAGAGCATCGATAATTTCCGGATCAAAATAATCACCACTCCACGATTGCATCATACCAACTGCTTCATGGGCCTGATAAGCTCCGCGGTAAGACTTATCTGATGTTATTGCATCGAAGACATCGGCCACAGCCACAATCCGGGCCAGGGCACTTATCTCCTTCCCCTTTAACCCCCGGGGATAACCCTGCCCCAGGCTCCGCTCATGGTGCTGAAGGATAATTTCTGCCACTCTTTCTGAAAAAAGCTTTGTTTTTCTAAATAAACCATAACCAAAGCGGGCGTGCTCCCTGACAGCTTCGAATTCTTTTTCGGTTAAACTGCCGGGCTTATGTAAAATCATCCTGGGGATACTGATATAACCAATATCATGAAGAAAAGCCCCTGTAGCTATCAGTTTCAGGGTATTCATGTCATAGTTCATCCTGGAAGCGATCAGGACTGAGATAAGGCTGCAGTTAACACTATGGGCAAACAGGTACCCGGCATAAGCACGTAAGTCACTGATCTGAATTACCGGGTTTCTATTATTCAGAAGTTCTTTGATCATTTTTTCCACAAAACTTTTAATATCTTTTTCCCTGCTATCGATTACTTTAGGATTTGGAGCCGGACTATCCAGATCCCTGATCAATCCTGCAATTAAGGCCTGGCCCTCACTGCGTGTTTCACTGCTTATTAACTCTTTAAAGACAGATCCGGACATTCGTGAATCATTAATATATAAATAGTCAATACCCATCTGTTTTAAATAATAGATATGTCTCGGGTTTATCTCCACATCCGTTTTCAAAAGAACCTGGCCTAAAAAACCAAGAACAGTTTTTTTATTGATCATCCCCGGTTCAACTTTACTAATATCTACCTTTCGCATACTCCAGTCTCCTTAAATGTTGACCATAAACAGATAAACCATACCAATTACCGGCCAGGATATGGATCCATGATATCACATACGGCAAAACCAAAAAATTCTATATGGCGATTTTAAATGGGGTTTTATCAGGCAAAACCTGTCAATCTTTTGGGATAAAACTTTCTTCGAGTACCGATAAGAACACAGTAACCAATTCCGGATCGAACTGGGTTCCAGCGCAGCTCTGTATTTCTTCAACAGCTTCATCAATTAACCTGGCAGAACGATAAGGTCTTTCATTTGTCATAGCATCAAAAGCATCGGCAATTGCCAGAATACGACACTCTATCGGTATTTCTTTGCCAACCAGGCCGAGGGGATAACCGGAACCATCCCAGCGTTCATGGTGTTTAAGAATTAAATCGGCAATTCCGTATAAATCGGCTGAAGCAGATGCAATACGATGTCCTTTTTCGGGATGTTTTCTCATTATTTTCCATTCATCATCGGTAAGCGGGCCTTCCTTATAGAGGATTTCATCCGGTATGCCAACCTTCCCCAGATCATGGACCTGTGCCAGTAAAACAAGGCGTCCCAGCTGCCTTTGAGGCAGGTTTATTTTTTTCCCGATCATACTGCACAACTCTTCCAGGCGGTTTGCGTGACCTGCCGTAATGAAATCTCTTTCAGCCAGAGCAGCCATCAATGATTTTATTATCTGAGATTTAGCCCCGGCGCCTGTATGAAGTTTATCAATGTACATGAGATCATCAGCTTCACGATATAGCTCCAGCAGGGATACATTTCCTTTTTCTGCTGTAGATATGCCCAGCGATACGCTTAAGGGCAAATCATCGTTACTACTATTATATTCTTCAAGTGATTTTTTAATTCGATCGACAATAACTGCTCCTATTTCCTTGCCGGCGTTAGAAAGAATTACAGCAAATTCATCCCCGCCAACCCGGGCCAGGAGATCAGTACGGCGCAGCGATTTTTTTATTATATCGGCACAGGTTAAAAGCATTTTATTGCCATGCTCGTGACCCAGTGTATCGTTGATCAGTTTTAAACCATCCAGGTCGGCAGCGATAATGGTTACCGGGTAAGAAACCTCATTGCCGGGGCGATTCAGTTCACGATCAAAATAAGCGCGATTGAAAAGCCCCGTCAACTGATCATGCACACTAAAATATTCAAGCTTTTCTTCGTACATTTTTCTGTCTGTAATATCACTGGCAACCATCACCAACCCATTCACTTCGCCGCGAATGTTCCTGAGTGGAGCCATTGAAAACTCAATATCAACCCTCTCACCATTATGACAGGTACAGGGATGGTCAATCCTGTAGAAAGATTTACCCTGCAGTGCCTGCAGAGCAAAACCTGAAACATTTTGTCTGTCGTTGTCAAGAAACATCCCGATATTTTTCCCGATCACTTCTTTTTCCGGCCATCCCAAGAGGCTTTCTGCAGCAGAGCTCCAACTTTTTATTTTCAGATTTCCGTCAAGAGCTATGACTGCAACCGGAGATGCATGTATCAAAGCCCTGTACATTTCTTTCGTTTCTTGCAGTGCCGCTATGTTCTGCTTGTGAACTGTGAGATCTGTACCGGTTAAAACATATAGGGTATCAGTATTTTCGGGCATTTTGAGGTAATTATAGTCCCAGAGGATACTGCAAATTTTACCGTCCTTCTGAATCAACTGTGTTTCGATACGGAAAGGCAACGCTGAAAGATCCAGAGAATCAAAAAAAGCCTTGTAAAGTTCAACTTCTTCAGGATGACAGAATATTTCCCAGAAATATTTATCTCTTGCTTCAGTCAGGTTAATCCCACTGATTCTTTCAGAAGCACTATTGATACGAATAATTCTACCCTTGGCATTTAAAAGAACGATTAAACAGTTTACAACATCGCTGGCGGCAACCAGCAACTCAAGTTCATTTTGTTGTTTATTGCTTTTCCTGTCGTTAACCACGATTTCTATTCACCTGTGCCTCTTAATATGTCAGTGCAATTCTGAAGTTGGCACCTCTATTACTTTAACAACGGCCAGATCCAAAGCACCGGTCAAATCTAAATCATATGGGTTCGGGTGCAACGCCATATCTTCACCCTTGTAAATTATCCTCACTACCGGCCTGAGAGCATAACCCGGTGTATTGGCAATAACAAAGCCGCTTTCTCCGTTGCTCAGGAACACATGAGTTCCTGCCGGGTAAGCAGCAATATTAGAAAGGAAGTGCCTGAGATAATCAAGGTGAAAATAATCTCCGCCCCAGGACATCAGCATTTCAATTGCCTGGTGGGTTCGATAAGCTTTGCGGTTAGGTTTATCTGAGGTAAGCGCGTCAAATACATCAGCAATTGCCAACAGGTGAGCGGCATCACTAATCGCTCCATTACCCAACCCTTTTGGGTAACCCTGACCGCGATAGCGCTCGTGATGCTGAAGAATAATTTTTCCTGCTTCCGGAGAATAAAGGGGAAATTTTTTAAATAGCTCAAACCCGTATGAAGGATGCTGAATTACCATTTCAAACTCATCGCTGGTTAATTCACCCTTTTTATTGATTACAGCAGGTGGAACTGCAACCATGCCCATATCATGAAGAATAGCCCCAAGGGCTATCTCTTTTAATTCTTCCCTGTTATAATTCAACTTTGCCGCCATCAGGGTAGTTATAACGGCACAATTAACCGAGTGGGCAAAAAGATAACCGTCAATTGAGCGTATGTCGGCAAGCTGAACAACAATATCTTTATTAGCAACTATTTCATCAATTATTCTTTCCACAAGATTTATTATTTCCTGATCTTTAATATTGATTCCCTTGTTGTTGGCACTGGGGGAATCGACATTTTTGATAATTTGCGAAACTAAAACCCTGCTTTCATTGCGCAGTTCGTCGCTGAGAGTGTCTTTAATATTAACATCTCCCATGCGCTGATCGCAAATATAAAGGGTTTTTATTCCGATTTGTTTAAGATAAAATATATGCTGCGGTTTAATTGCCACACCCGAGTTAAGAAGAACCTGTCCTGAAAAACCAAAGACGGGCTTCCCGGTTACCATCCCGGGTTGAGCAAGATCGGTGGATATTCTTCTCATCGTTAATCTCCCTGAATAAATAATACTTCAATAGAATTTGAGTGTTATTTATGCTCTGTCTCTCTGCTACCCTCTAATTCTATGTTAAAATGTATATCCCTGCCTATTATGGATAATATTTTTCATCTTACTATATAAGTTTACAATTTGCAAATAGTCTCACTTATTCGATTTAATTTTTTCTTAATAATAGCTAATAATTGTCGATATCTACATTAGGCTCTTAACAAAGAAAAGGAGGTAAATGAATTATGATTCAAAGCATAGCCTCCATGGCCGTACAAATGCAGCAGGAAAACCTGGAAGCAGAAGTGGCAGTAAGAACAGCTCAAAAAGTTCTCGACACTGCCAGACTACAGGGAGAAGCCCTGGTGGATATGATTGATATGCAGAGTGAAATATACTCACACCTCGGCAAAAATATCAGCACCCTGGCCTGATGCGCACTGTTCACTGCTGTATGTTCAATGCCTATCTCCGCAGGAAGTTGCGGAGATTTTTTTATTGACGCCATGTCCCTTTTGAGCTATATTTAATATTAATTTAAATATTTGGTAATGAAAAAAATCATTGGACAGCTATGGTATTTTTCAGACATATACAAGACCACAGCGAGGAACGCAGATGAATTTTGTATTAATCAACGAAGAACGCTGCAAAGGTTGTGGCTACTGCATTCTAGCCTGCAACAGCGATTGCCTTTCCATCGGGGAAAGTAATCGAAATAAAAACGGATACAGCTATGTTGTTTTTCACAAGGAAAATAGATGTAAAGGCTGTGCTATGTGCGCCCGGGTCTGCCCTGATGCTGCCCTGGAAATTTACTGCAGAGAGGAGCAAATTTGATCAACGAAAAAGAATTGCTTAAAGGCAATGTCGCTCTCGCCCGTGGTGCAATAGATGCCGGATGCCGTCATTATTTTGGTTACCCTATAACCCCGCAGAATGATATACCCGAATACCTGTCAGCAGCACTTCCAAAAATTGGAGGAGTTTTTTTGCAGGCTGAAAGCGAGCTTGCCGCAATCAATATGGTCATGGGAGCTGCAGCTGCCGGCAGGATGGCAATGACCTCTTCTTCAGGCCCCGGGATCTCACTTATGCAGGAAGGCTTATCATATATGGCCGGTTCGGAGCTGCCAGCCCTAATCGTTAATATTTCCCGCAGCGGCCCGGGTCTCGGCGGTATTGCACCCACCCAGGGAGACTATTTTCAGGCAACACGCGGCGGAGGACATGGAGATTATCGCCTTATTGTTTTAGCACCTAACTCTGTCCAGGAAATGTATTCACTGGCAGGTGCAGCTTTTAAACTTGCCATTAAATACCGTAACCCTGTAATGATCCTTGGCGATGCAATTCTGGGCCAGATGAAAGAACCGGTACTGGTATCAGCTGAAACTATACAGCCATATGATCAATCCCGGGCCCTGACAGGTGCTCATAATCGACCTGCCAGGCTGATTAAATCGCTCTATCTTGCCGACGGCGAAATGGAAGCTCATAACTGGAAACTTAACGACAAGTACAATCTTATAAAATATAATGAAGTAAGAGTTGAGTTAGATTGCCCCGACGATTGCAGCCTTGCTGTTGTAGCTTTTGGTTCCTGCAGCCGCATTGTCCGCACTGCAGTGGAAAAGATCCGGGATCTCGGCTTTAATATAGGACTCATTCGTCCAATCACTTTATTTCCTTTTCCGGAAAAAGAAATCCAGGCTATAGTTAAGTCCACGCCAACCTTACTGGTAGTTGAAATGAACACAGGACAAATGGTTGATGATATACGTCTGGCCAGCAGCGGAGAAGGCGAGATCTTTTTTACAGGATACCCGGGAGGAACTGTTCCCACTCCAGAACAAATTGAAAATAAGATTAAAGAAATACTAAGAATTAAAGGAGAAGTTAAATGAAAAACGTAAAAGATAGAATAATTTATGCTTCTCCCCGATCTTTAAAAGACAACCTGTTCCATTTCTGTCCAGGTTGTCACCACGGCCTGGCTCACCAGCTGGTTGCCCGGACAATTGATGAATTGAGCCTGCAAGAAAATGTTGTAGGAGTTATCGGCGTAGGCTGTGGGGTTTTTCTATACGATTACATAAACATTGATTGCTGCGAAGCTCCCCACGGAAGGGCCCCGGCCGTTGCAACAGGAATCAAGAGGGCAATTCCCGGTCTGGCAGTTTTCACTTACCAGGGTGATGGAGATCTTGCTGCGATTGGGACCAGTGAAATTTTTCATGCTGCCAACAGGGGAGAAATGATAACAGTTATTTTCATAAACAACGGCATCTATGGCATGACCGGGGGGCAAATGGCCCCGACAACATTACCCGATCAAAAAACTACAACAACACCATTCGGCCGACAGCCTGAAAAAGAAGGGTATCCCCTGAAAATGGCTGAATTACTGGCTTCACTTGAAGGGACTGCCTTTTCAGCCAGGGCATCGCTCCATAATGTCAGGGAAGTCAGAAAAGCTAAACTGGCAATAAAACGGGCTTTTCAAGCCCCGTTAAAAAACAAAGGCCTGGGAATGGTTGAACTGCTGTCAGCATGTCCGACAAACTGGCAGCTTTCTCCCGATAAATCGCTAGCGCATATTGCTGATAAAATGATCCCGGCCTTCCCGTTGGGAACATTCAAAGATACACTATGATTCTTGTGAGGGAAGTGATCACATCGACTACTCGGTAATAATATCAGGATTTGGCGGGCAGGGTGTTCTAATGATGGGTGAATTGCTGGCTTACTGTGGCATGAAAACCGGTATGAATGTAACCTGGATGCCTGCTTACGGGGTGGAAATGCGTGGAGGAGCAGCAAATTGCACGGTTGTTCTATCACATAAACCGATTGGCGCTCCCCTGACAGGGACACCTGATGCCGTAATTGCCATGAGCGAACCGGCCGCGCAAAAATTCGCCTCCCGTTTGCAACCTGATGGGCTATTGATGGTAAACAGCTCCCTGGTTGACAAAGATGTTTTCCCTGCCGGTAAAATTAGAATGATTAAAGTGCCTGCCGCTGAACTGGCAGCAGCTGCCGGTAATGAAAGAATGGCCAACCTGGCCATGCTGGGTGCTTTTTTTGCAGAGACAAATATAATCGACTACAGCCGGGTAACCGGCCAGTTGACTTCTTTTCTTCCTGCTCACAAAAAAAATCTTGCTGCCGGTTTCAAAGAAGCTTTGCAGCAAGGCAAGCATTACATAGAATCTCAGTTATAATTTTCAACTGGTTTTTTCAGCCTGCTTTTACTATACGACATAGGCAGTCATAATAGGCAGCCTGATCGCCCATATCAGTTCTATAATCAGCTGTAAGACTATTTACTGCTGCACCGCTTTTATGCCACCATCCTTCATATACCATGACAGTGCAGTGAGGAATTGCTTCGGTAATCGAAATTTTTACCTTGATTTTTCCGCGCTTTGTTTCAACAAAAACGACACTGCCTTCCTCCAGCTCTTCCTCGGCAGCTAGCGCTTTACTTATATAGGCCAGCGGTAATGAAACTTCTTCGGGCAAACGATGAGAAGAATGAATGGAATCTCGGGGGTGAGGCGTCACAAACCAGTATTTATAGCCTTCCTCGATTAACCTTGCATTCCCTATTTCACGGGAATTTTTATAAACAGGCAGCCCCCCGGAGCCATTTTCTTCAGCCTCAGAAGAATAAAAACAATATTTTTGACCAGGGGTTTTAAAAATACGGTCGCTCCAGGGAATTGAATCTCCCTGCTCAGGCAGCAGAGGTCCACTCTCTTTTAAAGCCTGCAGGGTAATACCGCTTTTCAACGTCAGCGGTCTGATAAGCCTGGTTATCAATTCATCTTCTGCCAAGTCGGGGTAACCTTTCACACCCATTCTACCTGCCAGTTCAGCTATAAACCGATATTCCGCCCTGCATTCACCGGGAGGTTTGATCGCCTGTTTGCTGTAAACAATATACTGGTGGCTCATTGAGTTGTAAAAGAGATCATCGTTTTCCAGGATATGGGTTACGGGTAAAACCAGATCGGAAGCTAATGCAGTATCGGTTAAGAAAAGTTCAGCCGTTACAATGAAAGGTACTTTCTTAAACGCTTTACGCAGAGCATTGCTGTCCCCAACCTGAACCAGGGGATTGGAACGGCTGATATATAAAAATTTTACCGGTGGGTCTTTAAGGGTTCCCAGGGCACTGGCAAACTCAGGCTTTGCATATCGTCGATGAACCGGATTTAGATCACCACCTTCCAAAAAAACCTGGTCGATAAGAGAGTTCACCCGGAAGTTGGCATAACTGGCCCCTCCTCCGGCTATCCCGATGTTACCGGTCAGGGCTGCAAGAGCATCAATTGCTCTCACTGAATTTCCCCCGTTGCTGTGCCGCTGCATTCCTATACCGATTAATATTGATGCAGGCTTGGATTGGGCATACTCTTCAGCCAGCTCAACTATCTTCTCTGGCTTTATACCACATATTTCAGCAGCAGTTTCGGGGGTAAACTCTGAACATAAAGCAGCATATTGTTCAAAACCCTTACTGCTTTCATTAATAAAATCCAGGTCGTGCATGCTCTTTTTAATGATTACATTTGCCATAGCCAAAGCCAGTACTCCGTCAGAAGCAGGATTTACCCTTACATATTGATCCGCAATTGCTGCCGAGGCAGTTTTAAGAGGGTCAATTAAAATTACTTTTGTACCATTTTCACGGGCTTTTTTAATATAGGGAAGCAAATGCAACTGCGTATTAGCCGGATTCCTGCCCCAAATAATTACTAACCTGGAATTGATCAGGTCCTGATGGGGATGAGACAATACATCACCAAAATCGTAGCGTTGCGCAGCTAAACCGGCAGCCCAGCAAAGGCTACCCCTGTGCACGGTGCATCCACCAAGGGCGCTAAAAAATCGCGATTCCAGGTTTTTCAGCAAGCCCCCATAACCGCCGTCATAATAATGCAGTAATGACAAAGGCCCGTATTGTGATATAGAATTGTCTATTCTCCGGGCCATAATTTCTAAAGCTTCAGGCCAGCTTATTCTTTTTAAAACTCCATCTTCTTTTTTCAAAGGGTAAAGCACCCTTTGCGGGTGCCTGTTTTGTTTGAGTAAATGTTTACCTTTATTGCAGATGAACCTGCCTGTAACCGGCTGCCTGCTATCTGGTTTTATCGATATTATTTCTCCATTTTCGACCGAGACCTCCAGACTGCATTGGTCCCAGCAGTCATAAGGGCAAGCTGTATAATGTATATCCACCGAATCACCAACTCAAACTGACATATATTTGCTAATTACCTAAGCTTTAACTTTTTCTATGAGAGCTTTCATATGCTCCAGGGTAGTACCACAGCAACCACCAACAATATTAGCGCCATTTTCCAGGCACTGTATAACCCCGTTGGCAAAATCATCGGGACTCATATTATACGTGGTTATGCCATCTTTAAGAACCGGCATCCCCGCATTGGGCTGAACCAGCAGAGGCATATCTGTTTCCCTGCGAAACTGTAAGACCAGCTCAGCCATATCCTGAGGGGTTAAATCTCCGCAATTGGACCCTGCAACATCAGCACCATGTTTTTCAAGCGCCATGGCAACATCGGCCACACTGTTGCCCATTATTGTGCGCCCGCCTTTATTAAGAGTGGTGAAAGACATGGTAACGATTACAGGTAAATCTGTAGCCTCTTTACATCCCTGCAGAGCACAGACAGCTTCCCTCAAATCGGTCATTGTTTCTATAATTAACCCATCTACCCCTGCTTCAGCTAGTAACGCCGCCTGTTCCCTGTAGTTTCTGATAAACTCCTCTTCAGTATACTCGCCATAGGGCTTCAGCAGGCGCCCTGTCGACCCCATATCGCCAAAAACAAATTGGTCACTGCCTGCTGCATCACGGGCCAGCTTAACACCGGCGAAATTAATTTTTCTTAAATCTAATTCGAGACCATGAGACTCAACGTAAATACGATTCATGGTAAAGGTATTGGTTGTCAGGCAATCAACGCCCAACCGGGCGTAATCGAGGTGAAAGTTATAAATTTCATCTGCAGCAGTAAGATTTAGGTGACCTCCTGTACCGATTCCGCGCCTGTCCAGCTCGGTTCCCATAGCTCCATCAAATATCATTTTCTTTTTAAGCTCGATATTTTTTAAAAAATTCATGCGCATCACTTCTTTCTGTGGAACAGCAATAAAAGGATCTGGGCCAAGGCTGATCCCGGGATTTATAATATATTATAACAAATCAAACTGTTATACTATAGTTAAATTTGGATTTAATATTATTGAAAGCGAGGCAGATTATATGTTAAAAACTTTAAAGCGCCTGGTTTTCCTGGCAGCCCTGTTTTTAACCATACTGTTTGTTGTCTTTATTATAAACCAAACCAGCCAGCTTGTGATGCTGGCCTCCGGTATTCATGAAACGCTGGGGAATATTGTATTGTTTTTTCTTATAGCTTTATACATTGTTTTGCTTGCCATCCCCCTGGCAGCCCTGATCAGCAGGCCATCAGCCTTAATTCCTCCTGAAGATCAAGAAGGAGAGCAGTACCTTTTGTATATCCGAAGACTTGTTAAAAGGCTCCAAAATAATCCCGCTTTAAGTGAGATGGTAATTAAAGCTGATGATTTAACTACAGTAAGCGATGCAGTTACCGTCCTGAACAAAAAAGCCGATGAAAAAATCAAAGATACTGCCTCCAATATATTTGTCATAACAGCTATATCACAATATGGAGCCCTGGATGCCATGATTGTAATAATCTTTCAGCTGAGAATGATCTGGCAGGTTGCCCTTATCTACAACCAGCGCCCAAACCTTCGCGATCTTATTTACCTGTACAGTAACGTTTTTGCCACAGCTTTTTTGGCAACCAAAATAGAAAACCTGGAAATTCTTGAAGATCAGCTCGAGCCAGTTATAGCTTCCGTTATGGGCAGTTCGCTCTCCTCTCTTACACCAGCCTTCAACACCGCAGCCAATATAATTACCAACTCAGTTATCCAGGGATCGGCCAATGCTTTTTTAACCTTAAGGGTAGGGGTTATAACCAGGCACTATTGCGCCTCGTTGGTTAAGCCGGAAAGAAACAGTATACGTAGTACCGCTATAGTTCAGGCTGCTTCCATGCTTGCTGTTGTTCTCGGTGAATCAACTTATAAAGTAACAAAAGCAGTTTTAAAAGCAACAGCTAAAGCAGGAAAACGGCCATTTCGTTACGGACAGGATCTGATGACAAAAACTTCAAAAAAGACCTGGGAAACAGGAAAATTAACTTTGCATAAAAGTGAAGAATTGGCAAAAAAAATTGGAGAATCGATAAAATCACGTAGTGGAAAATTCAAGTATCGTTTTCTAAAGCCTAAGGCAGATAATGATGAGTAAGAAGTAGATTTAAAGCCACCTATATTAAAGAAGCAGGCCTTTTTAGCCTGTAATTCTTTAAAAAAAGTGTATTTTCAAAATGCCTCTCCCGTTAAAAGTTTCTTACATAATAATACTCCGGCATCGGCTTCATTAACCCAGTAATCCGTACCAACCAGGTGGGAAACCTGTTCGTCTATCTGGCTCCCGCCAATGATTATATAGGGTTTTTTCGGCCATTTTTCCGTTTCTTCCCGGAGAATTTCTATAGTCTGTTTCATACTGTCATATGATGCCGTAATAAGACCGGAAAGACCAATGATATCAGGTTGAAGCTTGGCAGACTCTTCCACAAACCTGTCAGGAGGCACATCTACACCAAGGTCATAAACTGTGAATCCATGACAGGAAAGAAGCATTTTAACTATATTCTTGCCCAAATCGTGGATATCTTCCTTGACAGTACCCAGGACAACGGTTCCAGATGCCTTGTTAGCCTGACTTGAGTTTTTCAGTGCCGGGCTGATCAGTTCCATGACCTGCCTCAAAATTTCACCGGCCATAATCAGTCCGGCAATAAAATATTCTCCTTCACTGTATCTCTCCCCCACTAAACGCATGCCTTCCTGGCAATCATAAACAATTTTCAAAGGGTCTTCACCGGCTGCAAGCCTTTCCTTCACCAGTTTGATTGAATCTTCTTCCCTTAGATCAGCTACATAACTGATCAAATTTTTCGCTTCATCAGTCATGCTAAACCTCCCCATTGTGTATACCCAGAGTTGTCGTGAAGCGAAGGTAGTCGCTACGGCAGATGAACCAACCCCAGCTTACGGGTTTATCAGTATAATCATAAAATATATGCTCCAGGTTAAAAGCTGAAGAACCGATTGGCATCTTCAGTAATTTTGCTTCTTCTTCGTTGATTACTGTTGCTTCTATACTTAAATTACCATATTTGAAATCCCCGCTTATTTCTCCCCTAAACAAACCGCGAAGCGAGGTTACCTCTAACTCCGATTCAACCAGGGCCCTTTTAGGATCATATATCAGGTATTCGCGATGATAAATAAGGGGAAGAACTTCCCTGGTTAGCAATCTGCGAATATATATAATTCGTTGTTTTTCCGATAGATCCAGTTTTTGAGCTACACGAAGATCTGCCGACATAATACTGGCTTCAAGGATGGAGACATTAGTTTGTTCATCGTTAAAAATATCCTGAAGCGCTTTTAACTGGAAAGTTGCAGTTTCTAGTTTTATCGGTTTAACAAAAGTGCCCCTTCCCTGGGCTGTATCAACCAGGTCCTGGTCGGCTAGTATGTTAATAGCCCGGCGTACTGTCATTGGAGATATCTGGTATTGTTTACATATCTGCGACTCAGAAGGAAGCCTGTCCCCCGCCCTAAGCACTCCGGAAGCAATTTGCTGCTTGAGCAGATAGACAAGCTGAAGATAGGCCGGCTCAAAAGAATTACGGTCTATACCTGTTATGGAAATCAACTCTTCCGTTTTTTTGTTATTTCCCATTTTCATATTACCGTCTTATTATTTAAAAAATATTGTAATATAATTATACTATTAAGGATTAATATAACTTGAAGAAATAATAAAGTCAACCATATTGACAAACTTATATATATAAATATATAATATTTTATGACAGATTTTTTTCATTCATAGCACTTTTCGAAAACGGGAGGTGATATGGAGTTAATTGCTTCAAATTTCTAACATTAACCAATTAGGAGGTAAAAATGCAGGAAAAACTTTTTAATTCCATTGTGGAAATGCGTGAAGAAGAAGCGCTTGCTTTGGCCAAGGAAAGCCTGGAGGGTGGCGCTGATCCCCTTGAAATGGTCGATCTATTTCGTAAAGCAGTTGAAGAAGTCGGGAACCGATATGAAAAAGGTGAATACTTCTTACCAGAACTGATGATGACCGGCCAGATCATGAACCAGCTGGCAGAACTTACCAAGGATAAAATCGTCGAAGGCAGCGCAGACTCCGGAAAATCCCGGGGTAAGGTTATGATAGGCACTGTAAAAGGTGATATCCACGATATTGGTAAAAATATTGTAATATTCATGCTCGATGCAAACGGTTTTGAAGTTAAAGACCTTGGCGTCGACATATCCCCGGAAAAGTTCGTTGAAGAGGCAAAGGCATTTGAACCACAGATAGTCGGGATGAGCGCCCTTTTAACCCTGGCAATCGAACCGATGAAAGAAACTGTTGAAGCATTTGAAAAAGCCGGTCTGAGAGACAAGGTGAAAATTATGGTCGGCGGAGCACCCATTAACGATGCGATTCGCGAACACGCCGGTGCTGACGGCTGGGGCAAAGATGCTGTTGAAGCCGTTTCTCTGGCCAAAAAATGGGTAGGGGGTGCATAAGATGTTGACTGATAACTGGAAAAGCCTGACACCTGATGAGAAGTTTCAAACCCGTTTTGATAAATGGATGAACCAGGAAGGGGTAGAATTTGCTCCTGGGGCAAAAGAAGCATACCTGGAAAGAAGTCAGATGATTAAGGATGCTATCGAGCTAAAAAAACCTTCGCGTATACCGGTCTGCCCCATGATCGGCTTTTTCCCGGCTTACCATGCCGGAGTATCCTGCGAAGATGTAATGTATGACTACGACAAGCTGAAGATGGCCTGGACTAAGTATCACCGGGATATGCAGCCCGACAGCATGGCTGGCTCATTCCTGATGAGTTCAGGTAAAACCCTTGAGCATCTCGGTTACACGCTATATAAATGGCCGGGACACGGAACAAACCCCAATACTCCCTACCAGTGCTGGGAAAAAGAATATATGATGGCAGATGAGTACGATGATCTGATCAATGACCCAACCAGGTACTGGATGACCAAGTATATGCCGCGGATCTTCGAAGCTTTTGCACCATGGCAAATGCTCGGTCCATTCACCGATATCATTGAGCTGCCGTTCGTACCGGCGACAATGATTCCCTTTGGCATTCCCGATGTCCAGGAATCGCTAAAAAAATTAATTGAAGCCGGCAACCTGGCCATGGAATGGATCCAGGCCGTTGGCGCCACTGACGGTGAAACCATGGCTACCCAGGGGATCCCGCCATTCTTAGGCGGCATGTGTAAAGCACCATTTGATACCCTGGGCGACACTCTGCGCGGGACCCAACCCCTGATGCTCGACATTTTCCGTCAGCCGGATAAAGTTTTAAAGGCAATGGAAGTGTTGATTCCAATGAATATCGAAATGGGAGTTCGTTCCGCTACAACAAACAACTGCCCAATGGTTTTCATACCACTGCATAAAGGTGCAGATGGTTTCATGTCAAAAGATCAGTATAGAAAATTCTACTGGCCACAGCTTAAAGCGGTAATGCTAGGGTTGATCGAGGAAGGCCTTGTTCCCCTTCTCTTTGCCGAAGGTGGTTACAATGAAAGACTCGACATTATTAATGACCCTGAAGTTCCCGCCGGAAGGTCAATGTGGTATTTTGACACTACCGATATGGAAAAAGCAAAAGCGGCACTTCATGGGCAGGCTTGTATCTGCGGCAACCTTCCTGCTTCTGTATTCCAGGCTGGCAAACCGCAAGATGTAGAAGAATACGCAAAGAACCTGATTGAGACAATCGGTAAAGATGGTGGTTTCATTTTAGGTAACGGTTCCGTTCTTGACGAGGCACCGTCCGAGAATGTTAAAGCCATGTTTGAAGCAGGCCGTAAGTACGGTAGTTAATAACCTCTTTTCTTACGAGAAACGGCGATCCGCGTAATTAACGGGTCGCCGTTTCTTTATTTATTTGACTTAACTCCAGCCAACTCAGCTCATCAGTAATACCATTAAAGCCTTTTCTGTATGCATTCTATTTTCAGCCTGATCATAAATGACGGAATGTGCGCTATCCATAACCTCGTCAGTAACTTCAACTCCCCGCATTGCCGGCAGGCAGTGCTCAAATATTACATTTTTATCGCATTTTGATATAATTTCAGAGGTAACCTGGAATGGCGCAAATAGCTTTCTTCGTTCATCTTCTTCCTCTTCCTGACCAATCCACCACCATACATCAGTATAGATAACATGAGCCCCTGAACAGGCTTTATCAATATTATCTGTATGCATATAAGTGCCCCCTGAAAGCTGATTGTTTCTATGAAATATATCACTATAATCGGTCAGTATTGCATATTTTTTAGGGCTGCAGTGGACAAAGTTCAAACCGAGCTTCGAACAGATTACCCCAAGGGAATGAGCCGGCTGAGTCCGATCACCGAAAAATACAACTTTCTTCCCGTTTAAATCGTTAAACTGCTCCATTACAGTATAAATATCAGCCAGGGCCTGGCAGGGGTGGTTCTTTTCTGTCATACCATTAATAACCGGGACAGTGGCGCTATCAGCAAGTTCTTTCATTTCCTCATAATTGTTCCAGCGAATCATTATAGCGTCAAAAAAACGGCTTAACACTTTAGCTGTATCGTAAATACTTTCTTTTTTGCCAAGATGTATCTCACCCGGTTTTAAATATGTTACATAACCTCCAAGCTGCTGAATGCCAAGTTCAAAAGATATCCTGGTCCTGGTAGAGGGTTGATCAAAAATACAGCCAAGAGATTTATGCTTCAGATAAGGGTGAAACAAACCTCTTTTTGCCTCCAGTTTCAATTCACGGGTCGTTTCAAGTATGAGCATAATTTCTTCACGGGAATAATCATCCAGATCCATAAAATCACGGCCGCTTAAACTATTCAACATTGCCACTCCCTTCTATAAGTTGAAATACCTGTTCGATAAAAATCACAATAATTTTATACTGCTGGTTGCTGTTGTGTTATACAGTGTATGTTACCGCCTCCCAGTAGAATTTCTCTTGCTTTTATACCGATTACTTTTCGTTCGGAAAACAGCTCTTTCATTTTGCTGATAGCCGATTGATCTGCTGGATCATCAAAAAGAGGCATAACAATACCTTCATTGGCCATGTAAAAATTCACATATGAAGCAGCCATCCGATCACCTTCACGTCGCGGTATAGTGCCTTCAATTCTATCCACTCCCTCACATTCATCGGCACTGATTAAAACCGGATTCGGCTGAACAACTTTGTGCACTTTCAGTTTACGCCCGCGCGCATCAGTTACAGTGGATAGAATTTCATAAGCTTTCGTGGATATATCATGTTGCGGATCTTCCCGACTGTCTGTCCAGTTTAAAATCACCTCGCCCGGTTTACTAAAACAGCAGAGGTTATCTACATGTCCATTTGTTTCATCATTATAGCAACCTTGTGGCAGCCAGATTATTTTCTCTATCTTAAGATATTGCTTCAGATAGTTTTCAATTTCATGTTTCGATAAACCTGGGTTACGGTTAGGGTTTAACAAGCATTCCTCGGTAGTTATTAAAGTGCCCTGTCCATCCACATGAAAGGATCCACCTTCCAAAACAAGTGGCGCTTTATAGCGATCAACCCCGGCAATTTCAGCAACCTTGGCAGGAATTAAATTATCCTGATCCCAGGGGAAATATAAACCTTCATCAAGCCCTCCCCAGGCATTGAATTCCCAATCGATTAGCCGTAATCCGCCCTGATCATTCTTTACAAAGGTAGGACCCACATCTCTCATCCAGGCATCATTACTGGACATTTCAACAACTCTTACTGAAGAAGGCAGACTATTACGGGAGTTCAGATACTGGCGAGACGACACACACATAGTTACTTTTTCAAAGTTGCTAATTGCCTTGGCTACTGCAACAAAAGCTTTTTCAGCAGGCTTTGCACCGAGCCGCCAGTTGTCAGTACGTTCAGGCCAAATCATCCAGCATCCTTCATGAGGTTCAAATTCTCCCGGCATGCGGTAACCATCTTCAGCCGGAGTGCTGTCTAATAAAACCGACATCAATACCCCTCCCCCTGTAAATTATATATATTAATTCCAGTTTAATTTTTAATTATCCTTTAGAATAGCATACATATTATGCTTTTTTCCTTTACCCATGATCTTATTTCATAACATTGCAGCGCTTCAACTGCGAGCCTGCGCGTGGGCGGCCTCGCAAAGGGGGGGGAAGAGCGTTCTCTAAGTTTTAATTACTGCCACCTATGCTCACGATCGTTGCGTGCAAAAGGGCAACGCTTCAGCTGCGGGTCTCCGCTCAGGCTCCCCTTACGATAGGCGGTTTTGTTCTTCCTTTGGAACCCGCTTACTGAGAGCTTCACTCATGATCGTTGCGCGCCTGATTGCTACGCTTCAACTGCAAGCCTGCGCCTGGGCAACCTCGCAATAAGTGGGGGTGAGTTCTTTTTTTCCTTAATTACTGCCACCTTTGCTCACGATCGTTGCGTGCAAAAGGGCAACGCTTCAACCGCAGGTCTCCGCTCAGGCTCCCCTTACGATAAGCTCATCCGGAGCTTGCGACGGCGGCCGACCTCCGTGTCGGCCGGCCTGCTCCAACCCTTGTTTCAGCTGCCCTTTTTGCTACTCTCTCTATGTTCGCGCCAGGTGAACAGTAATTTTGCATACATCTGGTTCAACTGAATCGATATTTGAAACATAACTACACCTGAATTAGAAGCTGCACAACAACTGCAAGTTTGCCGTTGCTGCATGTAACCTTAAGCGAACATAAAGCGAGCGCAGGCAGGAATTTCACCGGAAAAGTGGTATATAAACATTAAAATGCTAAATAATTACCAGCAACAGCTAAATACCGGGGAGTACTATTATGAAATTTATTAAGAGCATGGTTGGTGGCAGAAAAAAAGAGACTGAAAAAGACAGGATAATCAAGCAACTCAGGGAAAGCGAAGAGAGATACCGTTTGATCATGGAATATTCTCCCCTTGGTGTATTTCATTATGATGATAAAGGAGTAATAAAAACATTTAATAAAGCTTTTGTAAAATTACTTGGATCCAGAGAAGAGCTGCTTAAAGGGCTCAACATGCTTGAATTACCTGATCAGGGGATTGTGGAGGCTGTAAAGGGAACCTTAAAAGGTTTATTAACAGACTACAAGGGCGAGTACCTTTCAGTTACTTCCGGTAAAAAAATACCTGTCAGGGTGCTGTTTGCCCCATTGTTTGATGAAAACAACGAGGTTACAGGAGGTGTGGGGCTGGCAGAGGACATCAGTGAGCGGATCAAGGCAGAAAAAGAATTAAAAGAGAGTGAGGAAAAGTACCGGGAAGTTCTGGCAACAATTGAAGATGGCTATTACGAAGTAGATTTAAATGGAAAAATTACGGCATGTAACAGGGCGGCAGCCCGTATGCTTGGTTACGAGACAGATCAGCTGATCGGCATAAGTTATATAACTTTATGCAAGGATTCCGGTTACTTATTCAAAAAGTTCAATGAGGCTTTTAAAACCGG
>Ga0334882_1000226_pt1 | contig 99789 bp, 102 predicted proteins | sample GraSluR1_MG_5_FD_207226 | JGI IMG/M metagenome (GOLD analysis project Ga0334882, IMG submission 207226) | Sludge microbial communities from methane-producing bioreactor in Wageningen University, Netherlands - Granular Sludge_15_04-R1 | ecosystem: Engineered > Bioreactor > Anaerobic >...
AAGCAGATATTCAATGAAAATGCGTGCAAGGCAATTCACAGCCTTTCCGGCGGCATTGTAAGAAAAATAGGTAAACTGGTTGATAAATCGCTGGCTCTCGGTGTTTCCATGAAAAAGGACATCATTACTGAAGAGGAGGTTATGGCTGCTTCCAGAGAACTTTGAGGTGATGAGAATGTTTTTAAAAACAGTCTGAAAAGATATTTTAATTATTCTAAAGGTTTACAGGGATCTGATTTCAGGTTCCTGTTTTTCTTTTATTCGAGATGATGGTAATTGTTTAGATAACAAGATTCGTTTATGGTATATTTTATATCGTTCCCTATTGTCACCCAGTCGCTTTTTAAAGCTGCTAAGTCTGCCTGTTGAGGGGTTTGTTTTATGTTATAGGAGTCAAAGGTGCCTCCAATATCCAATACCCGTGACATCCCGGACAGAAAAGATGGCTGAGCGTAAAGTATATCTGTATAACTATATTTTCCCATAATTTTACTTCCCTTTTCAATTTAAGTATGATATTCTTTATAAATTGTTACAATTAATATATCGATGTCATAAAATTTCAATATGTTTTAATATAATTAAAATGTTTTTTAAGCTTTGACCATATAAGCACATTTTCTTAATGAATATGTTAATGTAAGTTAATTATAAATTAAATATAGTATAATATTTTAGCATAAACAATCATATAATGTTTAATTATAAAATAAAACCCCTGATTTTTCAGGGGTTTTTTACTTTATGAGCGGGTGATGGGAATCGAACCCACGTAGTCAGCTTGGAAGGCTGAAGTTCTACCACTGAACTACACCCGCATTAACGAAATGTAATAGATAATTATATGGAATATGAGTCAAGAAAAAATATTATTTTTTTCAAAAAACCCTTTTCTCCTTGACAATTATGTCTCCTGGGGTTAAAAGTGGGGAATAGTGGTGAAAATTGTTGAAAGAAACCACATTCAGGGTAAATCTGGTAATAAATTATGTTTATGGGCGAATATTCTCCGGCTCTTGATGAAAAAGGAAGAGTGGCTATTCCTGCCAGGCTTAGAAAAGCCTTTGGGGAATCTTCTGTTATAGACAGGCTTGTTCTTACTCACGGTTTTGATAAATGTCTCATGGCTTTTCGTGAGGATGACTGGAAAGAATTTGTTGAGAAAAAGCTGATGCCTCTATCTCAATCAGACCCTAAGCATAGAATGAGTGTAAGATTTCTCGTGGGGGGTGCCAGTGATTGTGAGCTTGATAAGCAGGGGCGGCTGGTTATCCCTTCCTATCTTTTAAATTATGCTGATATTAAGGGTGATGTAATTATCCTGGGCCTCTATAATAAAATAGAAATCTGGTCAAAAGAGGTTTATGAAGAATATAAGCCGAAAGGTGAGCTCCTTGACTCCTTCGCAGATGATCTGGGTTTTTAAATGAAACGGATTCCAATGAGACATAATCATGAGAATACAAGGGATGTGGATCAGTTTTACAATGAAGGGTATGTTCACAAGTCTATACTCTGGCGCGAAATTGTTGACATCATAGGCTGTTCCCGGAAAAAAGGGGAGGGTCTCCTTGTTGACTGCACAATCGGAGAGGGGGGGCATTCGGAGATCCTCCTTAATGTTTTCGGCAGTCTTAAGATAAGGGGATTCGAAAGGGACAGTTCTATTCTTGAAAGGGCTCAGTCCAGGCTTTCATCATACGGAGACCGCATTGAACTGATAAATGATAATTTTTCGCAAATCGCGGAATATTTTCAGGATGGCGAAAAGCCTGATTATATTCTCTACGACTTCGGGATTTCATCTTATCATTTTGAAGTGAGCAAAAAGGGCTTCTCCTTTGCAGGTGATGAGCCGCTGGATATGAGACTTGACAGTGATGGTGTTACAGCAGCTTACGTTGTTAATAATTATCCTGAAAGGGAACTTGAAAGGATAATTATGGAATACGGTGAAGAGAACTGGGCAAGAAGGATAGCAAAGGTGATAGGTGACCGGAGAAAAAGCGAACCTGTGGAGACAACCGGGCAGTTGGCTTCCATAGTACTTGCTGCTATCCCTAAAAAGTTCCATGTTAAAAACATACACCCTGCTACACGGGTGTTTCAGGCTTTAAGGATTGAGGTTAACAGGGAGCTTGCGGCTATTGAAGAGGGTCTTGAAGGGGGGTTTTCTGTTCTTAATGAGGATGGGGTTATAATGGCTATATCGTTTCATTCCCTTGAAGACAGGATAGTGAAAAATTATTTCAGGCGTCTTAAAAAAGGGTGTTCCTGTAAAAAGGATCCCCGGGAGTGCCAGTGCAGGCACAGTTCCTATGCGGAGATATTGACAAAGAAGCCTCTCTCCCCCGATGATGATGAGATTTCCTGGAACAACAGATCCAGGAGCGCCAAGCTGAGAGCTGCTGTTAAAACCGGCAGGAGCTGAAAGAGGGGAGATGAAGTACTTTTTTATTGTTATCATGATGAGCATTTTTATTATCACATATGTATGGCAGAATATAGAGATAATGAAAATGAAAATGGAGTACAGAAAGCTGACCGGTGTTGAAAGGGAGCTGACTGAGAAAAACGACAGGGTAAGGTATAATCTTGAAAGTCTCAGGAGTTTCAGGTATATGAACAGTTTTGCAGAAAAAAACAGGCTTAAGCATATAAGCCCTGAAGATATAGCAACAGTTAACATTGAGAGCAGGGAAAAGAAAAAAGAAGATGAAGATAAGTGAACTCATAAACCTTTCTCATGGATCTGTATCCGCACTCGAAGGTTTTGCCTTTGAGGAGAAGGATATAGTTTCAATTGAGTACGATTCAAGAAAGGTTTATGCCGGATCGTTATTTGCTGCTGTGGCCGGTCTTGAAAGTGACGGGCACGATTTTATTGATGACGCCGTTGAAAAGGGGTGTGCTGCAATTGTTATCTCTGCTGCAAGGGCTGATGAGTTCAGGCACCTTGCGGGAAAGGGGATTACCATTCTTCTATCAGATGATACCCGTAAATCACTGTCCAGGCTTTCCGCAGTATTCTGCGGCAATCCTTCACAGAAACTTCATGTGACAGGTGTTACCGGTACAAACGGAAAAACATCCATCACCTATCTTCTTGAATCTGTATTTTCTGAGAATAATATAAAATGCGCGGTTATGGGAACCATAAATTACAGGTGGGGAGGGCGAGAGGTTGAAGCGCCAAACACAACCCCGGAGTCGAGGGAGATCCAGTATATGCTTAAGCAGATGCTTGATGATGGTGTTACCCATGTAATAATGGAGGTGTCATCCCACGCCCTTGAGCTGAACAGGGTTGATGACGTGGCCTTTGATAATGCTGTTTTTACAAACCTTACCGGTGATCATATAGATTTTCACAAAACTATGGATAAATATTTTGCAGCAAAGAAAAGACTCTTCCATCTTCTCAATGCCTCACCTAAGCCGGATAAAAGTGCTGTAATAAATATTGATGACTCTTACGGCAGAGTAATCGCAGATGACTGCAGGGGGATGAATTTTAAAACAGTAACTTTCGGGTTTTCTCAAGACTCAGATATTAAGGTTTTAAGTGAGTCTGTCCGTAACAGGATAACCGGTCTTTCCTACAGTTTTACTGCGGAAAATTTTCAGGGAAGTGTTGATCTTAAGCTTGCAGGAAGATTTCAGGTCCATAATTCTCTGGCAGTTTTTGCATCTGCTCTTAATTCGGGGGTTTCTGCGGAAATTATATGTTCAGGAATTGAAAAATTAAAAAGTGTTCCCGGAAGGCTCCAGGTCCTTGAGTCGGGGCACGGTTTTTTTATTGTTGTGGATTATGCCCATACACCGGATGCGCTGCTTAAGCTTCTTCAGTCTCTATGTGAGATGGAGCACCGCAGATTGATAGCGGTTTTCGGATGCGGAGGGGACAGGGATAAAACCAAGAGACCGGTAATGGGAGCGATTGCATCTGAAAATGCAGATTATGCAATTGTAACAAGTGATAATCCCAGAACTGAGAATCCGGCAGATATTGTAAATGATATTGTTGCGGGGATAAAGAGTGAAAATTATATAGTGGAATCTGACAGGGAGAAAGCTATAGAGAGAGCTGTAAGCATGGCTGAGCCTGGTGATATCATCGTTATTGCAGGTAAGGGGCATGAGGATTACCAGATAATAGGAAAAACAAAGCGTCATTTTGATGACAGGGAGATTGCCCTGAAATATGCCTCTATGAGAGAAAGGAATTGAAAGCTGATTTAAAAATAAGCGCCGCAGATATAATTAAAATTACCGGGGGTCTTCTTCTGACAGGGACTCCGGATACTCTTATAGAAACTGTAACAACAGATTCAAGGGAGCTTAATGTTAATAATCTTTTTATACCTATAAAAGGGGAGAAGTTCGACGGCCATGATTTTCTTGAGGAGCTTATAGTAAGCCGCAGAATCAGCTGCGCCCTTACAGAAGATGCATCTTTGAAAGAGATTGCAGAGAAGAAGGGAGTTACCCTGATAAAATGTACAGATACTCTTGAAGCACTCGGGAAAATCGGCAAAGTTCATAGAGATTCACTCTCCCCTCTGGTGGTTGGAATAACCGGAACTAACGGGAAAACCACAACAAAGGAACTGATCCATGCTGTATTGTCTTCTAAATATAAAACACATAAAAATATCAAGAATTATAATAATGAAATAGGTGTCCCCTTTTCTCTCATGGAGATGAAGAAAGAGCATGAGGCTGCTGTAATTGAAATGGGGATGAATCACATCGGTGAAATTGAACGGCTTTCCATGATGGTGCAGCCGGATATAGGGATAATTACAAATATAGGCGCAGGGCATCTGGAGTTTCTTGAATCTGTTGAAGGTGTTGCCTACGCAAAAACAGAGATTCTTAAAGGGATGAAAAAAGGCTCAACACTCATTGTTAACAGGGATACAGAATGCTTCAGTATAGTTTTCAGCCTCTGTGAAGAGATGGGGATGAAAATGGTTACATTCGGACTTAATTCCGATGCGCATATCTTCCCCGAATCATACAAGCCGGGTGTGGAGAGTATGGAAATAGTTTATAAAAATACTTTAATTACTGTTCCTCTTTATGGACGGCATAATGCCTATAATGTAATGGCTGCAATTGCCCTTGCGGAAATTACCGGCATTTCACCTGATAAAGTCGCCTCTGCCCTTGCAGGTTTTGAAAGTATCGGGGGGAGAAGCGAGATAATAAATAAAGGCTACTATCTTATCAATGATACATATAATTCAAATCCCCTCTCCTCGCTCTTTGCTGTTGATTCCATGTGCGAGGTTTTCCCTGATAACAGAAAAATTGCAGTTCTTTCAGATATGAAAGAACTGGGAGAATCATCAGCCCTTTATCATGTGAAGATAGGGGAGATTGTTGCTTCAAGAAATTTTGACATGATTCTGCTTTTCGGGGATATGGCTTCTTTCTATGAAAAGGGTGCGCTGCAGATGGGATTCCCGGCTGATAAGATTATTACTTTTGAAAAGAAAGAGGATATTGCTGATTTTTTGAAAGCAGATTTAAAAAGTGGGGATGTTGTGCTTGTTAAGGGTTCAAGATCGATGCAAATGGAAGATGTAGTTAACAGACTTGAAAATTGAGGTACAGGGATGTTTTATCATTTTATTCTGCCGCTGAAAGAGTATGTTTCTTACTTCAGGCTTTTTCAGTACATAACATTCAGGTCAGCCTTTGCTGCCCTTACAGCATTAATTCTTGTGCTCCTCCTGGGTAATCTTGTGATTAAGTGGCTCAGGAGTCTAAAGCTTGGTGAAGAGATCAGGGACCTGGGGCCGGAGAGTCACAGGTCAAAAGCGGGCACTCCGACTATGGGCGGTATTATTATTCTGGGTGCGGTGCTTATTTCAATTCTTCTCTGGGGGAACTTTAATAATCATTATCTGGTTCTGCTTATTGCTGCAACTGCAATGCTTGGTGCTCTGGGTTTTGTTGATGATTATATAAAAACTGTTAAAAAGAAAAAAGATGGAGTAAACCCGAAGGCTAAGCTTTTTTTCCAGATAGGAGCAGCTTCAATTGTTGTAATTGTAATATATTTCTTTCCTTCAAATAAAGAGCATGCTTCCACACTCTTTATCCCCTTTATGAATGAGGCTCTTTTTAACATGGGCTCAATATGGATACTCTTTTCAATTATTGTAATAATTGGGAGTTCAAACGCGGTAAATCTTACTGACGGCCTTGACGGTCTTGCCACAGGGACCGTTGGTATTGTTGCTGCCACATTTTCTATTATGACTTATGTTTCCGGAAACGTGGTAATAGCCGAGTATCTCCGGATTCCATATATACCTCACAGCGCTGAGCTTACGGTTTTTCTTGCTGCGCTGGTTGGCGCGCTTATCGGTTTTCTCTGGTTTAACAGTAATCCTGCCACTGTATTTATGGGTGATACAGGCTCACTTGCTCTTGGCGGGATTGTGGGTATAGTGGCTGTTATGACTAAAAAGGAATTCTTTCTCTTTATTGTGGGGGGTGTTTTTGTGATTGAGGCTCTCTCTGTTATTATTCAGGTAGTTTCTTTTAAGATGCGGGGGAAGAGGGTTTTTAAAATGGCCCCCATTCATCACCACTTTGAACTTTCAGGGTGGCCGGAACAGAAGGTTGTTGTGAGAATGTGGATTCTCGGTATTATTCTGGCTATTTTCGGACTTGTTTCACTTAAGATTATATAAGAGGAATGAATTTAATGGGGATTGATTTTAAGAAAGCTCTTGTAGTGGGACTGGGATACAGGACAGGTCTGGCTGCTGCGAATTTTCTTGCTCTTCGCGGAGTGGATGTTACTGTATCTGATTCCAAATCTTCTGATGAGCTTCGTGATATTATTGAAAAGCTTAATCCTGCGGTTAAGATTATTGCCGGAGTTCAGGATCCGCGTGTTCTGGAGAGCGGTTTTGATACTTTAGTATTAAGCCCCGGCGTTCCTGCGGCTATTCCTCTGGTTCAGGAAGCTTTGAAAATGGGGATACCTGTAATATCGGAGATCGAACTTGCATACAGAAATATGAAAGGGCACATTATTGCAATTACCGGAACCGACGGTAAATCGACTACCACTGAACTAACAGGGCATATATTTACAGAGCTCGGTTTTCATACACTTGTGGGTGGAAATATAGGTATCCCCCTTATTTCTCTGGCAGAGAAAACCGGTGATGATTCTGTTACTGTAGTTGAGCTTTCATCCTTTCAGCTTGAAACTATTGATACTTTTAAACCGGATGTATCTTCCATACTTAATGTTACCCCTGATCATCTTGACCGTTACACCGGCATGGCATCTTATTTTGAAGCTAAAAAAAGAATCTACATGAACTATGGCGATGAAGAATATTTTATATATAACAGAGACAGCGCAGTTCTCCATGAAGAAGGAGCAGCTTTTCCGCGGAAAAGTTTATGCTTCTCTTCATCAGGGACTATATGCGATGCATTTTACAAAGATGGAATTATATACATTAATGATAAGGGGGAACATCTCCCTGTACTTGAAGAGAAGAGGATGCAGATTCTGGGGATCCACAATGTTGAAAATGCAATGGCTGCTATCCTCATGACTCTCTCTCTTCTGAATAAAATCGGGGTTAAGCCTGATTTTACAGCAATTGCTGAAGCCTGCTATTCCTTTAACGGTCTTGAACACAGGATGGAGTTTGCCGGTGAGTATGAGGGTAGAATTTTTATAAATGATTCCAAGGCCACAACTATTGGCGCTGTGGAGATGGCAGTAAAAAGCATTAAAAGCGGCGGTGTTTTAATAATCGGCGGGCGTACCAAGGGTGATGACTATTCAAGGCTGCGGAGTATTATTACGGACAAGGTTCGCGGTATTGTACTTATAGGTGAGTCTCAGGATAAATTCGAGGAAATTTTCCAGGGTCTTAACACTGTGAAGGTAAAGAGTCTTGATGAGGCTGTGGGAAAAGCCATGTCTATGTCTCAAAATGGGGATATGATCCTTCTATCTCCGGCATGTGCTTCATTTGATATGTTCAGCAGTTTTGATGAAAGAGGGAAGGTATTCAAAGATTCGGTGCAAAAAATTATGGAGGGTAAAATCTCTTGGATCTGAGAGAAGTAATAGACACAAGGAGGAGGGGTGAACCTGATCTTATTCTCTTTGTCACTGTTTTTGTTCTGGCTGGGATAGGTGTTGCCATGAGCTACAGTGCCAGTGCTGTCTATGCTTATAATAATTTTGGAGACTCATTCTATTTTCTGAAAAAGCAGATGCTCTGGTTTGTGACAGGTTTTGCCGCACTTCTTTTTTTCCAGGCAATAGACTACAGGCATTATATAAAATATACCAAGATTATGCTCTTTGTTTCAATTTTACTCCTTGTGCTTGTATTAATCCCCGGTGTGGGGCATAGCGTAAAGGGTTCATCAAGATGGCTCGGATTTTCATCACTGAGTGTTCAGCCCTCTGAGTTTGTAAAGATATGTGTTGTTATATATCTGGTAAAGGTCTTCTCTTCTGAAACCAGGGAGAATCATGTAGTCCAGCTCCTCATACCCATGGTTATAATTGCACTGATTTTTATACTGGTAATGCTGCAGCCCGATTTTGGTACAGCCATGGATCTTCTTATAGTTTCGGTATTAATACTTTTTGTATCAGGGTTCCCCCTGTTTTATATTGTTTCTCTTTTTATTGTCAGTATTCCCATGTTTTATCTGCTTATCTATCAGGTTTCATACAGAAGGGAGAGGATTATGGCCTTCCTTGATCCCTGGCATGACAGGTACGGAATCGGCTATCATATTATACAGTCTTTTACCGCTTTCAAGAAGGGCGGGCTCCTTGGAGTGGGTCTCGGTTTTGGAACGCAAAAGCTTGCCCGGCTACCTGAGCCGCATACTGATTTTGTCTACGCGGTTTTAGCGGAGGAGGCTGGTTTAATCGGTACAATCTTTATAGCAATGATTTTCTGTTTCTATTTCTACAGGGGAGTTCTTATTGCAGTGAAGGCACCTGATGATTTTGGTAAACTGCTTGCATTGGGATTGAGCCTTCTTATTGTTGTTCAGGCATTTATTAATATAGGTGTTGTAACAGGTTCGCTCCCTACAACAGGAATTCCTCTCCCCTTTATCAGTTATGGAGGGTCATCTCTCCTTATGAGTATGATTGCTTCAGGAATTCTTCTCAATATTTCAAGATACAGGGACGCGGCTTTTAGAGAAGTTCAATTTGAAGAGGTCTGGAGTAATGAGTAAGAATATTTTAATAGTAGGCGGAGGAACAGGGGGGCACATCAATCCCGGAATAGCCCTTTATGAAAAGTTCAGGGAAGAGGATGTGCTGAGACCCTTTTTTCTGACCGGGGCAAAAGATATGCGTTTTGCTTCTCTTGCGGATATTGACAAAGAGAGTCTATTTACATACAGCGCTCCCGCTTTGACCAGAAATCCATTTAAGCTCCCCTTCTTTTTAATAAAATTTATCGGGTCGGTTTTAAAGGGAATTAAAATTATAAGAAATAAGAGAATAACTGCTCTGGTGGGGATGGGGGGATATGCTTCAGCTCCGGCCCTGATTGCGGCAAAGATTCTGAAAATCCCCATATTTTTATGTGAGCAGAATACTGTTCCAGGCAGGGTTACAATAAGTTTTGAAAAGTATTGCGAAGCAGTATTCGGAACATTCAGTGAGTCCCGTGAGTATCTCAGGATGGAAGATAAATTTTTTCATTACGGCAATCCAATAAGGGATAATGTGCTTATGCGTGTATCGAAAAATGAAGCCAGAAAAGTTTTCAATCTGGGGCATTGCGAAAAGGTCATACTTGTGATCGGCGGCAGCCAGGGGGCTCTTAAGCTTAATGAACTGGTTTTCGGCCTAAAGAAAGAGTATCCGGGAGATTTCAAAAATATCGGAATAATATGGAGTACCGGAGATTTCTCATTTGATAAATACAGGGAGAGAATCCAGACCGAGATTGATGCAGGTTCAATTTTTCTTTCTCCATACATAAAAAAAGTGGGGAAAGCATACAGCGCATGTGATGTGGCAATTTCCAGGTCCGGATCAGGTGTGATGATGGAGCTTGCAGCAGCGGGTGTTCCATCAATCCTTATACCATATCCCTATGCAGCAATGGATCACCAGAATAAAAATGCCGACTCATTTGTGGCGGCCGGTGCTGCAGTTAAAATTATGGACCAGGATGCAGTACCGGAAAAGGTGGCACCGGAGCTTTTTAATCTTCTAAACTCACCCAGGAAGCTTAAGCAGATGAAGGAGGGTGCACTCAGGTCAGCAAAGCCCGATTCATCAGAACTTGTAGTATCGAAAATTAAGGAAATTTTAAAATACAGGGGTCAGTAAGTTGTTCAGAAATTCTAAAAAAATGCATTTTATCGGTATCGGCGGTATAGGGATGAGCGGTATAGCCGAAATACTGGTTAACCTGGGATATGAGGTTTCCGGATCGGACCTTAAGCCTTCGGAACAGACAAAGAGGCTTGAGTCTAAGGGTGTTGCTCTGTACATGGGGCATCTCCCTTCAAATATTAAGGATTATCATGTTGTGGTCACATCAAGCGCCATTGATCCCACAAACCCTGAGATAATAGAAGCAAGGAAAAGAAAAATTCCAATTATCCACAGGTCGGAGATGCTTGCTGAGCTTGTACGGCTTAAACATGGTATAGGGATTGCAGGGACTCACGGGAAGACCACCACCTCCTCAATGCTGGCATCAGTACTTTTTGACGCAGGGGTTAAGCCTACTGCAATTATCGGCGGCAAGGTTCTTAATTTTGGTTCAAACGCAAGAGCAGGTGAAGGGAAATATATAGTTTTTGAGGCTGATGAATCGGACGGAACTTTTTTAAACCTTCTTCCAAGTATCGGCATTGTAACAAATATAGATGCTGATCATCTTGACCATTACAAATATTTTGAAGGGCTGAAAGACGCCTTTCTTTCATATATTAATCATATCCCCTTTTACGGGTATTCGGTGCTCTGCCTTGATGATACAGTCATAAGGGAACTCCTTCCGAAAATTGAGAGACCCTATTATACATACGGCTTCAGTGAGGATGCAGATTTTACCGCATATAATGTTGAAATGAAGGATGGATTTACCTGTTTTTCATGTAAATACCGAGGCGAAGTTGTTGGTGATTTTAAAATGGCACTTCTCGGCAGGCACAATGTAAGTAATGCTCTTGCCGTGATTGCAGTAGCACTTGAACTGGGAGTCCCCTATGAGGAGCTTCGCCTTGGGCTGGAGAATTTCAGGGGAGTGGGGAGACGGCTGGAGAAAATAGGTGAGAAAAAGGGGATTACTGTTTATGATGATTATGGACACCATCCCACAGAGATAAGGGCAACCCTTTCCGCTCTCAAAAATCTGGGGAGGCGTATAATTGTTATTTTCCAGCCCCACAGGTATTCAAGAACAGAGCTGCTTTGTGATGAGTTCGGCCAGGCCTTTGCCAATGCTGATGAGGTATTTTTTACCGAGATTTATCCTGCAGGAGAAGAGCCTATTGAGGGTGTTTCTTCAGCTTCAATCAGCAGGGCAATGCTGAAGCATGAGGGGAGAGAAGCTTCTATTATAAAAAAATTTGAAGATGTTTCATCAACGGTAAAGCCGTTATTGAGAGATGGTGATATTGTTCTTACTCTTGGGGCAGGCGATATTTATAAAGCGGGTCAGACGATCCTTGATGAAATTTAACAGGAAGGATATGAAAAGATTCCTTATAATAATTATACTCTGTGTTATTCCGGTATACGGTGCTGGTGAAGACCTGGTTTCTGTGGGACGGATTGAGATTCTTGGACTTGTAAACCTTGACAGGGTGGATATTCTGGGGAAAGTGCGCACCGGGGTGAGGGATAATAAAATAATTATTGACCTGGAGTCTCTTAAGAGGGAACTGGAGAGTAATATTCTTATAAGCGGTTTTAATTTCTCCAGTGAACCGGAAACTCTGATTATTTCTATCCGTGAAAAGTACCCTGTATTTAATCTTATGATAGTTGATGAAAATCAGAGTACACCTTATCTGATTGACAGCAGACTTAATATTCTTGAATCGGGGCGTTTTTTTAAAACAGATATGCCGATAATAATAGCAGATAGAGAACTTTTTGATAAAGGTGCGGGAAAAAAAATTGTTTCAGGTATTATTACCATTCTTTCTAAAGTGAAAGAGGATATATCATCTCTTTCCGGGGAATTAACTGAGATAACTATCTACTCACCTGATGAACTGAGAGTTACTTTAAAAAACAGGGGAACCGTCTTTATTCTGAAAAACCGTTATTTAGATTATCTGAAGCTTGAGAAAACGGCAGCCTTTCTTGATAAAAGGGGGAATTACCCTGAGAGTCTTGACTTACGGGAAGACATGATCCTTGTCAGGTAATTATAAAGAGGTTTAGTGATGGAAGAGATAATTGTTGGTGTAGACATTGGAACAACTAAAACCTGCGCGGTTATAGGGTATCTCAATGAGAATGATCAGGTTGAGATTGCCGGTGTGGGGATTGCCCCTTCAAGGGGGTTGAAAAATGGAATAATTGTCAACATAGACAACACAGCTGCTTCCATTGTAAAGGCAGTAGAGGATGCCGAGCTTATGGCCGGTTATGATGTAACTTCAGTTTTTGTGGGGATAAGCGGCCAGCATGTCAAGGGTGAAAATTCAAAAGGTGTTGTGGCTATTGCCAACAGGAACAGGACAATAACATCTCTTGAAGTAAAGCGGGTTATTGAAGCTGCACAGGCAATAGTTATCCCTGTTGACAGGGAAATTCTTCATGTCCTTTCAAAGGAGTTTACGGTTGATGATCAGACAGGGATAAAAGATCCTGTTGGGATGAGCGGGGTAAGGCTTGAAGCTGAAGTACATATAATTACAGCTGCTACTACAACTATACAGAATATGATTAAATCAGTGGCAAAGGCGGGATTCCAGTACAGGGATGTTGTGTTTAATCCCCTTGCCTCAGCGGATGCTGTTATTGCAAGGGATGAAAGAGAGCTTGGTGTTGCAATAATCGATATAGGCGGGGGCACAACAGATATCGTCGTGTATATGGAAGGGGGTGTAACCTATTCATCTGTTCTCCCCGTGGGGAGTATTCATATAACAAATGATATATCGATCGGTTTGCGAACATCTATTGAATCTGCTGAGATGATAAAAAAGAAATACGGCTGCGCGGATCTCAGTCTGGTTGATCCGTCGGAGATGGTTGAAGTACCATCGGTAGGGGGACGCGCGCCGCGGAGACTTTTCAGACAGGAACTTACTCAGATTATTCAGCCCAGGGTCAGTGAAATAATGGAGATGATCGACATGGAGCTGGCAAAGAGCGGCAAAAAAGATATGCTCGCTGCAGGAATAGTTTTAACAGGCGGCGGGGCCATGATTGACGGATGTGTTGAGGCTGCGGAAAGGGTTTTTAACATGCCTGTAAGAGTGGGGATTCCCGGGGATATAGTCGGGTTGAAGGATGTTGTTGCCACTCCACAGTACGCCAATGGTGTGGGACTGCTTAAGTATGGTATAAAAATGAGCAGGTTTAGAGGGCAGAGCAGGTTCAACAAGAACAAAAGCGGCTTTGTAGACAAGATTAAAAAACTTTTTGAAGATTATTTGTAATTTTTTTATGAATAGCGGTATTACAGTTAAAACTGGTTTGACAAATTAAATTAATTATTTTAAATATAAATAATTAATTAGCTATTATTTATATTTACTTCATTTTAATTAATTTAATTTCTAATGAGACATAATAAATAAAAAAATTTAGTTCAGTTCGATGGGAGGGTACATGTTCAAATTAGAAGAAGAAAAGCCTATGACAACGGTCATCAAGGTGATTGGCGTAGGTGGGGCAGGCACCAACGCTGTTAACCGTATGATCGCCACAGGTATGGAAGGGGTCGAATTTATTGTGGCCAATACTGACGCTCAGCAGCTCAGGGACAGCCTTGCCAGTGAGAAGATCCAGCTCGGTTCTAAACTGACCCGGGGACTCGGTGCAGGGGCTAATCCTGAAGTAGGGCGTGAAGCGGCTAATGAAGATAGAGACAAGCTCCAGAAAATGCTTAAAGGGGCTGATATGGTTTTCATTACTTCAGGTATGGGGGGCGGAACAGGTACCGGGGCAGCACCTGTTGTGGCCGAAATAGCTAAAGAGGCAGGGGCGCTTGTGGTGGGTGTTGTAACCAAGCCTTTTAAGGTTGAAGGTAAGCGCAGGATGAACCAGGCTGAAGAGGGGATAAAAAACCTTAAAGAGAAGGTTGATACACTCATAACAATCCCCAATGATCTTCTTTTAAAGATAATTGATAGAAAAACACCTATTGAGGATGCATTTAAGCTTGCTGATGATATCCTGAGACAGGGTGTCCAGGGGATTGCAGATCTTATTATGGTTACAGGACTTGTAAATGTGGATTTTGCTGATGTAAGAACTGTAATGCGGGAAACCGGTGACGCACTCATGGGTGTAGGAATCGGCACTGGAGAGAATAAGGCTCTTGAGGCAACTCAGATGGCTATCAACAGCCCGCTACTTGAAGAGACCAGCATTGAAGGCGCTAAGGCAGTACTTATAAATATAGCGGGCGGCAATGATCTTTCCCTGCATGAAGTGAATGAAGTAACTAATGAAATAACCAGGCAGGTTGACCCTGAAGCTAATATCATTTTCGGTACAACCGTTGATTCTGCACTGAGTGATAAGGTTAGAATCACCGTAATTGCAACAGGCTTTGACAGAAAAAAGAATATGTTATCCGTAAGTCCTGCTAAAGCTTCACCAACAAGAGAACATGGAGCTGCGCTTACATTGATAGAAGGTAAGCAGGAGATGCAGAAGCCTAAAACAGCATCCTCCGGAAGAACCTTCTCTCTTGATTATGAAAGGAAAAACAGCAAAAAAGATTATTCCAACGAAGATCTGGATATTCCGGCATTTTTAAGAAGAATGAGTGAATAAATAATAGACCATCCCATCATGGACAGGGTGTGTATTATGCACCCTGTCATATTTTCCTATTCAGTGAAACTGAATTCAACCCTTCTGTCTTTATCATGTGAAATTCCCCCCTTTACAGGCCTGCTGTCTCCATGATTTACTATTCTGATTCTCGATTTATCTATCCCCATCCCTGTTATGAAGGCAGAAACATTTTCCGCCCGCTTCATACTCACTGCATAATTAGCCCTGCGGCTCCCCCTTTTATCGGAGTGCCCCGAAATCGTGAGATTTAATTCCCGGTTCTCCCTCATTCTGTGAACAATACTATAGAGATAGGGGTAATAGGATGTGGATATTTTTGAGGAGTTGAATGGGAAGTATATATTCATAAGAATAAAATCGGAGGATAGAGTCTCCTCTATATATTCAGCGGATACCGGTTTATTACCGCTTCTGCTCCTGTTAAAATAAACATTGATCTCCTGATAATTATCCGGAATTACCTGGTATTGAATAGTTTCAGAAAGTAATTCCGGGTCTGATGATTCGATAAAAATATATTTTACATCAGGTTTCGGCCTAACAATAAAAAATCCTCTATCATTGCTTACTCTTTCTGTTGTTCTTGTTATACCGCACCCCTCTTTATCGCATGTATGGAGCAATATTTTAAATCTGCTGTTTTTAATGATTTCCCCTTTTGCTGCGTTGTAGGGTGTTACCTTGATCCATGTTTCATTCCCCCCGGCAGAGACCAGGGTCTGTTTCACTACTTCCCTTTCAATTTTTTTTGTGCCTGACATATAAATGTCAAAACCTCCATTCCCCCCCTTTCTGTTTGAGCATATAAGAGAAAAGTTCACACCATCAATAAAGTAGAGGTCATCTTCAGCAGAGTTGATCATTGGCCCTGCATTCACGGGATCAGTGAATTGATCGTTTTTGCGTATGGTGTAGTAAATATCCCATCCGCCGTAACCACCTTCCCGGGCAGATGAGAAATAGTATTTCTCATCTTTCGATTTGTAGGATGGTATAAAGGCAATTTCATAATTGCCGGAATTAATATTTTCAGGGAGTTCTCTCACATTTTTGATTCCATCTTTAGTAATGTCTGCCATGAAAATTTTGGACCTGCCCATGTTCATGTAGGGCCACCTGGTGAAGAAAAAGGTTTTGCCGTCCCTGCTGATTGATGGGGACCTTTCATTCCAGATTGTATTTATATCACTATTAAGAAGCTGCGGCTCACTCCATTTATCATTAAATTTTCTTGAAATATATAGATCATAGGTAATGCGAACCCTGCCGTCTGAAGTTACAGGGGGCATATTCCCGCCAGGCCTGTCTGAAGAGAAAATGATACTGTTCCCGTCTGCTGAAATGAAAGGTGTTTCGTCATTATATTCTGAGTTAATTTCTTCAATAGGGAGAGGATCTCCCCAGGAGCCTGAAAGGTTTCTGATTATATAGATATTGTGGTTATTGTCCCCCGGTTTCTTAGCACTCAAAACAATTATTTTCCCGTCAGAAGTTATTGATGGTGAAAATTCGTCACCTGCAGAATTAATAATAGATCCGGCATTGGTAAGAGAGCCTGATGTTTTAATATCAGAAAAAAGCGCTGCTGAGGAAAATATCAGAACAGAGATTATGGATGCTGTAATTACGCTTTTTTTCATCTCACAATACCTCATATAATATTACCTGTAATTTCTATTCAGTTTCACCTTTAATGTAAAGCAAAAATATGGAAATGTCACAGGAATATTTTTCAGTAATTATTCCTGAAGATATCTTTTTGTGCAATAATGCTGCTTCCAATATCTCCGGCGCCTTCGGTAGCCGAAATGATAGAGCATTTGATTGTAAATATAAGTTAAGGAGTTAACACTGATTTTTTTATAATTTTTGGAAGTTCAGGGCTTTTTTCTGTTGTAATATTTTAGTTTTGTCGTTATTTATTATATTAAATATGGAGACTAATAATGGAACTTAACTTTAAAAAGACAGGTAATATTGTATCAATATATTTAAAGGGGAGGCTCGATGTTCATTATTCCGCAGATATTGAGCAGGAGCTTGAGAGGCTTGTCCCCCTTTATCCCGCCAGCCATTTTCTGATCAATATGAAAGATGTTGAGTATATCAGCAGTTCCGGGCTAAGGATTATTGTAATGACAATGAAACTCCTTAAAGCACAGGAAAGGAAACTTGTTCTCTGCTGTATTAATGAGGCGGTAAGGAAGGTCTTTGAGGTGGTACAGGTTATTGATATGTTTGATATATTTGCATCGGAAGAGAAGGGTGTTGAGTTTTTACAGAATTTATAGCAGAGTGGAGTAATGAGTGAATATCCTTTCATTCATCGCTTCAATTGCACTGGCGATTACCCTGATGCAGGGATTTTATATCCTTTTTCGGGACTTCAGGTCCGAATCTAACCGTCTTTTTTTCTTTATATGTATGTGTATTTCAATTTGGCTTTTCGGCAACCCGGCTGGTCCGGATGGTCAGCTCTTCACAATTGCAGATAATGACTGGTCCCTCAGCTCCAGCTCACCTTTAACTGTCCGTTATGGAGGAGGCGACTATTCATTATACTTCGGGAATGACATCGCCGGTTCAACCCGCACTACCGGAAATGCAGCTTTGAACGCAAACGCTGAAGGCTGGTCTATAGGCGCATATGAGTATATGCCGTAATAGATTATGCAGGTTGGGAGAGGTGTAGCTGTTCCGGTTTAATACTTACGGATTGAATTGCTGTCTAAAACGGGGGGTGAGGGTAAAGTCACTCTTTCTCGTGCCTATTTCTGGTGTCAATTCCCGGTGCAAACCGTGAATAATATTTCAATACGCCTTACTTCTCAATTCCATTGCTATAAGATAAACTATTTTTTCATCCTGATCAACCTCATAGAATAATCGGTAATCCCCAATTCTATAACGCCAGGTTGGCGGATTATAATTGACCAGCTTTTTAATATTTTTCCCGAAGAAGGGATTAACTTTTAACTGCGGATATATATAATTCTGAATTTTGTTATAAATCTTTTTACTCAGATTTTTCCCAATATTATTGAGATCACTACTAAACTGATCAGTTTCAAATATTTTAAAATCAGACAAAACGCCCTCTTTTTTTACTGGCGTCTTCACTCCCTTTCTTTAGTTTTTTCAATAACTGGTCATTAGTTAAAATTCCTGACATTTCAAACTCATCAACAGATTCAGTTTCCTCAATATAACGGAGTGTAGCTGTAGCAATAAAATTGGAGATGCTTCTATTCTCCAGTTCCGCATGATGTTTAAATCTATCGAGTAATTTTTCATCAATTCTTAATGTTACTGTTTTAGGCATGGCTTTCTCTCACAAAATAGGATTAATAAAAATTAATACATATGAATACAATTGTCAATAATATAATAGATATACTTTATGATGAAAGGGCTCAATATAATTCTGAATTTAGAAAAAGCATCCACATCGAGGGAAAACCATAATGATGTTATTGACATTGATATATTACTGCTTTATTATGTCTCTTGAAATCAGTTAAATGAGGAATAATATATGGCACAAAAAATGACATGGCAGGAGATGAAGGAGAGTTTCCCTGACCAATGGCTTCTTATTGTTGATTATGAACTGGATGAATCAGGGCATTTAATAAGCGGGGTTGTAGAACGTCATTCAAAATCAAAAAGCAATATCTATGCAGCTCCACAGATAGATAAACCTGCTGCTTTCCGGTTCACAGGAGAATCTTCATTTGCAGGCCTGAGAAGTCATGCAGGTCATTGAAACATTTTTTGATGCTCAAAGAAATCATATTCATCTTGAGATTACTGTAAAAAACAGTCACGGTATGGAATATAGTCTTGATGCAATACTGGACACCGGAGCTCCGGTAACAGAAATTTCAGATCAATTTTTAGCATTCACCGGTTTCATCCCTTTTCCGAATGAAAAAATTTCAATAAAATCAGGTCTCCAGAGTCAGAAGTATAGCAGGATAACTATACCGGAAATATCCGTATGCGGCAATATTATAAATGATTTCAATGTATATGTTTCATATTTTGATGAATCCTGGGGAATAGATGCCCTTATTGGTCTTGATTTTTTCCGTAAACATATTGTTGAGATTGATTATTCCAAAGGTGTAATAAAAACAGAAAAATTTGATTTCTGACCGGATACCTTCTGACCCCAAAAACCTCTATCTGCAAAAAAAAATAAAAAACAATATCTTTTTTTGCATCCAATTTTTTAATAAATCTGTTCTATTAAGTAAGCAGTCCTGACTTTGCCGGATAATGCTATACCTATCACTTGTAATAATTCAGAGAGGTTCCAATGTTAAGTTTTCTGCCGGGGAAAGTTCGAGGAGTAATCAGCATAATTCTATTTTCTATAAATACAGTATTCTGGGTCTCTCTACTGCTCATGGTATCACTTTTCCGTATTTTAATTCCATTAAAATTCTGGTACCGGTTAACTTCCAGGATTTCTATATTTATTGCAGATACCTGGATTACAGGCAATAATCTGACAATCTCCCTGCTTCATAAAATCGAGTGGGATGTAGAGTTTAATGGTGAACTGAAAATGGATGACTGGTACCTGGTTCTGTCCAATCATCAGACATGGATAGATATTGTTGTGCTTCAGAAAGTATTTCTTAAAAAAATCCCTTTCCTTAAGTTTTTTCTTAAAAAAGAACTCATATGGGTCCCCCTTCTCGGCGCAGCATGGTGGAGTCTGGAATTCCCCTTTATGAAAAGATACTCAAAAGAGCTGCTTGAAAAAAAGCCTCACCTTAAAGGGAAGGATGTTGAGTCCACACGAAAGGCCTGTGAAAAATATAAAACAATGCCCATATCTATTATGAATTTTATGGAGGGGACACGGTTTACTGAGAGGAAGCATACGAAGCAGCAGTCACCCTATAAAAATCTTCTTAGGCCTAAGGCAGGGGGAGTTGCTCTTGTAATGAGCAGTATGGGGGATATACTTCATAAAATAGCAGATGTTACTATTTATTATCCTGAAGGTGCAAAATCGTTCTGGCAGTTTCTTTGCGGTGAAACTTCAAAAATAAAAGTTATAGTTAATATTATTCCCATTTCAGATAAAATCAGGGGGGATTATGTTAATGATCCGGAGTTTGCTGCGGAATTCCAGAAGTGGCTTAATAACTACTGGGAAGAAAAGGATAAATTTCTTACAGAATTGAAGTCGAAATAGTTCAGCAGAGGGGATCAGCCCTAAAGCAGAAAACCCTCTCTCTCTACAACCTCATGAAATCCGGATGAAGGCTCATCCGGAAGGAAAAGATGCGGTTCAATCCTTATATCAACATCACGTCGTGCTAAGTAGAGCTTTTTTAACAGGCCAAGATAATCACCCTCCAGCCGGTCTACAAAAAGAGCAACATCAATATCACTCTCTTCATTGGCGGTCCCTTTAAGGTATGAACCGAATAAGTATGCCTTTTTGAGAGAAATTAAAGGCGTAATAATTTTAAGGTAATTCCGTGCTTTATTTATAGCTTCATTTTTATCCATTGCTGCAGCTCACCTGTTCTGAATAATAACAATGATGTAATAAAACGTCAATATATTAATCATTTCACTTCACTTACTAAAGAGTTAACTAATCTACACCACTACCCAGGCAGCCTTCAATTTTCCGTAAAGCTCAAGAACTTCCTGTTCATTTATATCAAAAGTATCATATACCTGCGAAATGCCTGAAGATCTGAGTAATGCCAGGCATTGATTGTTTGTAAAAAGCTCAACTTTCCCGTTCATAACCCAGAAGGGGTAGATTCTGCAGAACCATGGCCTGGAATTGTAGGGTAGAAGGCATCCGCTTTCTGTTAAAAATGGGCACCGGTTATCATTTTTTATTCTGATTCGATAATGCCATGCTCCAGGTTTATTTTTTGCAATAATCTCTTCAACATTGTAGGGGAATAGAGCTGCAAGCTTTTTAAAAAAATCTTTGGAATTGGGAACCTTTGCAATATACCGGTCCATCTTTTTTTTATCAATCACAGAGAGAATCATCTTAATTTCATCTTCTGATAGAACAGTTACCTCCTCATCCCGGTTCTGCGGAGCAACGCAGCATGTGGGGAAAACCCTGCTGCATTGAAGACATATATGTTCATTATTCTGCATGGTTCATCCCTGATATATCCGGTATTCTGCTGATGCTGAACTCAAAATCTCCGGTTAAAAACTGAAGTAATCTTTACACAAATCGGGCGACTTGTCAAGAATCATAATTATCAGTTTCAGCTTATTACGGTTTTTTATGATTAATCACATTATTTTTATTAGGTACTTGACATTAAATGAGCGTCCTGTAAATATGGCTTATTATGATTTAGTTTTATAAATACCACAGTTTTGTCTCGCCTGCATACCCGGTCAGCCTTCACTTCATTTATTTAACTTTTTCTTCAGGGGTTTACCCCTATATCAAATATCAGGAGTTTTTACATGTCACAAGGAACAGTAAAATGGTTTAACGAGCAAAAAGGTTTTGGATTTATCACAGCTGATGACGGACGTGATTATTTTGTACACCACACAAGCATTATTGCAGATGGTTTCAAAACACTCAGAGAAGGCGCAGAAGTACAATTTAAAATTGAAAAAGGCGACAGAGGCCCCAAAGCAGTTGAAGTCTCTGAAATATAGAGAATTTCTTTATTGTATTTAACCTAATTAACAAAAAACCCGCTTATGGCGGGTTTTTTGCTTTATTAATATGACCTCGCTTTGTAAAATAAATTTCTTTTCAGATGTATTAAGTAATGTTGAAATAGTTATTAAGATGATGAAAATGAAATTATCGCGTGATATTAGATATTTCGTCCCCCCTCAGGGGCAATGTCATTAAGTTAAGAGCTTCACAGTTTCGCGACTGCCCCCCAAACCCCCCGGAGGGGGGCTTAAAGGCTGGGATATTGAACTTTTCCTTTTTTAAAAGAGTTTAGAAGTCCCCCTCCGGGGGATTTAGGGGGCTTAACTTAATGACATTGCCCCTCCGGGGGACAGGAGGAAAGGTATTGAAATGTTTCACTTCCCCCCAACATTCCGTAACGGGCTTCTTTCTATCGGCTTATTTCTCTTTCTCCTTATCCCTTTATACGGCAATACCGGTGATATTGAGGGGCTGCGTAATTACACCTCCATAAGGACTGCTCATATTAAATGGGAAATGGGGCTTTGGGGGAGCAAATCCTACTATGAAAAACAGCTGCGGCAACTTTTAATTGACATGCTTGAAAGGGATATTACTACTGATTTCGATTATATTCCTGATTTAGAGAGGATCATTGCTCAAAAAGTCTTTACCCCTGATATTTACTCAGGTAAATGGCTTCAGATTCACGGGCCCCTTGACCCGGAGAGTTTAAAAATGGTTCTGGCCCGGGGGAGAGATTATATCCGGGATATTGAGAAAAGGAAGTATCTTTTTGCCATTTCAGGGAGAATAAAAAAATTCAGACTTGAGGATTCGCAGAGGGGGAGAATTCTTCATCTCCATCTCCATCGTGTAACAGTGATCCCTCATGAAAATAAAATTGAAAATTAAAGAAGGATAATTATGTGCGGAATAGTCGGTTATGTAGGTCATAAAAAAGCGGTAAATGTTATTATAAATTCACTTAAAAGGCTGGAGTACAGGGGATACGATTCATCCGGTATTGCCATCTGTCAGGGGGATTCTCTTTATGTTGAAAAGAGGAGCGGCAAAATATCTGTACTTGAATCTGCCATAGACTATGATCTTGTTGGAAACTGTACAGTCGGTATGGGGCATACCCGATGGGCAACCCATGGGGAGCCCACTGATGTAAATTCTCACCCCCATACAGACTGCACAGGTGATATTGCCCTGATACATAATGGAATAATTGAAAATTATAAGGAATTAAAAACAGTTCTTCAAGGCAAGGGGCATGTATTTAAAAGCGAAACCGATACTGAGGTTATTGTTCACTTTGTTGAGCATTATCATAAAGAATTACCTCTTACTGATGCGGTGGTAAAGGCTCTTAAACATGTTGAAGGGGCATATGGAATTGTGGTAATGTCGAAAAAGGAACCGGGACTCCTTGTGGCAGCGCGTAAAGGGAGCCCTCTTGTACTTGGAATAGGCGATAATGAGATGATCCTGGCATCTGATGTGAGTGCAATTATTGAGCATACAAGGGAAGTGGTTTATTTCGCCGATGGGGAGATAGTAGAGATAAGGGGTGACAGCTACAGTACCTATGACCTGAATAAAAACGGAATTCATAAAGATGTGGAGTCTGTTGACTGGGATATTGAGGCAATCAACAAACAGGGTTTTGATCACTTTATGCTCAAGGAGATTTTTGAGCAGCCTGACACTGTTCATAATGCTTTTAGAGGGAGGATTCTTCTGGATGACGCCAATGTGCGGCTTGACGGGTTAAGGCTTAAAGATGAGGAACTCGATGGCATTGAGAGAATTATCTTTATTGCATGCGGCACATCATGGCATGCCGGGCTTGTTGCGGAATATCTTATTGAGGAGTATGCCCGGATTCCTGTAGAGGTAGAGTATGCCAGTGAGTTCCGCTACAGAAAGCCTGTATTAAAGAAGGGTGATCTGGTTATAACAATAAGCCAGTCAGGGGAAACAGCCGATACTCTGGCAGCTTTGCGGGAGGCTAAGGCAAAGGGGATTAAGGTTCTGGGGATTACAAATGTTGTGGGGAGCACAATAGCCAGGGAGTCTGATGGCGGTGTATATATACACGCAGGCCCTGAAATTGGTGTGGCATCAACAAAGGCCTTCACATCCCAGATAACTGTAATTATTCTCCTTACCATTCTTCTGGCAAGAAGAAGGGATATGTCCTTTACTGAATCGAGCGCCATACTGAATGACCTTGTTAAGCTTCCCGGGGCAATAGAGACAGTGCTTAAAAGCAGTGAGAAAATAAGGGAGATCGCTCAGGTTTATTGTAAAAGCAGTAATTTTCTATATCTCGGCAGAGGTGTGAACTTCCCTGTTGCGCTTGAAGGCGCTCTTAAACTGAAGGAGATTTCCTATATACATGCAGAAGGATATCCTGCAGCAGAGATGAAGCATGGCCCCATTGCACTGATTGATGAGGATATGCCTGTTGTAATTATTGCTCCAAAGGATGAAATTTACAGTAAAATAGTAAGCAATATGGAGGAGGTCCGGGCAAGAAAGGGCAAAATTATTGCTATTGCCACTGAGGGTGACAAAGATATTGTTAATTATGCCCATCATGTTATTTATATTCCGGAAATACACAGGGTTCTTATGCCTCTTCTTGCTGTAATACCGCTTCAGCTTCTATCTTATCATGTTGCTGTTTTAAGGGGGTGTGATGTGGATCAGCCGAGGAATCTTGCAAAGAGTGTAACTGTTGAGTAGCAGGATAAATATTTTTTTTTAATATAATATATTATTGACACCTGCAGGCGCCCTGTTGTACATTCTACTTGCTGAACATAAGGTTGATTATGTAACTTTATTTTAGTATGTTTTTTTAATAGATTATATCTTTATTCCCCGGATCTGGTCTTTCATAATTAAGGGGTTAATATTTTACAGGTGACTGATGAGGTTAAGATGATTGTTATTGAAAGCGTGAATTATATAGGGATTACGGTTTCCGATCTTGAGAGAGGGGTGGGATTCTATAAGGATCTTTTCGATTTTGATGTTGTTGAAAATATCAGTAATTCCGGGCAGGCCTTTCTCAAAATGGGGGATATTCTTATTGCCCTTACTGAGATTGAAGGATTTAAAAATACAGCGGATTCAGGCCCGGCAGTATCATTTTATGTTGATGAAGAGGATTTTGATGATGCTGTAGATGAACTTAAAGAGGCTGATATTGAAATTTTTTCCGGCCCCGAGAATCTTAGAAAGGGGCAGATTGTTGTGTTTCTTGATCCTGACGGGAATAAAATTGAGCTTTCCTATCCGAAAGTAGATTAAGCAGCGCTACGTAATAAGTGCTCAAAAAGCAGAAGGCTGTCCATTGGGGCGGCCTTTTTTATTTAACCCTGCATCTCTTTTTTTACCGATAATATAGGGATATAAAATTGTCCATCATATACTCTTGGGAATCAGCATTGTTTTGAATAATAGATGTATTGAGGAGGTGACATGAAATTAAAGGAAACATTAGCCATAGTAAAAGTTGTTCCTGTATGTGTATTTGATAATGTTGACTCAGCATTAAAAACTGCTGAGCTGCTGATGAAAAACAGGGTTAATATTATAGAAATTACTCTTAGAACAGAAGCTGCATTTGACTGTATTGCAGCGGTTGTTAAGGAGTTTAATGATATGGCTGCAGGTGCCGGGAGCGTTTTTAATGCAGAACAGCTTAAAAAGGCTCAGGGTGCAGGTTCAGTTTTCGCTGTATCACCATGTTTTGATGAAGACCTTATTGATGTGGCGGAAAAATCAGCTATCCCCTTTGTTCCGGGAGTGGCCACACCTGGTGAATTATTCAGGGCAATAAAAAGAACATCAGTAATAAAGCTTTTCCCTGCTGAAAGCCTTGGAGGAACAGATTATATAAAAGCAGCTTTTGCACCATTCAAAATGTTCGATTACTCCCTTATGCCTACGGGAGGGATTGATAATAAAAATTTTAGAAAATATCTGGAGCTGGATAAAGTTATTGCCTGCGGAATGTCCTACCCGGTAAGTGATAAGCTTATAGGTGAAGGAAGATATGATCTGCTGGATGAAAGAATAAAAGAAGTGTATCAGGGGATAATAGAAGTTGAATAAAAGCGATTTTGAAATATTATTTTCCACTGCTCTGGAATTGAGGAGCAGTCTTTTCAATTTGCCGGAAACTGACTGCTTCAGGGTTTTTAATGCAGAGGGTGACGGTTTTGACGGGTTTACTGCAGATTATTATGGCGGTTATATTCTGCTTCAGTATTTTAACCATGAAGCAGAAAAAACCCTTAAGGCTGCAGTAAGTGCCGCTTTATCTGTTTATCCTTCAGTTCCCGGGGTGATTAAGGGGCTTCTGGTAAAAAACCGCATGAACATTCCCGGGAATGATTATAGTGAGGCGAGGAGAAGTGAAATTGTTGAAGGAATTTATCCGGAAGAGGGGATAATTGTCCAGCAGAATGGTATAAAAGCATATGCTGATCTGCTGAATGGGCAGAGCACAGGGGTTTTTCTTGACATGCGGGATATACGAAGTCTCCTCCCCGGTTTTTATAAAGAATACGGGATAAAAACCATGCTTAATCTGTTCTGCTATACAGGATTATTTTCGGTTCATGCTCTTGCCTGCGGCGTTGATTCAGCAATTAATGTTGATCTCTCCAGATCTGTTCTTTCCAGGGCAAGGGATAATTACAGGCTTAATAATATTCAGTGTGATGATCGTGATTTTATCTATGGCGATGCAATTGAGTGGATAAAGCTTTTTAATAAAAAAAAGCAGATATTCGATTTTGCTGTTTTTGATCCTCCCACTTTTGCCAGGAACAGAAAAAAGCAGTTCTCAGTTAAAAGAGATTACCGGGCATCACTTGATAAACTTGATAAAACAGTAAAGAAGGGCGGGTTGATTCTCACATCTGTGAATTCCTATTCTGTTTCAGAGAAGGAGTACCGCTCTTATCATCCCGATTCGTGGCAATTATTAATGTTTGCAAATGAATCATCCGATTTTAATAACAGAGGGAATCCCTATTTAAAAGTGGGGCTCTGGGAAAATAACAGGGGCTGTTGCACTTAAGATGAAAAAATCTTGACACAGGCTGCTGTGGGCCGTTAAGATTTCACTGAAATGCCGCCGGTAATATGTCTTGTCGGGCTCCTCAATAATTGACAGGGGTACTTTTGATGATCTATCTTGCAATTCTGCTTATACTCACAGGCCTTCTTATTATACTTGTTTCACTTTTTCTGGAGACCAGGAAGGTTAATTCCCGCATAAGCGATATAAGTGCATATCATGCCAGAGCAGAAAAAAATGAATCATTTGAAAGTTCACCTGAATATGACCCGGAAGATTTTGAGATAGATCTTCCGGATTATGATTCTTCTGATTATAGTTCCGGCAGTACTTTTTCAGGGAATTATAATTCACACGATATTGATGATGATATATTTATCAGCTTTGATGATTCAACAGATACAGATGATACAGACACCTCTTTCACTGAATCGGGGGCATTCGATTTTGATGAAACCGTAATCTTTGATGAAGAGCCTGATCCGGGTGTTTTTGATAATACTGAATCTTCTTCTGGAGCTCTATCGGGAGAGAGGATCAATGGCGGCGGATCTGCCGGAGCGGTTATGTTTGATGATCAATCGGGAATTATTGATTACGATTCCGGAGAGGGTATAATTGATTCTACTTTTAAGGGCTATAAAAATATTAAGCGGGTTGGGAGCGGCGAACTGCTTATTGACATTGACGGCATCAGCTTTTATCTTGATGGGAGGCTTTACCGATTCGATTTCCACAGGCTCAGCCGTTTCTGGACCGGTAAAAATTATATTGCTCTTCCTGTGAAAGGGGGGGATTCTGTTAAGCTCTTTATAGTAAATGGAGGGGATTCCCTTATAAAAACCGCAGAAGATTATTTTAATGAAAGCAGAAAGGGTTGACTATGTATTACAGATACAGGGCTAAAAAGAAGGATAGAGGGCTTGTTAAGGCTCTTATAGTTATAATTTTTTTAATTGCCGGGATTTATTTTGTTTATAACAACCGGCATGAACTTATGTTCTGGAGAATAAGTCAGAACAGAATATTGACAGAAATCAATAATGCAGGCAATATAGAAGATCCCGGTAAAAGGCTTAAGGCGCTTGATACTCTTGCTGAGTCTATGAAGGTTTACAGGGAGGATAATCTGCTGGAACCTGATGCCTATATAATGTCAGCCAGGGTTAATTATCTGAGGGGCATGGCTGAGACGGGGACCAGCTTTACTTCAATGTATATTAATGATTCATTCAGGGAGATTCCTGAAATCAGTAAAAAATATCTTTTATCTGCAGTAAAGGATCTGAACAGGGGGAGGGCTCTCCTCTATGGAAAAGATTTAAATACTGAAGATACTCTCATACTGGCCAAGTCATTTTTTCTTACAGGGTATTATACTCCTGCAGATATATTTTCAATGATGAAAAGTTTGAGACTTAACCAGGAATTCCCGATTGAAGATATCAGGTTTTATATTGTTATGGCAACATTGAGCGGTAATCATGCAGAAGGGCTTGAAGTATCCTCAAGGCTCGGCAGAATGGATGATACTGTGCAGGGGAGAATATTTTACGCTTCCCTGCTTAAAGATGCGGGTAAGTATACAGAGTCTATTATGGCATTCAGGAATATTGTCGGGAGTACTAATGATCTCTCTTTGAAAAAGCTGTCTTATCGTAACCTGGGGCAGATTTATTTTAAACAGCGTTTATACAGGGAATCGATTGAGCAGTTTGACAGCATTCTGGTAATTGACAACTCGGATTTGAATAGTAAAATTTGGCTTGGAAAAAATTATTCTGCTCTTGGTAATAATGATAAGGCCCGGGCAATCTGGAGTGAAGTGCTCATGGTTAACAGGTCAAATGAGGAAGTTAAAAAACTTCTCGGCCTGATGTAGTTTTTTTGCGCTTTTGGTTAAGCATTAATCTTTAATTTGATTAAGGCTTGACAAATAAATATATATATCAAATTTAATAAAACGTTATGTCTTATTATTTATCCGGTTAACTCTTCCTATGGGGATTTGTTTAATTGATTATATTTGGCGAATTTTTAATTTCAGGGTTTTGATAATAATTCAGGGAGAAATAGATGATGTTTGATTCATTTTATGGTATGTTTTCAAATGATATGGGTATAGACCTTGGTACAGCAAATACCCTGGTACATGTAAAGGGGCAGGGTATTGTTCTAAGTGAACCCTCAGTTGTAGCTGTACAAACCAGTACAGGGAGGGTGCTTGCTGTAGGACACGAAGCGAAAAGGATGCTTGGAAGAACTCCCGGTGATATAGTAGCAATAAGACCGATGAAAGATGGTGTCATTGCCGACTTTGAAACAGTTGAAAAGATGATAAGGTATTTTATAACAAAGGTTCATAAAAGAAAAACTCTTGTGCGCCCCAGGGTTGTTATTGGAGTGCCATCAGGCATTACAGAGGTTGAGAAAAGGGCCGTGAGGGAGTCTGCTGAGCAGGCAGGCGCCAGGGAAATTTTCCTTATTGAAGAGGCCCTTGCCGCTGCGATCGGCGCAAATATTCCTATTCATGAGCCTGCGGGACATATGATTCTCGATATTGGCGGCGGGACTACTGAAATCGCCATTATTTCTCTGGGCGGTATGGTAATAGCAGATTCGCTCCGTATTGCAGGTGATGAATTTGACGAAGCAATTATTAAATATATGAAAACACAGTACAATCTTATAATCGGTGAAAGGATGGCTGAAGAGGTTAAGTTCCGCCTTGGCAATGTTTTCCCGGAGAAAAAGGTTGAAACAATGGAGCTTAAAGGGAGAGACGCAATTTCAGGTCTTCCAAGAACCCTTGAAATAGATTCAGTTGAAGTAAGGAAATCATTAAAGGAGCCTGTTGAACAGATACTTGAAGGTGTTAAGCATGCTCTTGAAAAAACACCCCCTGAGCTGGCTGCTGATATTGTTGAGCGCGGTATTGTAATGACCGGCGGCGGGTCCCTGCTTAAAGGCCTTGATAAGTATATAAGTAAAGAGACCGGAGTTCCGGTTATACAGGCAGAAAATCCCCTTACATGCGTAGTTCTCGGTGCGGGTAAGTTTCTTGAAGAGATAAAACATCTATATAGATCAAATCTAAAGTAAAAGGGAGTGGAATTTTTTGTCAGACATAAGTCCATAGCGACATTTATCTGCTGTACTCTATTCTGTATTATATCTTTATCAGTGCAGAACAACTCATTTACTCTTACTGTTGAGGGGGTAGGCAGCGCTGTTGTTTCCCCATTTCAGAAGGGGTATGATGCTCTGCAGGATGGTGTAAGCAGATTCTGGGCAGGTTTTTCAGAGCTTACTGAAGTAAGGGAGCAGCTTAATGCAACCAGGGAAAAGCTGCACCGCTTTGAATCTCTTACTGAAGAGATTTCAGAAATAAGGAGTGAAAACGAAAGGCTGCGCACTCTTTTAGGCCTTAAAGAGAGGATACGCTACGATTCCATAACAGCTTCGATTGTGTCAAAGGATCCGGATAACTGGTTTAGAACCCTTATTGTTAACAGAGGGAGCAATGACGGCATAGAGGTGAATATGCCGGTTGTAGCCTATATAGGTGATATTAAAGCAGTGGTAGGTAAAATTATTGAAGTGAGAGGTTCCCTTTCCAGGGTTCAGCCTTTGATTTCACCCGATATTAAAATTGGTATTCTTTTGCAGGATAGCAGATTTCCCGGGCTTCTCTCCGGTGTTTCATATAATTCAAGCCAGTGTATTGCCAGCTATATTTCCAGGTCAGCTTCTGTCAATTCAGGTGATGTTGTAATTACATCAGGTCTTGCCGGTGTATTCCCCCCGGGACTACTTGTGGGGACTGTTGTCAAATCCGACCTGATCGAAACTAATCCTTACCAGAAAGTGATAGTAAAACCTTATATCGATTATAATCTTCTTGAAGAGGTATTCATCATAAAAAAAGGTGCGGATAAGGGCCTTTTTGAGCTTTTTGAGGAGAAACAATGATATATTCCTATATAATGACAGCCATTCTTATCCTTGTCTCCCTGATTGTTCAGGGGCATTCATCTTTTGACTCGATTCGAATAGGGGGGGTTAAGCCGGATCTCCTCTTTATTCTTGTTGTATATATGGGATACAGTTTCGGATCCTTTTATGGGCAGATAACAGGTTTTGTAAGCGGTCTACTCCACGATTCTGTTTCGAATTCACCACTTGGCCTCTTAACCTTCCCCAAGCTGGCCCTGGGCTTTATCGCCGGGATGATTGGGCGATCTGTAATAAAAAATAATGTAATATCAATTATACTCCTTTTATTTCTGGCATCATTAATTAAGGGAGTTATTACGCTTTTTTTGAGCTATACTTTTCATCAGACCATGATATCTGCAATTATAACGATAATTCTTCCTGAATCATTTTATAATGCAATTCTTGCGCCTCCGCTCTTTTTTATTTATGATAAAATATATGAGAAGGAGCTCGAAAGGGGGGGGTACTTGTAAATGAGTCTTACATCCCTGAGAAACAGGATGCTGGAGGCGTTCAGAAAAAGAGTGATTTTCTTTTCTGTTTCTGTTTTGATTGCCTTTTCAATACTTGTTCTGCAGCTCTTTAATCTTCAGGTAATTCAGGGTGAGGAGTATGCCCGTAAAGCTCGAATTAATATGGAGAACTATATCCCCATAGCTGCACCAAGAGGGGAGATTTATGATAGAAGCTTTACAACCGGAAATTCTATTTCGCCGCTGGTTTCAAACAGGCCCTCTTTTAATATTATTGCAATCCCTGAAAGTTTTAAATCTGACAGGGTTCTTCTTGACTCGTTAAATCAGTTGTCACTCTTTATTGATATTAATCCGGATCAGGTATTTAAAGAGATCAAAAAGGGTAATCCCTGGGAGAGGGCTCTTATCAAAGATGATGTGGGTTTTGATGTTATAGTAAAACTTGCTTCACATAAACATCTCTTTCCTGATATACTCTGGGAAGACGCGCCGGTAAGGATTTATAATCATGGGGATATTTTTTCCCATACTATCGGTTATATCGGGAGTATCAGCCGTGAGGAGCATGACAGGCTTCGTGAACAGGGGTATAAGTATTATCAGACAATTGGAAAGGCTGGAATTGAAGCGGAGTATGATAAACTGCTGAGAGGTGAAGACGGTTTTATCAGGCGTATTGTTGATGTAATGAATAGAACCGAAGGTGAGGAGATCGGGCGTGAGCCGGTTTCAGGGAATAATGTTTCACTTACACTCGATTACGATGTCCAGAAAGCAGCTTTTGACGCTCTGGGGAACAGTCATGGCACAGTTATTGCAGTTAAGGCTGCCACAGGTGAAATAATTGCAATGGTAAGCAAGCCTGCATATGATCCTAACAGTATTATTTCCAGAGATAATTCGCAGATAATAAGAAATCTTCTTAATGATAAAAATAAACCCTTTTTAAACAGAGGGATACAGGCCAGATATCCCCCGGCATCAACATTTAAAATAATAACTGCTGTTGCCGCACTTGAAACAGAGAAAACTCATCCTGATAAAAGGCATACATGTTCAGGTAAGTTTACACTTAAGGGGTACAGGGATACCGATTTTTACTGCTTTAGAGCCCACGGCTCCCTGGATCTTTATGGCGCTTTAGGGAAATCCTGCAGTTCCTATTTCTACAATCTTGGGCAGAGAGTGGGCCCCACTGAAATAATCAAGTATGCTAATTATCTTGGCTTGAATGAAAGAACCGGTGTGGATATTCCCGGTGAAATCGTCGGGTTTACCCCTTCCCAGCAGTGGAAGATGAAAACATTCGGGCAGCCCTGGTTTGACGGAGATACCATTAATCTTTCTATTGGACAGGGATTTCTTGCCATAACACCTATTGCTCTTTCAGATATGATGTGCGGTATTGTTAATAATGGTAATATATACAGGCCTTATCTTTTAAAAGAGGTATATTCCCCTGATAATAAAAGGATTATTAAAACCACCGAAAGAGAGAAAATACGTGAGGTCCCACTTTCCCCCGTCACATTAAGAACAGTTAAGGAGGGAATGCGGAGCAGTGTTACCAATGGTACTTCTGCGCGTCTTAATTATCTTAAAATCCCTATAGCAGGGAAAACAGGAACAGCACAGACCAGGTCTGTAAGGAAGCAGGATGCAACCCAGCATGCCTGGTTTCTCGGATTTGCTCCATTTGATGGTGATCCGGAAGAAACTGTTGTGGTAACTATATTGATAGAGTATGGCCAGTGGGGTGCTGTGGCAGCGGTTCCTGTGGCGGAAAAGGTTTTTGCGAAGATGATTGAAAAAAATTATTTTACAAAGAAACAGTGAATAATACCGGGATGATAAAATGATCAATAGAGATTCTTTCAGTAAAATCGATCTTCTCCTTTTTTCAGTTGTTGTTATGACTGTTTCCCTGGGCATTCTTATGATATACAGTGCCGGTTTTGATCCGGTTCTGAAAGTGAATAATGATCTCTATAAAAAGCAGATTATATGGTTTATCATTGGTATTGTTTTTTTCCTTGTTACGACAGCTGTTAACTACAGGCAGCTCAGTGATTATGCATTATATATTTACGGGTTTCTTATATTTGCGGTTATACTTACGCTGATTTTCGGGAAGAATATCCGCGGTACCCAGGCATGGCTCAGCTTCGGTTATTTCTCTATTCAGCCTGCGGAATTTATGAAGCTCGGGGTTGTAATTCTTCTTGCCAAATATCTTGAGTTCAGGGAAAGGGATCTTAAAAAATTTAAAGAGCTTCTTGTTCCTACTTTAATAACTCTTCTCCCTGTTCTCCTTATTTTAAAGCAGCCTGACCTGGGAACTGCAGCCATATTTATTCCCATTCTTTTTACCATGCTTTTTGTAAGCGGCTGTGATGTGGCACACCTTCTGTCAATTGTATTTATTGCTGTAATTGCGGCGATTTTCCCCATGCTTCTTACATACCGGGAATGGGTGGGTGACAAGAGCAGTAATATTCTTGTTGAGTTTTTTATACATACAGATGTTCTATTTTCTGTTGCGGGGATTCTTCTTTTTCTTGCTGTTGTTACATTTATTGTAAATTACTATTATCCCAGGACTTTTTTAAGAAGAATCTACATCCCTGCAAGTGTAATATCGATAGGGCTTTTTTTCTCAGTGGTGCTTCAGAATTCATTCCAGGAGTATCAGAAAAAAAGAATTCTGGTTTTCCTCAATCCTGAACTCGATCCTTTCGGGTCAGGATATAATATAATACAGTCAAAGGTGGCAGTCGGTTCGGGCGGTTTTTTCGGGAAAGGATTTCTCAGCGGTACCCAGTCTCAGCTTGGATTTCTTCCTGAAACAACTTCTGATTTTATATTTCCGGTTGTTGCTGAAGAGCTCGGTTTTCTGGGAGCAGTATTTCTGCTTGCTCTTCTTGCCACTATAGTTTTCCGGGGTATTCAAATTGCTCTTACCACTAAAGATAAGTTCGGTTCACTTCTGGCAATCGGAATTACTTCAATCTTTTTCTACCATATTGTAGTAAATGTTGGAGTAGTTTTAGGGATTCTCCCTGTCACAGGTATCCCTCTCTGCTTTGTCTCATATGGAGGGTCTAACCTTTTTATGGGGATGATAGGTATTGGCATACTAAACAATATAAAAATGAACAGGTCCACTTACTGAATTATCCCTCAGTGGGCCTCTCCGCACTTTTTTTTTATTAAATTTCAATTCAGTTAACCCCTCTTTTATTCGATAATATTAAATAGAATAAGCAGTATAAGCCCGGAGGCGGGGATGTTTGAACATATTATCGCAAAATCGCATGATTCATCCGGTTTTGTTAAAAACCAGAATAGCGGGAATAATTATAGTAAACCGGAATCAGACTTTTATTCTATGATTCTTAATCATAATGATACTTCTATGAATAAGGAGGCCAAGCCGGAGTCTCATAAACCTGAAGAATACAGGGAAAATAGCAGGATTCAGGCTGAAGCAGATGAGAAGCAGAGAATAGACAGCAGCCGTGCATCAGAATCTGCAGGCAGAAATGAAAATAAATCTGAAGATAGCGATAAAATCAGAAATAACGTTGAAGAAGATAAAAAAGAAGTATCGGGAAAAGATGATGAAGTGAATTTATCGGCACAAGACGGTACATCTGAAGCAAAAGCGTTAAATGGAGAAGAAAAAATAGTTGATCAGGAAGAGATAGCTAAGGGGATCGGTGAACTATTAAAATCTAATCCTGAGTTAACCGCACTTTCAGAGCAAGAGATAGGGGAAATTATTGAATCCGTAATTACTCTGGAAAAAATCAAGGGGAATCTTAATTTTAGTGAAGTTGCTCTAAACGGAAAAAATCTTAATGATAAAACTACTCTTTTGCTGCCTGAAAATCTGAAAAAAATTCCGGAAAAGATGATAGAGGAATTTCTTCTGAAGAATAAAGGGGAAGGATCGTCAAAGCTGCTGAAAGAAGATGATATAAAAAAAATTGTTTCAAAACTTCTCCTTGAAGCAGCAGAGGGGAAGAGAGAGCCGGGTCTCAGGGAGAAAAATTTTCGGAGAATGGCAGGCAGGGATGATGTTAAACCGGAGAACCAGATTGTAAACGGGGAAAAAATAAAACAGGCTCTTGTTGAAGATGAAGGTGGTATGGGTAAAAAATCCTTTAGCGATAAGGGTGACAGTAAAGAGGGTTTTAATTTTACTTTTCAAAAGTACGACTTCAGCGGTAAGCGTGTAAGTGAAACACCGGATCTGAAAGGGAAAACACCTGAGTTCAGGCAGAACCTTCAGGAAATAATCGACAAGGCAAGAATAACTGTTCGTGACAGCAGAAACGGAAATTTTTCTGTTAAGCTTTATCCCAGGGAATTGGGAAATGTAAATGTCAACCTGAGTCTTGATCATGGCACAATAACAGCACGCTTTGTAGTTGATAGTGAAGAAGCAAAGAATCTTCTTTCCCAGAATATGGATAACCTCCGGCAGCAGCTTAAGGACGCGGGAATTGAGGTTGGGGAATTTTTTGTAAATGTTAATGATCATGGAAAGAAATTCTTTCAGGAAAATAATCAGGATAGAAAAAAAGATTTATTGCTCTTCCCTGAGGGGAAGGAGGCAGGTATGGCTGCCATAGAATATGACGGCAATACTCATGTACTGAATTCAAGTTCAATAAATGTAGTAATATAGAGGTGGATTATGCAGATTTTTGAAATGTCAGCAACAGAAAAACTGAGTGCGGAAATGCAGGCCGGCGCTGTTAATAAAAAGATCGGTTTAAAACCTGGCGAGGATAAGGGGCAGCTTGGAAAGGATTCCTTTCTTAAGCTTCTGGTTACACAGCTCCAGCATCAGGACCCCACAAAGCCTATGGAGGACAGGGAGTTTATTGCCCAGATGGCGCAGTTTTCATCTCTTGAGCAGATGACAAACCTGAACAATGAGGTAAGAAATCTTGTTACCAGTTCAAGAACTGCTGAAGCTTACGGAATTCTTGGCAGAAATGTTGAGTCTTATGACACCGTACTTGAGCAGGCAGTTACAGGAAGAGTATCTTCGGTATTCTTTAAAGGTAACGAGCTTATGCTGAAGGTGGGTGACAATGAGGTGCCCATGAAAAATGTGCATTCAGTTAAAATTGATGAGGATAGTAAATAATTGAAGAGGATGAATCTTTTGCTAAGCGAAGAGCGGTTTTATTACGATAATAATAAAAATACAGAAACAGGAGTTATGCCGATATGATGCGTTCACTCTTTGCCGGGGTTTCCGGCTTGAAAAATCACCAGACCAGAATGGATGTTGTTGGTCATAACATTTCTAATGTAAACACCAATGGCTATAAAACACAGCGCGTAACTTTTCAGGATATGCTGTCTCAGACAATATCCGGCGCTGCAAAACCGGAGGAAAACAGAGGAGGGGTGAACCCTAAGCAGGTGGGACTTGGCATGACCATTGCATCTATAGACAGGCTTTTTACTCAGGGGAGTCTGCAGACAACAGGGAACCAGACAGATGTGGCTATATCAGGGGACGGTTTTTTTGTGGTCGCTGATGGAGATAAACAGTACTTTACACGGGCGGGAAATTTCGGTATAGATAAGGACGGAACCATGGTTAATCCGGGTAACGGCCTTAAGGTACAGGGGTGGATGGCTGTTACTGACGCAAACGGGGAAAGGATAGTAAGATCCTCCGGCACACCTGAAGATCTTATAATCCCGGTGTATGGTAAAATTGACGCAAGGGAAACTACAAATGTAAGATACAAATGTAATCTTGACGCAAGAAGCCCCATTGTCCCTGCCGGGGCAAATGACAGGATGAGGGCATCAGCTGCAATTACTACAAATATAGATATTTATGATAATATTGGGGACACTCACAGACTTACAATGACATTCTGGAAAACAGGTTTTAACCAGTGGACAGCTTCAGCTGCAGTATCAGGCTCTTCTACTCCTGTAACACTGGATGTTCCTGCAGGTGGAGGCCAGGATAATCAGCCTAATCCTTCAAGCCTGATCAATTTCCGTTTTTCTCCAGATGGTAAACTTATTGCAGTTAGTGATGCTTCCAGTCCTGATGAACTGAATCAGGGGAACCTAATTGTAAATGCTAATTACAGGGTTGAGGGTGATCCTAATATAAGAACAATGAATCTTAATCTTGGTGAAGCAGGTGTGCTTTCCGGGATAACACAGTTCTCTTCTGCTTCAACAACCAAGGCTGTTGAACAGGATGGTTATTCAATGGGTTACATGGAGTCATTCAGTATTGATAATTCCGGATTAATAACCGGTGTATATACTAACGGCACAAAGCAGGCTATTGGTCAGATGGCAACAGCAGTTTTTACCAATGCCCAGGGTTTAACAGCAGCAGGTGAAAATCTTTTTGAGGTTTCCAATAACTCAGGCCTGGCAAATATAGGCCCTGCAGGTGATGCTGGAAGGGGTAAAATTGTTGCAGGATCCCTTGAAATGTCCAATGTTGATCTTTCTGATCAGTTTACAGATATGATTATTACACAAAGGGGATTTCAGGCCAACTCTAAAACTATTACTACAGCTGACCAGATGCTCCAGGAGCTTCTACAACTGAAAAGATAAGATTACAATATAAATGACAGTATAAATGCACAAAGCCGGCTATATGCCGGCTTTGTGCATTTTCTTGCTAATCTATTTTTTTCTTGACTGTTTTTTTATATATTTTCTATATGAATAATAAGGTAGCGGTATAATTTTTGGGGTCATGTCATTCCCGCGCAGGCGGGAATCTCATTACTTATGATTTTTTAAGGAGATTCCGGCACTACGTAATCACTTCGGCCGGAATGACAAATTTAACCCACAAAATTCTATTGCTACCGAATAATAAAGAATTGCAAAAAAAGATGACTGATTTTATAAGTGAATCTTTATTCTTTAAATCAGCTTTTCTGTCTTCTCAAAAAGTATTGTTTAGATTTAAATTATTTGTTTAAAATGTTTAATTAATAACTGCTAAAATGGTTATTCAGCATAAGCCAATTATCTAAATTCCACAGGAGTATTTCATGTCCAAAGAGAAAATTTTCTGCTCAAATTGTCATCAGTGTATCGTAATAAGGCAGTATGAATCTGAACCGGATAGATACGTGCTGAGAGTAAAGTGTTTGAAAAAACAGTGGTCTAAGCGATCCGGCGAGGAAAAATTATATAAGTATTTTACAGTTGCCAGACGAATTATGGACGATTGTGAATACTATGAGGAAGCTGGTGAGCTTTTTCCTTACATAAAGAATCTTAGAAAAGAACTTCCAATAAAAGACGAGATCTATTCCACCAAGGAAATATAAAGTGTTCAATACCTTCAGGGGGGGGATTCATCCCCCCGAGAGAAAATCCTTTACAGCTGATAAGCCTTTAGAAAACTTTCCTGTTCCACAGATCTGCTGCATACCAATGCAGCAGCATATTGGTGTGCCTGCAAAACCGGTGGTGCAGAAAGGTGATTTTGTCCGTGAAGGACAGCTTATTGGCGAGGCTGCAGGTTTTGTCAGCGCTAATGTCCATGCTTCGATTCCCGGCAGGGTAATTGATATTATGGAGTCATTAACTGTTTACAGCAGGCAGACCACAATTGTGATTGAAGCTGAAGGTTCATTTGAGCGTACAGGCCTTATGTATTCTCCTGTAGAGTGGCAGAATATTGACGGGAAGGTGCTTCTTGGCAAGGTTCGCGATGCAGGCATTGTAGGTCTTGGCGGAGCTGCATTTCCCACAAGCATTAAACTCGCTCCTCCACCCGAAATGAAGGTGGATACCCTGTTGGTAAACGGGGCTGAGTGCGAACCATACCTTACTGCAGATGATATGCTCATGAGAACATATCCGGATGAGGTAGTTGAAGGTACTGCAATAGCTTTGAAAATACTCGGTATTAAAAGGGGTATAATTGGTGTTGAGGATAACAAAAAAGAAGCGATAAATGCTTTAAATAAAAGTATAAAAAAAGAATCCTACGGTATGGATATTTCTGTAAAAAAACTGAAGACCAGGTATCCGCAGGGAGCAGAAAAACAGCTGATATATTCTATTCTCAAAAAAGTAGTCCCTTCAAGAGGACTTCCAATGGATGTGGGTGTAGCAGTGCAGAATGCAGGTACAATATATGCTATCAGGGAAGCGGTTGTTTTTGATAAGCCTCTTATTGAAAGATTTATAACTGTTTCAGGTAAAATTATAAAAAACCCCGGTAATTATAAGGTGAGGCTGGGGACTAAAATATCTGTAATTGTAGAAGAGTGCGGCGGGCTTACCGGTACACCTGCAAAGATTATTATTGGCGGGCCTATGTGCGGTCTTGCTGTTCATACAATGGATATACCTGTAGTAAAGGGTACTTCAGGTGTTCTTTTTCTTTCTGAAGATGAAGTTAGTCAGGGTGACTTTGATCCATGTATAAGATGCGGCAGATGTGTTACAGCCTGTCCTGTGGGTCTTCTTCCATGTGATATAGCTGCAGCAGTTGAAAAAGAGAGATTTGATTTTGCACGGAAACTTCACGTTAATACCTGTATCATGTGCAGCAGCTGTTCCTACGTCTGTCCTTCGAAGAGGCCCTTAAGCCATTTTATAAAAATAGCCCAGGAAAGACTGGCTCAGCAAAAATAAAAGATGTGTGGTGTATTTATGTCCGGAAGTAAAGATTCCTCTTTGCTTGTGCTTTCATCAGCCCCTCATATAAAAGACGGGGATAGAATTAATAAAATAATGTGGACAGTTGTTCTCGCATTACTGCCCAACACTCTATATGCTGTTTATATTTTCGGCACAAATGCTGCTTTAATAATTGCAGTATCGATTTTTGCTGCAGTTCTGTCTGAATATATCTTCCAGGTTTTAATGAAGAGGCCTGTGAAAATTTTTGACGGGTCAGCAGTTATTACCGGTTTACTTGTGGCAATGAATGTGCCGCCTCAGGCTCCAGCCTGGATGGTTGCTTTAGGGTCGGCATTTGCAATAATTATTGTTAAGCAGCTTTTCGGGGGTATCGGTTTTAATATTTTCAACCCTGCACTTGCAGGGAGGGCTTTTATGATGGCATCCTGGCCTGTTTACATGACGACACACTGGCACAGGTTCCCCACCGGGAATATTATGGCTGAAAAGCTTACAAGTAAAGGTGTTATTCCTCAGGAGGTCATCGATATCATTACACAGGCTACGCCTTTAACTGCTTTAAAAGAGAGCAGCAGGCTTACCCTGGAGTATAATATTACAATAGACAGCCTTTTTGATTACCTCCTCTCCAGTAACATTCTGGAATCATTATTTATCGGGAATATCGGCGGGTGCATAGGTGAAACATCAGCTCTCCTTATTCTGATTGGAGGAATTTTTCTAATGTGGCGCAGGGTAATCACCTGGCATATACCTGTCTCTTTTATAGGAACTATTGCTTTTGTTTCATATCTTTACTATTATCTGATCGGATCCCCATACCCTGAATTTGTTGTTCTTGTGCATATACTTTCCGGGGGAATTTTTCTGGGGGCTTTTTTTATGGCCACAGATATGGTTACCTCCCCTGTTTCTGCAAGGGGGATGATTCTTTTCGGCATGGGGTGCGGTCTTTTAACATTTACTATAAGGGTATTGGGCGGATATCCGGAGGGTGTCTCCTATGCAATTCTGCTTATGAATGCAACAGTCCCTTTAATTGACAGGTTTACCAAGCCTGAAGCTTTTGGTGTTAGAAAAGAGAGATTATAGGTATTATCATTGGTTAAAAATATAATAAAACCTGCACTTGTGCTTGCTGCGGTGGCCTTCTGTTCATCACTTCTCTTATCATTTGTAAGGGGGGTTACATATCCCCTTATTCTTCAGCAGGAGAGTGATAAAGAGCAGAGTGCCCTTATGCTGGTTTTGCCAGGCTTTGAGATTAGTGAACCCCTGGTTGTTGAGCTGGAAAATGGTGAAAACTTCAAATACTGGACAGGTGAGAAGTTTATAAATGGAGAGGCTGTACAGGGTTATGCTTTCATTTCTGTAAATCGCGGTTATAGCGGTGATATCAGGTCAATGGTAGGGGTTGATGAGAATAATATTGTTCTGGGCATTTCAATTGTGCAGCAGTCCGAGACTCCCGGACTCGGGGACAGGGTCAACGAGAGATCAACCAGCGAAACTATCTGGGGTGTTATTCTGGGACGATCCTACGGCGGTGAAAAGATAACTGATCCCTGGTTTCAGGACCAGTTTAAGGGTATTGATCTGAATAAAAAAATAAAGATTGTAAAGCATGGAACCTGGATTAGTGATATGAGAGAGGATCTTCTCCGGGAAAATGCTGTAACATCAATTACAGGGGCAACAATTACAACAAAGGCTATTACCGGAAGCCTCAAAGAGGGTTTAATAAAACTGAGAAAAGCAAAAATGGTTACCGAAGGCGGAGATAAGTGAATATGAACCTTTTTAATGAGTTTAAAAAAGGGCTATGGGAAAGAAATCCTATCCTGGTGCTGAGCCTGGGTATGTGTCCGGCTCTTGCTGTAACCACTTCGATTTCAAATGCCCTCTGGATGACACTTGCAACAACTTTTGTTCTCATGGGTTCAAACATACTGGTATCACTGATTAAGGGTTTTATCCCATCCCATGTGCGCATACCTGTATATATAACTATTGTGGCAACATATGTTACTATTGTAGAACTATCTCTCCACGCTTTCCAGCCTGCTGTTTATAAGGCGCTGGGAATTTTTATTCCTCTAATTGTTGTTAACTGCATGATCCTCGGGAGGGCTGAGGAGTTCGCATCAAAGAACGGGGTCAGAGCATCGGCAGCTGATGCTCTTGGCATGGGACTCGGTTTCGGCCTTACTCTTACTGTTCTTGCTTTTTTCAGAGAATTACTGGGCGCTAATACAATTTTCGGTTATACTTTTATTCAGGGTATGGAGCCTTCATCTGCGATGATTTTAGCTCCAGGCGCCTTTATTACTCTTGGTCTTATGCTCTGGGGAATGAATGTAATAAATTCCAGGAAAAAGGGGTAGGGCGTGGAAATTAAAGTTGTAATAGCCATTCTTGTTGGAACTATTTTTATCAATAACTATGTCCTTTCTCAGATGCTGGGGTTGTGTCCTTTTTTAGGTGTTTCTAAAAAGCTTGATTCAGCCTTCGGCATGGGTCTGGCAGTAATTTTTGTTATGACAATTGCGTCATTCTTTACATTTCTTCTTTACAGGTATGTCCTTTTCCCGTATGATATTATTTATCTGCGTACTATATCATTTATTATAATTATTGCGTCACTGGTTCAGTTTGTTGAGATGGTTATAGAAAAGGTTTCACCTGCGCTTTACCAGACTCTGGGTATATTTCTCCCCCTTATAACCACCAATTGCGCTGTACTTGGTGTTGCAGTACTTAATATAAATTCAGGATTTATAACATCTGATTTCGGTCTTGTAAAATCTGTTATTCAGGGTTTTGGCGCTGGTACCGGTTTTACGCTTGCCCTTCTCCTTATGGCAGGAATACGTGAAAGACTGGAGCTTGCAGATATTCCGGAAAATCTTAAGGGTCTCCCTATCACTTTTATAACTGCAGGACTTCTGGCACTTGCGTTTCTCGGTTTTGCAGGAATGAAAATTTAATTTTTTAGAGGTAATTATGGAAATTTATAACCCAGATGTAAGTCTCCTTGCTGTAACTCCGGAGGGGGAGAAGCTTATTGAAGAGGCGGGTCGTACCTGTTATCTATCTATATCAAAAATGACTGATGAGAGCGAAAAAAGCTTTATACGAAGCGCTATAAGAAGAGGGCATCATTCAATACTTGAGCATGCTTCTGCTTCATTTCGTATACTTGGGGCTTCAAGGGCTTTTACTCATCAGCTGGTACGGCACAGGCTGGCCAGTTTCTCCCAGCAGTCCCAGCGGTATGTAGATGAAGCTGAATTCAACTTTATTGTTCCCCCTGACATTGCAGCAGATGAGGAGGCACTTTCTTTATACAGGGAATTTATGGAGAATACAAGGGAGACATATATTAAGCTGCGGGAAATGAATATAAAGAAAGAGAATGCCAGGTTTATTCTCCCCAATGCCCTTGAAAGCCAGATTGTATTTTCAGCTAATTTTAGAGAGCTGAGGACTGTTTTTAACCTGAGGCTTGAAAGAGCCGCTCAATGGGAGATAAGAAGGGTATGTATGCAGATGCTTAAAATTCTGCAGAAAGAGGCTCCATCAGTTTTTGGCGATTACATCATTGATGAGGGAAACTGTACTGCCGCATCGAATCTGTTATAACCAGATGTGAATCGGCAAAGTCAAAATGCTATAGTGATTGTGAAAAAAAGTAATTTTACTCTGAACAGATAAAAATAGAGGTACGTATATAATACGTACCTCTATTTTTATATAAGATAAATATTAATCTGCAGGTTTATTTAAGGGCTATATTCATTTCCAGCTGACCCATGGGGCTGTAAAGTGATATACCCAGTGTAGTCTGCTTGATCATGGTTATTTTAAACTCTTTCCCTTCTATTACTGTAGGTGTGGTAATATCTATAACCTTTCCTGTTGTTGCAAAAAGATTCATTGCATTACCCGTTATCATATTGGCGAGTTCACCAACTATATCCTTGTATTCATTCTGCATCTGTTCTTCTGAAAGCCCGGGTGCAAGTACCTCTGCTATTTTGTGCACCATGGGGTAACTCATACTGTAGACAACTTCTCCGGTTATCCCGCCGGTTATACCTATGATAATTGCCACATCCATTGAAGGGATAGAGTTTTCCTTAATTACAAGCTTCCCTCTTCTGAGGTCTACATTTAAAATAGACTTAAAAACAACGCTTGCGGCTTCAAGAAAAGGATTTATGTATTCTGCATTTATGCTCATACTATTGAAGCTCCTTATGTTTAGATATGTTTATTATATATTCATCCTCTGAATAGTTCAATCAGTTTTTAAATTTTTTATTACTTTAGATTTTTCACTTAATGTTCTTACAATGTTTCTTGTAATCATGTTAATTGAAGCGTATGCAAGACTGTTTTTAACTTTTTCGACTGTTTCTTCATCAGGATTTATTGAAGGAACAAATCTTTCTACCGGAGTGAAAATATAGAGGCCGGTATGACTTGAAATTACCGGTGAAGATGAATTAAGCGGCATTCCCATAATTTTGCTTATAAAAATCTGTGAATTTTCGATCGCCTGTACTGCGCCGTTACTGCCTGCAGCAGGTTTAATCTTTTCACCTAATTTAAAGGTTTCACTGGTATAGATCTTCCCCCGAAGCATTGAAGCAGCAGTATTGAAAGAGGCTCCACCTTCAACTGCCTTGTTTATAGAGGAGGCGATTTTTTCACGAACTTCAAGAAGTTTCCTTTCCTCAATTTCTTTTTTTATCCTGGCCCTGTCTGTTTCCGGGTCACTTATTTTTACGCTCTGATTTTTTATCTCTTCATCAATCTCTGCATCTGTTACTGCAAGGTCTCCCTGGTAACTCAGCTTTATGCTTTCTGCAGGGAGATGGGCGTACTTTATGCGGATTCTGCTGTTTTCAGCAATATTTTTTGCTTTTATGTCTTCAGAAGCTACAGCAGCCCCTGTGGATACAAGGAACCGGAAGTCTGAAAGCGTCATGTCTCTTGTTATAAGCCTTTTGAATTCGTCAAAGTTCATTCTGTTGCTGTTGAGTATCATCTGGAAAATTTGAGGATCATATTCTTCGGTTCCCGGATTTTTAAAATCGGGTGAATTTAAAATATACCTGGTTATTCGGTCTTCTGTAATATCTATTCCCAGTTTTTCAGCTTCCTGAAGAAGCATTATTTCCATTATATAATTATCCAGAATATAGCTGTCCATTTTCTGATTTTTAAACTGGCTGAATTTTGTGTCTCTGTATCTCAGGTAATCCAGGGTATGGACTTTTTTACCGTTAACAACAGCAACAGTCCCCTGATCAAGGCCGCCGCAGTTTAAGCCTAAATCGGGCATACCAAAGGAGAGGATTATTATGAGGAGAAAAAATCCTATTAATACATATCCGGTGAATTTAATAAGGGGGTTTTGTGATTTGCGCATTTTCTAACCTTCTTGATTTATAAAGTAGTATTAACTTATCTCTTATTAGAGTATCCTGTCATTTCTGCAGTGATTTATTTACCCGCATAAAGGTATCAGGGGAAATATACTCTTTTGATTTTGGTTATTCTGTCAATTACGATTGCTCTGTTTAATGGAAAAGGATTGAACTTTTACGCAGGCTTTTCTGCCTCATCTACAAGCATTACCGGTATTCCGTCTTTGACCGGGTATTTTAATCCGCATCCAAGGCATATTATTTTTTCGTCGCGCATATTATATTCAACGTCACCTTTACAGGCAGGGCATGCCAGAATTTCAAGCATTTTTGTATCTATCATTATCAGGCTCCAGATATTAACTTATATAGATATTTATCTATAGCAATGCCTGTGAGTCAATCAAAATAATTATTAACAGCTTTGAGGAAGTTTTTTCACAGAAGAAAAAAAATTCAAAAAAAAGAGCTTTAATTTCGTATTATATTATAGGGGCTTTCATTTTTAATAATTGACTAAAAGAGAATAGAAATCTGTTTTTAATCTCTCTCCTTTGAATGTGAGAGTGAGTGGAACCTGGATTTTTTTGCAGGTGGATTGACTATGGAAATATTAATATTCGATTATGAGAAGAGGATATGATGTTAAAAAAAGGTGTAATATTATTAAGCGGCGGACTCGATTCTGCCACAACTGCGGCTATAGCAATAGATATGGGCTTTAATCTGTCAGCTCTGACTTTTTTTTACGGTCAGAGGCATGATATTGAAATTAAATATGCCGAAAGGCTGGTTTCGTTTTTCAAAATTGAGAATCATGTGAAGGTGGAAATACCAGCTAAGATTTTCCGCTCAGCACTTACGAAAGCATCCGGTATTGATGTGCCGAAAAACAGGGGTATTGATACAAGTGATATCCCTGAGACATATGTTCCTGCCAGGAATATAATTTTTCTCTCCTATGCCCTTGCTTACGCGGAATCTTCAGGTGCATCTGATATATTTATCGGTGCCAATGCAGTTGATTACAGCGGTTACCCTGACTGCAGGGGGGAGTTTTTTAATGCTTTTAAGAAGATGGCTGATATAGGAACTAAAGCCGGGGTTGAAGGGAACGGATTTAATATCCATACTCCCATTCTTGATATGACTAAGCCGGAAATAATAAGAGAAGGGGTTCGTCTCGGCATGGATTACTCCCTTACACATAGTTGTTACGATCCCTCACCAGAGGGTTATTCATGCGGCAGCTGCGATAGCTGTATACTCCGTCATAACGGTTTTATAGACGCAGGTGTGGCGGATCCCACTAAATACAGGGGGTAGGGCTTGAATCTTTCATTTATTGCAGATATTATTTTCCCGGTTCACTGTGTTTCATGCGGTGATCCGGTTTTTTCATCAGATAATGGTATCTGCCGGGTGTGTGCCAGTGAGCTGCGGTTTATTGAGGATGGCTGCCCCTGCTGCAGCGGAATTATGCAGGAAGGGGTCTGTACAATATGTTCTGACAGGGAGTTTTATCCGGAGAGAAATATTATACTTTTTGAATACAAGGGTGCTGCTTTGAATATGATTCATGCCCTGAAGTTTAAAGGGATTAGAGGTGTTTCCAGGGCAATCATACCCCCTGCAGCGGAGAGAATAGGGGAAATTGCAGATCAGGTCGATTTTATTACATCAGTACCCATGGTGAAGAAAAAAGAGAGAGCCAGAGGGTATAATCAGTCAGCAATTATTGCAGAGGGGATAGCAAAGAGCCTGGGGAAATTGTATCAGCCGCTTCTGCGGGAGAAGGATAATTCTCTGGTTCAGAGGGATCTCAATTATACTGAAAGGTTTATAAATGTTATTGACAGGTATGAAATAATCGAAAATAGTAGAATAATTGATAAGAATGTTCTGGTTGTTGATGATGTTTTTACAACAGGGGCTACTTTAAATGAATGCTCCAGATGTTTAATTGCCGGAGGAGCAAAGAAGGTTTTCACATTCGCAGTGGTGCGTTCAGACATGAGAAGACCGGATAATATGTAATAATCAGATAGAAAAATGCCTCAGGCAGATGTTCCGGGCCGGAGAATATAATACGTTTTTATAAAATATGTGGAGCTTAAAATGGAAAGAAATTCTTATGACAGCTACGAGATGATAGTTCTTGACGGACGTATAGATCAGAATGAATCTGAGGAGCTTGAGGCCATCCTCAATGAGTGCCTGGATGATGACAGGGTGAAAATCTGTATTGATATGATTGATGTTAAGCATATATGCAGTTCAGCCCTGGGGGTTCTTGTCGCAATAAAGCGTAAAATCAAGGACAAGGATGGTGATATTAAACTGATTATTGCCAGTGATAATCTTATTAAACTTTTTCAGACAACAATGCTTGATAAGGTTTTTGAGATTTTTGAATCGAGACGGGAGTGCATGTCAACATTTGATTGATTAAGAGCATGAGTGATAATATAAAAAAAATTCTGGCCCCACTGGCAGCAGAGCTTGAGAGTGTGGATAGGAGCATCAGGTCTCATATCGAAACCGGTGTTGCCCTTATTGACAACAGCTCAATGCATCTCTTTGCAAAGGGGGGGAAAAAGATCAGGGCTTCCCTTGTTCTCCTTGCTTCAGGATTAAGGGGGAGTATCAATCCTGAAGCTATTAATCTGGCTGCAGCTGTAGAAATAATACACGCTGCCTCATTGGTACACGATGATATTATTGATAAATCCTTTCTCAGGAGAGGGGATATTTCTGTACCGGGGAAATACGGCGATAAGATAGCTGTTCTTGCAGGTGATTATCTTTATGCCCTGGCAGTGAATATTGCTGTAAAGGATGGGGACAAACGTATTTTAAATTCCATATCCGATTCCACAACTGAAATGGTTAAGGGTGAGCTTTACCAGATAGAATATTCCAATATTGATAAAATTTCTGAAGAACATTATTATAAAATTATTGAAAGAAAAACAGGCAGACTCATGGCAACAAGCTCATTTATGGGGGGTGTAAAGGGGGGCTGCAGCGATGCGGAGTGCAACGAACTTTATATGCTTGGACTTGAGCTGGGTTATGCTTTTCAGATTGTTGATGATACCCTTGATTTCAGTGACAGTGCTGTTACCGGAAAAGATGCGGGGAATGATTTTAAGGATGGTAAAATTACTCTCCCCTTTATTTATCTGTTGAATAAATGCAGTATAGAGGAGAGGGAGCGGGTTAAAAATTTTGCCCGGAATCCTGACGAATCTTTATGGCCTGAAGTTAAAAAAATGGTAAGTGATTCAGGTGCCTTAAAATATTCTTTTGATAAGGCTGCCGAATATGCTGAAGAGGCAAGAAAGCGGCTTGATCATTTCCCTGAGTCTGTGTATAATAGCTGTATAAAAGATATAATATCATTTATAGTCAATAGAAGTTACTGATAAGTTTCAGTAATTATTCCTTAAGATATGTTTTAGTGCAATGATGATGTTTTTAATATCGGGGCTGTCTCAAAAGTCAGATTTTCGGGGATTTGTCATTCCGGTTTTGCAACTTCAATTATTGCAAATACCGGAATCTCCTGATTAAATCAGGCCTAAGAGATACCGGCATTACGCTACGCTACAGCCGGTATGACAAGGAAATTACTTTTTGGACAGCCTCAATATTAGAGCATTTTATTCCAGATAAAGGTTAATGAATTAACACTGGATAGGTTTTAATGTTTTACAATCTGCTCTTTCACGGGATTTTCCGATTTTTTTAAAGGCGGGTGATGTTTATGATAACAAAAGAGAAGGAGCAACTCCTGAAATTTTATAATCTTGGTCTTGCTGCGTACAAACAGCGTAAGTGGGATGAGGCTATAGTGAATTTTGAGGAAGCGCTTAAGATCGATCCTGCTGACGGGCCATCAGAGCTGTATCTTGAAAGGGCTCAGAATTATAGAGAAACACCTCCGCTTGAAGAGTGGGACGGGGTTTTTACAATGACAACCAAGTAATCCCGGATTTATGAGATCCCCGTTATGGCTGTAATGGTAACGGCTGGATTGATTTAACCGTAAAATGCTGCATCCACAGATGATATATAGAAAATATTGTATAAAGGAAACGGGAAAATGGCAAAAAAGATAATTCAGGTTAATAAAAACCCTGTTTATGATATAGGGATGATCTCTACAGTATTTAACAAGAACACGGAATTTTCAGGAGATCTTATTTTTAAAAAGTCTCTTCAGATTAATGGGAAATTTGATGGAGAAATTTCATCCGGCGGTTACCTTGTGATTGGCGAAGAGGCTGTTGTTAAGGCAAATATCAAGGCTGATACAGTGATTATCAAAGGCACGGTTTACGGCAATGTGGAAGCTGTTTCCAGACTGGAAATTCACACTAATGGGAAGCTCTACGGCAATATCAGAACAAAGAAACTTGTGATTTCCGATGGTGTGGTTTTTGAGGGTAAGTGTGAAATGATTAAACCCTATGAAAAACGGGGGAAAAAGGGTGATGATGAGACTGAAGGCGGAGAAAAAACTGCCTGAGTTGAATGAGTCATGCAGTTAAAAGAAGCTTCTTTTTATACAGCGGAGGGTTCTGCTCTCAGGTGTTCCCTCTGCCCTCATAACTGTCTTATCTCTGATGATAAAACAGGAATTTGCGGTATAAGAAGTAATAGGGGCGGAATTTTATATTCTGAAAATTATGGCCGGATCACATCCCTGGCCATGGATCCAATAGAGAAAAAACCCCTCTATCATTTTTATCCCGGATCTCAGATTCTTTCTATAGGCACTATGGGGTGTAATCTGAAATGTCCCTATTGTCAGAACTGGTCTATTTCCCAGAATAATTCCGCATCTTCATCTTACAGAAAACCTGAAGAGATTATTGCTATTGCTGTTGATAATAATTCATCCGCCATTGCATATACATACTCTGAGCCTGTTGTATGGTATGAATATGTCTATGATACCTCGTCCCTGGCACAGGAAAGAGGGATAAAAAATGTTATGGTCACAAATGGTTTTATTAATGAGAAACCGCTGCTAAAGATCCTCCCTTTAATAGATGCCATGAATATTGATTTAAAATGCTATGATGAAAGTAATTATAAAAAAATACATAAAGGTGGACTCGAACCTGTTAAGGAAAGCATAAGGATTGCTCACGAAAATGGCTGTCTGGTTGAGGTTACAACCCTTATTGTTACAGGTTTGAACGATAACTTTTCTGAAATGATGGATACTGCGGAGTTTATTGCCTCTGTTGATAAGAGAATACCCTGGCATATATCCAGGTATCATCCCTCCTACAAATATAATGAACCTGCCACTAATGTGGAATTTATGATAGACGTATATGAAGCTGCCTCCGGAATTCTCGATTTTGTTTATACCGGGAATCTGCATAGCATAAGTACAGGGAGTGATACTGTTTGCCCCGGATGCAGCAATACTGTAATCAGCAGAAGCGGCTATCACACAGTGATTAAGGATTTAAAAGAGGGCAGGTGCGGGAATTGCGGATATGACCTGGGGGTCAGAGCATAGTCCGGTCTGGAATGGGTCAGAGCATATCTTCCTGTTTTAAAAGTATTATTCCTCTATAGCGGAAATTAGCGGGTGTTAATGAAAACTTTTAATAAAATTCTTATTGCAGGTGCTGGTGAAGCCGGAATTGCTCTTTTGCGCGAGCTGAAGCAGAGGGGCTTTGAAGGGAGAATTGCCGGTTTTGCTGATGATGATGAGTATAAAATCGGATCTTCAATTGAAGGTGTGCCTGTTTTAGGTCCCCTTTCTGGTATCAGTGATTTCTGTTCAGATATGGCTGTTACTGATGTAATTGTGGCAGTCCCCTCTGCGAGCCCTGCTTTTATCAATGAAATTGTTTATTCTGTCATGTCTTTTAATGCAGGAATTAATCTCTATATCGTACCATCCGCTGAGAAGTTTTTCGACTCTGTGCCGATTTTCCCTTCACTTAAAGAGTTTGACTGCTCAGATATCCTTGAAAGGGATCAGTTTTCCATTGATATGAAATTAATGGAAAACTTTTTCGCAGGTAAAAAGGTACTCATTACAGGGGCTGGCGGGAGTATCGGTTCGGAATTATGCAGGCAGCTTTTAAAGTTTAAAGTTAAAAAGATTATAGCCCTGGGGCGTGGAGAGAATTCTATCTACAATCTTTCCCTGATTATGGCTGGTTATGCTAAAACAATGGGAGGGGCTTTCCCTGAGGTTGTTTACAGGATAGCTGATGTTAAAGATTACAGGCTTCTTGAAAAAATTTTTCAGCAGGAAACCCCTGATATTGTTTTTCATGCTGCTGCTCATAAGCATGTGCCTCTGATGGAGTTTAATGAGGCTGAGGCATTGCAGAATAATGTGCTTGGCTGCGATAATGTTTTGAGAGCTTCCCTGGAGCAGGGAGTGGAGAAATTTGTTTTTATTTCTACTGATAAGGCGGTCCGGCCATCCAGTATTATGGGTGCATCCAAAAGGCTTGCAGAGCTTGTCACAGGTTATTACAGAAACATAAAGGGGCTGAATACCGCTATAGTAAGGTTTGGAAATGTTCTTGGAAGCAGGGGCTCGGTAATCCCCCTTTTTAATGAACAGATAGATCGTGGCGGACCTGTAACGGTAACACATCCGGATGTGACAAGATATTTTATGAGCATACCTGAGGCATCACTCCTTGTGCTGAATTCCGCGGCCATATCAGGTGAGGGAGAGGTTTTTGTCCTGAATATGGGGGAGCAGTACAGGATTTCTGAAATTGCAGAGAAGATGATTTCTCTTCGGGGTCTGACCCCTGGAGCAGATATTAAAATAGAATATACCGGTCTACGTCCCGGTGAGAAGCTTTATGAAGAGCTTTACTATAAAGATGCGGATATTCTGCCGACCGGGAACAGCAGTATCTTCCTTGTGAAAAAGGACAGCACAGCTTTTACTGAAAACCGGTACAGGGAACTTATAGAAGCGATTCGGACTGCTGTTCCTGATAAGGGAAGGAGTGAAATCCGGAAATTTATCAGGGATTTTGTTGAAGAGTATAATCCTGGGTGAATTTTTTATAAAGGGCTCTGACCCTGGACTTCACTTACGCATATAGAGCAATCCGCTTTAAATAAGCGTCCTCATATTTCAGGAAATTCTCCGCGCATGCTCGAAAATCATCTCCTAACTGCAGGAAGCTGTCATTCCTGCGCATGCAGGAATCTCATAAAATTTGATTGTATAAATCATTCCATTCAGGATTCATTTCATTTATCACATTAATCTTGTACTCTCTCTTCCATTTTTTCATCTGCTTTTCCATAAGAATGGCACTTTCTATATTCTGCGTTTCAATATACCAGACCAGTTTAATACAGTTATATTTTGAACTAAAACCGCTTCTTAGCTTCTTTTTATGTTCATTTACTCGTCTTAATATGTTATTGGTTACACCTATATAAAGAACTGAATTATAATTATTTGATATTATGTAAACATAGTATTTATTCATTTTTGAATCTCATTCACATGAGATTCCGGCATTCCGCTTTCGCTACAGCCGGAATGACAGAATTCCCATGACACCTGGTAAAGCAGTGATGCGTTTTCCCCTGTGCAATATTTCTTAATTTTCTGGGCATGATAATCCCTCCTGTAAAAAACGTGTTTATTATATAAACGAAAATACGTGTTATTTTTTTGAATTTTTTTGCGGGAAGAAGAATTTTTTTGAATAAGGCTCTGACCCCTATCAATTGCCGGAATGACACAGGAACAGGAAAGGGCTCTGACCCCGGTTCCCCTTTGTTCTGAAGTTTATTACTGCAATTTAGTTAATAATAATCGTAACAAATAATGTTTATTCAAACATATATATAATAAGAGTCAGAGACTTGATTGAATTGATTGAATTTAATTGGATTAAAAAATTAGAATTAAAGTCAGGATAATATGAAAAAATATACACTATTATTACTAATATTACTCATGTCCTGCAGCGGGACAAAAGGCGGGGAGGATAAAATGACATCAATTGAACAGGATAATGTAAAATCAGATTTGTATACAGAGCAGGAACTTAGAGAAAAACTGACTCCTGAGCAATACAGGGTTGTCCGGGAAAACGGGACAGAGCCTGCTTTCAGGAATGAATACTGGGATAACAAAAAGCCCGGAATTTACGTAGATATTGTTTCCGGTGAACCCCTTTTCAGCTCAACAGAAAAGTTTGATTCAGGTACCGGTTGGCCAAGCTTTACAATCCCTCTGGCAAGAAGAGGGACAAAATATGTTAAGGATAGAAGTTTCGGCATGGAAAGAGTTGAGGTAAGGAGTAATTCTGCAGATTCCCATCTGGGACACCTTTTTAAGGATGGTCCTGCTTCTACTGGTTTAAGATACTGTATTAATTCAGCATCACTTAAATTTATCCCTGCTGAAGAGATGGAGAAAGAAGGGTATGGTGAGCTTATGTATCTTTTCCCGGAGGCATATGCTTCAAAAAGAGGGTGGGATTATGCTGTCTTTGCTGCAGGCTGCTTCTGGGGAGTTGAGGCTTATTTCTCTAAAATAAAAGGTGTAAAAGAAGTTATGTCCGGCTATTCAGGGGGTAAAACTCCCTATCCCACATATGAGGAAACCATAACAGGTAAAACGAATCATACTGAATCTGTTCTTATATATTTTGATTCGGCTGCAGTTGATTACCGGACTCTGGCGAGGCATTTTTTCCGGATTCATGATCCTTCATCCTTAAACAGGCAGGGTAATGATGTGGGTACACAGTACAGGTCTGCAGCTTTTTATAATAGCATAGATCAGAAGAGTGTAATTGATGAAGTGGTGAAAAAACTTACAGATTCAGGTAAATATAAGAAAATTGTCACTGAAATTTCAGAATTTAATGTTTTTTACAAGGGCGAGGAGTATCACCAGGAATATCTGGCTAAAAATCCGGGGGGATATTGCCATATTAATCTTAATATGGCAAATGAGCCGCTTGAGGATTATTGATTGGTGGGGTCAGAGCCTGAATTTTGATAGTAGGCTCTGACCCCGCGAGTTCTTTCTTTACTTAAAGGGCTCTGACCCCATTTGCTGCGGGGATTCGCCTTTATAAGGTTTTTCTGTAATTAAAGTTGACATGATATTATTTTATCTTTAATATTAAATCTACGTCACTTCAATTAAAAATCTATGAATCAGATCTTCTTTATTAATGCGGATATATGATGTCCCGTAATTGATATTGTTTTAGTAGGATTTAAATGCATATTCATAGATTAATACACGACAAAAGGAGCAATTTAATGAAGAAATCAGTTATATCAATAATTCTGGCACTTGCAGTTTCAGCTATTGTTGCCTGCAAGGATCAGGGGAGTAATGGATTACCTACGGATGAGGGTCCAATCAAACATGCCAGGTTAAATGTTTCAGTTTTTAAAGATGAAGGTCTTTCCACATGGGGTTCCAATCTTTCTAAAACCGAGCCGGTTATACTTCTTGAAACACTTAAGGTGCAGATAAAGGGTAAAGAAACCGAAGTAGCAAAAGTAAAGCTTTCTGACGGGAATATTTTTTATATAAATATGCGGCATCTTGCTGATAAACCTGTCGTTTTTGTTGAGGATACAAAAGCCTATGTGAGAAATAATATTTCCAGCAGAGTCTTTGCAATAATACCGCGCGGCACTATTGGATTTGTAACACAGGAGATGGATGGATGGGTGCAGATCTATGCGGGTCAGATTGATGGAAAGTGGATTACTCAGCAGTGGGTTAATGGCGGTTTTACTGAAGAAGAAACAAAAATCAGAGAAGCGAAAAATTATGAAGAGTCGATTGCTGTTCTTAATAATCGTGCTTCAAAGCAGGATCAGATATCCAGGGCTCTGGCAGTTCTTACGGATATTTCTAATTCCGGCGGCATGTTTGCTGAAATGGCAGATTCCGTTCTTACTGAGTATTCAGATCATCAGTCATCTGATGCAGCTGAAGATAAAGCTGATGACCAAAAAGGTGATGTCCTTCAGGAGGCTAAAGTGGCTGCAGATAAAGGGCTTACAATGAGGGAGCAGCCGGGGGTATCGGGTAAATCTATTGTAATTATTCCAAACGGCAGTACAGTTAAAATATTCAAAAAAGGTGATGGTGAAGAGAAAATCGGAGAAAAGACAGCCCCATGGTATCAGGTTGAATGGGATGGTAAAAGGGGTTGGGTTTTCGGCGGCTTTCTTAAGCTGTAGTAATTTTTTCATATTTATGTGAAAAAATTACATGTGAAGCGGTTAATTTGTGTATTGAACATTTTAATGATCAATACACAAATCTCCACACAGCAGTGAAGATTTTAAAGACTATCTCCCGGCTTTATCTGGAGCTAGTGCATGATTATAATATTTTTTGATATTTATAAACAATTTACAGGCAAGTCCCTGCAGGGTGAGTTAATATGCATAATGAAACGCTTCACTTTGCTCATGCAAACGGATTCCCCGGAGGAACATACAACTCTCTTCTTGACAGATTCAGAGACAGGTACAATGTAATAGCTATTGAAAAGCTTGGCCATAATCCCCGCTACCCTGTTGATAATAACTGGAGCAGCCTGGCGGATGAACTTATCGCTTATCTTGAAGATGAAACTTCAGAACCGGTAATCGGTGTGGGCCATTCCCTTGGGAGCCTTGTTACATTTATTGCTGCATGGAAGAGGCCCGATCTTTTTAAATCAATAATTATGCTCGATCCTCCATTTGTCACAGGGATATGGGGAGCTTTGTTTAAGCTTTTTAAGCTCACAGGGCTTGCTGACAGAATTACCCCTGCCGGACAGTCAAGTGGGAGAAAATCTTCATGGAACCACATGGATGAGGTTAATAATTATCTTAGCAGCAAAAAATTATTTCAGGGGTTCGATTCAGTTTGTCTCAGAGATTATATCAGTCATGGTATTGAAGCCTGTAATCAGGGATTGTGCCTATCTTATGATGTGGATATAGAGGTAGAAATTTTCCGCACTATGCCCGACAATATGGGGACATACCGGAGGCCTCTTCCAATTCCCGGTTCACTTGTCTATGGTGAGAGGAGTAATGCTGTGCATATTCCAACCCTTAAAAAATTTACCGGGAGACACGGTCTCAGATTGACAACAGCGCAGGGGGGGCATCTTTTCCCCCTGGAAAAACCTCAGGAAACTGCAGAGGTTCTCTTCAGGGAGCTGGATATATTATCTCTTTAATGTGAGATGCAGTTTCATAATCTGTAACTGCGCCGTTACTTCTAGGCTGCCTTATCTTGATTCCGGCAGCCTCCTGAATATCTCTGCCATACGCCTCAGTTTTTTTACAATCTCATCTGTAATTGCTTCATTTGTAAGTTTCCATATCCAGTTGTTTTCGGTTGTACCCGGGGTGTTCATCCGGAATTCAGCACCATAGCCGAGAATATCTTGTGCAGGTATAATTACCAGGTCAGCAATTGAAGCATATGCTTCGCGGATAAGTCTCCAGTGGAATTCTCCCCAGTCTTTCATATGGAGATATTCCATTATGTATTCACGATCATCTTTACTTATTTCATCACTATAGAACCAGCCATTACTGGTATTGTTGTCATGAGTTCCGGTGTAGAGTACACAGTTCCCGGTTTCTATATTATGCGGCAGGTATTCATTGGCATTGTTATTGTCAAATGCGAACTGGAGAATCTTCATTCCCGGGAGTTCCAGTTTTAGCCGCAGCTCAGTAACCTCCGGGGTTATTATGCCCAGGTCTTCTGCAATAAATGGAATGTGCCCGGTATCTTTTTTCAGCCTGTCAAAGAAAGCTGTACCAGGGCCCTTTTCCCATTTCCCATTTGCGGCTGTTTCTTCTCCGTATTCAACAGCCCAGTACGATTCAAAGGCTCTGAAATGGTCAATCCTGAGAATATCTGTCATTGATTCAGTAATGCTTATCCTCTTTAACCACCACTGGTAGGTTTCTTCATTGAGTGACCCATCTTTATCCAGCCATTTGTAAAGGGGGTTACCCCATAGCTGACCTGTTGCACTGAAATAATCGGGGGGCACCCCTGCAACGAATTCAGGTTTAAGCTCTTCAGTGTCAATTTTGAGAATATTGATATTTGCCCATGCATCAGCGCTGTTCATGGACATGTATATGGGCATATCTCCCACTAATGTTATTCTTTTCTCATTTGCGTATTTTTTAAGATCACTCCACTGTTTATAGAACAGATACTGACAGAAGATATGAAATTTTATCATCTCTTTATTTTCAGATTTAAGTTTTGCCATCATCTGCTCATCTCTTAAGGCGATTTTTCGATTCCAACCCAGCCAGTTATATGAATTAAGTTTTTCAGCCATAGTCTGAAAAAGGGCATAATCCTCCAGCCATGTATGGCCATGCTGTTTTCTGAATAATTCAAAGTCCGCAATATGGGGTGATTCAGCGAAGTTGAAAAAATTGCTGAATGCCTCCATAAGAAAAGCAGTTATGTTTTTTTCAAATTCCGGAAGATTTATAAAATGTTCATTAACTTTCGGTAATTTTATCTTACAGGTTTTGTACCAGGTTTCACCGTTAATTGCATCAGGATCAATCATCAGCGGATTTCCTGCAAAGCATGAAACAGAAGAATAAGGAGAATAGCACATGGATGATGATACCGGACCGGTGGGAAGTATCTGCCAGTAGGTGAATCCGGCTTTGGAGATTGTGTCAATGAACCGGTAAGCCTCCTCCCCGAGAGTCCCCCCCCCGTATTTACCGGGGAGGCTTGTTATGTGAAGCAGGATACCGGCAGCTCTTTTGAATTTCATCTATTTGGCCGTCTCTCTCATCATATTGATTATCTGTCTTAGTGTTTCAAGCTCCTCTCCATATTTTTTCCAGTCACCGCTTCTCATGCTCTGCTCAGCCCTGGAAAAGTGGGTATGCGCTTTCGCTGCAAGCTCCTTCATGGAAAGGGCTGTTTCGTTTCTGTCAGCTGCAGCCCTGCGGTCTTCAGTAAAAGTCCCTTTGTAGAAAACTTTTTCCAGTGCAGTGGGGAGGTCTTTTTCCATTACTATCTGATCAGCAAAGGCAACAATAACCTGCTGCAGTTCAGGCATCTCACTTGTTTCAGCCCGCAGATAGAGCGGTTCAATAAAGATTATTGATTCTTCAATAGGTATTGCCAGCATGTTGCCTCTGATAACACGTGAGCCCTGCTGGTTCCAGAGTGCAAGCTGCTTTGAAATATCCGGGTCCTGGTTGATTCGTGCCTCTATCTGCATTGGCCCATAGCTGAGCTTGTCTTTAGGGAGCTGGTAAAGCTGCAGCTGCCCGTAATCGGGCATGTCGCATTTTGCTGTAAGGAAGGCAATCATATTGTCCCTGGTTACAGGGGTGAATGGGAGTATAAGAATGAATTCACTCCTCTTTTCTCCGGGGAGCGTGGTAACCAGGTAATAGCTTTGAAGCTTCTCCTCACTGTTTTCGTAAATCTGTCTGGGGATATCCCAGAGGTCTTCATTATTGTAAAAGACATTGGCATTAGTCATATGATATTTCAATAGCATATGACTCTGAACATTGAAAATTGTTTCAGGATATCTTATATGAGCTTTCTGTGATTCAGGCATTTTATCCATGCTTTTAAATATACCGGGGAGTATTTTGGAATAGGCCTGTATAACAGGGTCAGAGGTATCGGAGATGTAGCAATTAATTTCTCCATTGTATGCATCGATGACAATTTTAACAGAGTTTCTCATATAGTTGAAGGTTTTACCCATCCCTCTGACCGGTGTTGAGTAGGGGAACTGGTTTGATGTTGTATAGGCATCAATATACCAGTAGAGTTTCCCATCAGAAAGAACAAGGTAGGGGTCATTATCCAGGTCGAGGAATGGTGCATAGTTTCTGGCAATTTCAACAATATTTCTTCTAAAGAGGAGTCTGCTGTCGTTGGTTATATTTTTGGAAATAAGCAGATTCACATCCCCGAAGGATACAGCTGCCAGAAGTCTTTTGAAGAAAGAGTCGAGTTTAATCCCCCCTGTCCCTTCATAGGTGGTGTAGCGGTTTTCATCTCCAAAGGGGTAGTCGAACTCTCCAGGCTGGATAGTGGTGTTTGTTACAACATAGGCATTTTTGTGTTCGCCGTAATATATTTCAGGTCTGTCAACATTAATGTCAACGGCCGATTTAGGGGGGATATCTTTAATGAGCATGACAGGCTGGCCTTCCGTTGTTTTCTGATCAACTCTGCTCATTACAACACCATAGCCATGGGTATAGATCAGGTGTCTGTTCTGCCATGTCTGACTCTCCCCTCCAAGGCCCGACAGGGAGAGTTCCCTTGCAGACAGGTTTACTGCAACTTTTTTTCCGTCGACCATATATCGGTCAACATCGACATCATTGAAAAAATAGTACTGCTTCAGCTCCTGGAGCTGCTTATAGCTCTGTCTTAAGGGCCTCCAGTCCCACAATCTTACGCTTTCAAGGGTTGCCCTGTTTTTTGTAATGTCTCTGTATGTAAGGTCTCTGTTGTTTTCAAAGGGGATTTCGATTATTTTATCCAGTCCATAGGCAATACGGGTAAATCTGATATTGTTTTCAATATACTCCTTCTCTTTGTCCAGCTCATTAGGTTCAACAATAAACCGCTGCTGCAGAGAGGGGAAAACTACACCAAGTATAAAATATACAGGGAGAATTGTTATAAGTACGATAACAGGGAGTTTAAAGCTTCTTTTGAAGACATTAAATAGAAGCAGGGCTCCGGCAATAAATGAAATAATTTCAGCTGCTCTGTAGGCAAGGAGCTTTGCATTTACTGCTGAATATCCGGCACCGAAAAACTTTCCTGAGTTAGTGAGAAGCAGATCATAAGCGGAAAGTCTATAGCTTAATCCGAAGAGTATAACAATCATTGCAAGGAGTATTGACAGGTGGGCTCTGCAGAATAGTGAAAATTCGAAACCCTCCTGCTTTATGGATATTCCGCCGTTAATAAAATGAAGTAAAAATGAAAAAATAGTAATCATTACAAAAGAGCTCATGAGCCATCCGTAAAGAAAATTATAAAAGGGTAGTGAAAAGACAAAAAAACCGGCATCTAAACCGAAAATCGGATCAGCCGGGAATCCTTCAAAGGGGACTGCATTTTTATAAACCAGGTATTCCTTCCAGAACGCCGAGGCAGTCCCACCCATAATAAACCCGAGAAAAACAATCCCCAGTGCCAGAATAATTGCAATAAGGTTCCTTGATGAGCCGATTGCCGGGATTTTTATTCTGTCAAGGATGTTGGGTGTAAAAATTCTCCCCTTTCCGCCAAGAATTCTTATTAGGAGAAAGTTGAAAAGAAACAGTGAAATGAAGATAGCACTGAATAGTGCATGAACCTGAAATTTTGTTAAAAACATAACCCAGAAAACCTGAAGTCCCTGGTTTGCCTTAAACCATTCGTAGTCTATATAAAAACCAGCCAGGGATTTTATCCCAATAAATACTATAAAAAATATAGACATGATCCATAAAATTTTTTTATCCATAATAAACAACCGCCATGTTTTTTTATCAGTGTATATTTTAATAAAAGAGGGTCTTAAAGTCAATATTATAACAGTAATTATTCCGAAGCTTTTATGTTATTTTTTATGGCTGGATATTTTTGCCCTTCGGTGGAGCGACGCGTGCCACGTCATGTTATCTGCCGTTTTCGCCCCACGTCTGATTAATCGTTCTTTTCAGTTAATAAGCCGGAGTTATATTTATGAATTATACTTGCTATCAACGTTTGATAGGGTAATCCCTGAGTAATTGCTTTTCTTTGAATATCTTCAAGATCTTTTTGTGAAATTCTTATGTTAATACGTTTTTCTTTTTTTAAATGAATCTTAGCCAGTTCCTGATATTTTTTTATTCTTTGAGGAGCATCTTTGACTGAGCTCCATTCATTTTTTTCGTGTGATTCAATTATATCTTTTTCGTATTTATCTAGTTTTGCCATAACATTACTCCTTGTTTAAATATTCTTTAGTAGCTTTTCTACTTGGATAAATTGTTTTAAGAAAAATTTCTTCATCATTTTCAACAAATGGAACAATATATGCGTATGAGTCGATTTCGATTATGAACATGAATTGATTTTTATATTTTTCACTATTTTGATTCTCAATCACATCAATAACGGCACCATTTGAAATGTAAAAAACGATTTCTTCAAATGAAATTCCTCGTATCTCTTTTAGTTTTAAATTCTTTTCTTTATCCCAGTTAAAAAGCTGCATAAATCCTCTTAAAGACAATGTGTGCCTAATATACACATTGTTATTGTTAATTTCAAGTAATTATTTAATAAAAAGGAAGAATTTTAAACAGAATCCTGGGGGCGAAAATGGCGATAACGTTTAGGAGTTTAATCTGATATCAACACTGATAATATAATTTATTTTTACTTGCCATATATTATATGCTGCTTTGATATTATTCAAAAAGTAAATAACTTGAAGGAGTTCCGGTATTATGATAAAAGGAGTTAAAGCTTTTCTGAAAAAGTGGTTTATAGCAGTAAGACCATTCTCATTCCCTGCATCAATTATGCCTATCCTTTTCGGTACAGCCCTCGCAGGTATTAAAGGGGGCGCAGATGTTGATCCGCTGCTATTTGCAATAGCCCTTACAGCGATGCTTTTTTTACATTCTGCTACAAATCTTCTCAATGATTTTTTTGATTATAAGAAAAAGATAGATACTGTTGAAACGCCTGTTTCCGGCGGAATTATGAAGGGACTTATAAGTTCCCGTGATTCCCTCAAGGGGGCCATGGTTTTATATATTTCCGGTATTCTGCTGGGTGCATACCTTGTCTCTGTTACAGGGGTTATTCTTTTATATATTGGCCTGGCAGGTGTGACTGTGGGTATTTTTTATACACAGGAAAAAGTTGTTTCATTGAAATATAATGCTCTTGGAGATTTTGCAGTATTTTTAAACTTCGGTGTACTTGGCACACTGGGTGCATGGGTGATACAGACCGGGTCTTTCTCATGGGTCCCTGTTGTATGGGCAACTCCTATTGGTATTCTTGTTATAGCAATACTTCACGCCAACAACTGGCGCGATATTGAAGGGGACCGTAAAGGTGAAATAAAAACAGTGGCCATGCTTCTGGGGGACAGGGGGTCGCTGATCTATTACACAGCTCTTCTCATATCCCCTTTCCTGATAATTCTTTTCCTTATGTCTGCGCCGCTTTTTATTGATCTTGGTGAGCTGGCCATGCCTTTAAGCTTTGGAATCGTTTTCCTTGCCCTCCCTGCAGCTGTGAATCTTATCAGGAAAACAGAGGCAAGGCTTATCCCTGAAAGGGTAATGGAGTTTGTTGCTCTTGACGGCTCAACTGCTCAGTTCAATACAATATTCGGACTCCTCTGCCTTGTATCGATTTTTGTGTTTTATGGATCCAATGCTTTTAAAGGACTTCTCTATCCTGGTTAAGGCAAATAATATTAATATAAGATTAATGGTGAAAAAATGAAGAGGCTTATAATACCGGTAACATCTGCAGCAATTCTTTTTGTTCCCCTTTTTATTTTTCGGGGGATCGGTTCCTTCGATTTCTGGTACTGGATGTCATTTAATCTTCTGCTCCTTCTTGGGGTAATATTTTTTACTGACAGCTCTTACAGGTCGCAGCTTCGCGGTTTCTTTGCAGGGAGGACTGCATTTAATATATTTATGGGATTCGCCAGCGCATTATTACTCTTTGCAGTTTTTCAGGCGGGAAATATAATATCCCGGAGCCTATTCGATTTTGCCGGTACAGGTATTGATTCAATTTACCGGTTTAAAGGTGAGGCTTCTCATCTTCGTATTGCAATGCTCATGCTTTTAGTTATCGGGCCCGGAGAGGAGCTTCTCTGGAGAGGCTATTTCCAGAAACGCTTTGAAGATAAACTCGGTTCCTGGAAAGGTTATATAGCTGCTGCATTATTTTATGCTGCAGTGCATGTGGCGACACTCAACATAATGCTTATTCTTGCAGCTTTAACCTGCGGACTCTTCTGGGGATTTCTTTACATGAGGTATAAGTCTCTTTTTATGATATGCCTGAGTCATACAATCTGGGATATAGCAGTATTTATTGTGTTTCCCTTTAATTAGGTACAGTTTAAGGGTTTGTGCTGAGGACAGGATAAAATTAAGTGTTTAAAGAAGGTCATTGATGCGGAATTTTGATGTATAAACAAAGTTTCATATTAAAGTTCTGTATCACATCCAGTCCCCATATCGAATAATTTAACTCACCTTAATTTTTTTAAAGTGAATTTCCGGCTTTGTACCGAAAACTTTACCAATTTTACGCAGAGATGAAAGAGATAAGTTTTCATAACTGCCCGACTCAATTCTGGCGATTGCAGATTGAGACGTTCCCGCTTTTTCTGCCAGTTCTTTTTGAGTCAGATTCGCGGCTATTCTCATTTTTATAATTTCTTTAGCGACCAGGAATTCTTCTTCAAGAGCATCATACTCTTTTTTAAATTCTTTATCCTTTAACCGTTCTTTAAGTAATTTATCCGAATTTGTTGTCTTAATTTTTTTCATTTTCCTGCTCCTTAAACTCTTTCATAATTCTAACTGCTTTATCAATTTGTTTAACATCTGTTTTGTTGTCTTTTTTAATATAACCTGAAGTTACTATATAAATTTTTTCTTTCCAGAAAAAATAAAACAGCCTGCAAATATCAGTACCTGCTTTTACTCTCAATTCATGCAGATTATCCACCGACTTCAATTTCTTTGAATGAGGTTCCGAAAGTAAATAACCAAATTCTTTTAATAAATTAATAGCCCTTCTGGCTTTCGCTTCTATTTTGGGAGGCAAAGACTCAAGAAATTCGCCTGCTTCATCCGTTAATTCTACCTGGTATTTCATATTTAATATATCTCAAAATTGAGATACACAGTCAAGTAAAAAATTAGGCTCACACAATGGATATCAGGCTGGTTAAAGTCTTTATTCCTGAAAGTATTGTCACATGAGTAACCTGGAATTTCTTTATACTGTCACTAACCAGGCATTTCTAAACAGGGGTTTTCTATATTGGGACGCGATATTCTATCCAGTGAGGGTAGGAAGGGTGGTCGCGAAACCACTCGCTTGCAAAAGTATTACTGTTGCATGTAAATCTATTACATAGTAAAAAAATGTAATTGTAAAATAATAAAGGTTAATTATAGTAATAGAAAAAGATAGCGGCCAGCCCTTATCCAATGACCATGTGCGTATTGCGCTTGAAGCAAAGATATGGTAAGCTCCGATTGTTTTGTACTTATTGATTAAGGGGTTCTTTTATCCAGGTTGATAGAGTGTGTCACACCTTAGCCTGACAAGTCAGGCTAAGGTGTTTTGGCAGGAAAGTCAACTTTTTTTCTGGATTTGAAAACGACAGACTGTCTGTCGTTTTTAATGAATAAGAAAGAGGTCGTTAAAAGAAGTTTTTTATATAATGATTAAAATTAAAGGTGGGAGCAGCGGGCATAAGTATCATGACGGCAATTATATGTACATAAGAATTGTTTATCATCAGCTTAATGTAGGGATTATTCTTTCCAGCGAGCGAAGTGATCTCTACTGCGGATTAATTTATTGACATTATATTATTGCTCCCTATTTTTCAGAAAATGAATTCCGGGTATAAAAGAGATAACTTTTTCCCAGGTGTATACAGGAAAAAACAGCGAACGGGGAATTGAATAAAAGCTATTATACAGATAGCAGGATAAGGTAAAGTGTTTAAAGATATAATTAAATATAACTCAGAAGATTTTTCTGTCTCAGAATTAATCCGGAAAAAAGAGGGGGGGGAAATAATAGTTGTTTTCTCCACCCTGGGTGAAAGGGAGGCTGATTCTGTCTGTGAAAAAATTGAAGTTTTAAAAAGCCTCCCCTCCGGTTTTATCGACCGGATAGTTGTTAATCACAGGCGAAGCAGTGATAGCGAAGACAGAACAGAGAGAAAAATTAAATCTCTCCATCCCGATGTGGAATTATTTTTAAGCAGAGAGATTTCAGTTCCTGATATGGGGAGTGAGCCGGGAAAGGGCGCTGATATGCGGCGTACACTCTACAGGCTCACCACTGACCGGAATGAATCAATAAATCCGGATAAAATAATTGTAGTTTTTCTCGACGCGGATGTACTTCCTGAATATTTCAACGCTCATTTTGTAACAGCACTTGCCGGAGCAGTTCTGGAAGGGGCGGATTTTGCTAAAGCAGGATCCTGGCGCAAAATGGGTCGTGTAAAGAAATTCGCTGCCCAGCCGGTTTTCTCACTTATCAGCCATCCTGCACTTGAAAGACTCTCCGATTTTTCCTATCCTATTTCAGGTGAAGCTGCAGGTACCCTGAAGTTTTTCTGCTCTGTTTCTTTCTGGCAGCGTTACGGTGTTGAAACCGGAATCCTGGTTGATGCACTAATGGGGAATTATTCTGTGGCAGATGTGAACCTGGGGCTTTATGATCATGAGCATCATGGAGATTCATTTATTCAGAAAATGAGTTTCGGGGTAATGAGGGCTTTTTTAAAATCGCTTGAGCGATACGGGATTATCTCTTTTTCCGGAGATGCGGGTATTTCTGATAATATAAAATACTCTTTTATAGATGATAAAGGGGATCGGCGAAGTTTTGAAGAGCATTTTGAAGAGAAGCTTTACGGTCCGTTAAATTCTTTTCCTGGAAGGGGTGAATTATGAGCAGTCTCATGGACATGGCTAAGGATCTTATCCACGACCGGGTTATTGAAACAAAGACATATTTTGTTGATGAAGAGCGTCTACTTTTCGCAGGAACTTTGCGGGAGACCCGGCATCTCGAATATTATAAGTTTACAGGTGAGCGTGTTGAAGCAGGGCTCCTTCACGGGCTTACTATCCTCCTTCTTGTAAAGGTCCCTTCGATGATTATTGAAGAGATTGAAGTATCTATGGATAAAGTTCCCAGGTTTGAGTGCAGGGAGATTGAGGAGTGTCTCGCTCCGGTGAAAGGTATGGCAATAACCGGGGGATTTTCATCAAAGGTAAGGGCGATAGCCGGCGGGGAGAAGGGGTGTACCCATCTTCTCCATCTGATTATTACCATGGCGCCTGCAGTTATGCAGGGGTATTGGGCTTCAATATACAGGAAAAAGCCTGATACGGGCTATAAGGCCTCAGGGTCATCCTCAAAGATGGGGGCAGGACTGATGAATACATGTTATGTCTGGCGTGAGGATGGCCCGGCATTTACAAAGCTGAAAAAGCTTATTGAAGAGAAAGGCGGGGATCTTAAATAATTAAAGTATTAACAAAATAATTATTGACAGGGCCGGGCATAAGTCATATTAAAATTTATAATGTTGTTTTCAGTACTTTTGTGTTTAAAAAATATAAATATTACTTCAGTTTTAAAGGAGAATAATATGTCTGACAAAAAAATACTCGTAATAGATGACGATCCGGATATTCTGGAATCTGTCAGTGCTATTTTAAGCTCCGAAGGTTTCAGTATAACAACAGCTCTTGACGGGAAAGAGGGTTTTGATAAGTTCAAGACAGTCAATCCTGATCTTGTCCTCTGTGACATGATGATGGAGAGGGTTGATGCAGGGATTAAAGTTGCTGAGCTGATCAGAAAAGAAGATTCCAAGGTTCCTGTTTATCTTCTCAGCAGCGTGGGGAATGCAACTGCAGGCAATATCAGTATTTCCGAGCTTGGATTTAATGGCGTTTTCCAGAAGCCTGTTGATCCTGATACTCTTATTGCGCAGGTAAAAAAAGCTCTCGGGATCTAAAAGATATTGTCTTCATTTCCGGACTCTCTTCAGACTGGATGATTAAAGGCGATATATTCTAAATTGATAATTAAAGCGCCATCTCTTATTTCCAAGAGGATGGCGCTTTCTGTTTATATCTGATTTCTATTCCTCCTCCAGGCTGTGATCTTCACTACTATCCACAAGTCGAGATCTATCAAAATGACAAAAGATATTTCGCGAAAAATGATTTAGTGAATGCCTTTATTCGGTGTATTGGCCCCCTAAATCCCCCTCCGGGGGATTTAGGGGGCTTTTGAGAAGTGGGTAGTAGTAAGGCTTAAGTCTGTTTTTTTCAAAGCAGATCGAGAATAATAATTCCTTGACATTTATTGCAGTTTTATAGCTTTTAAATAGTATTATTTACTGTCAGGTCAGGACAAATCTAACGAGAAGATGAAATAATGAAAAAAATAATACCACTTTTATTCCTTTCCGCTCTATTCCTCTTTGCAGTTTCATGCTCAACCTTTGTTAAAGAAAATGAAGCGGAAAAACTGGTTAAATATGAGAAGAGCGGTGATCAGTTTATCGACTATACTCTTCTTCAGGATGTTAAAACCGGCGATCACCTTATTAAAAAAGGCGAGAAGGTAAGAATTTTAATTACCGTTGGCGGAGACTGGATCAAGGTTTATGTTTACAGGGCAGATGAGGAGCTTCTCCTTTCAAGAAGAAATCTTGCACTTTATCTCTTTGAAGATGACTTCCCTGACAAAAAATATGATCCTGATTTTTTAAGGGAAAAAATATATGAGGTTGTTAAGCCTCTTCAGTAGCAGAAGCTTAAATACTATACTACAGGTGAGATTATTATGTTCGAAGGAGTATACACAGCATTAATTACCCCTTTCCGCGGCGATGGTGTGGACTGGGATGCTCTTGAGCGTCACATCGAAAACCAGGTACAGGGGGGTGTTGACGGTGTTGTACCAATGGGTACCACCGGAGAGTCACCAACACTTTCATTTGAAGAACATGAAGAGTTTATTCATCGTGTTGTGAAAATAATAAATGGAAGGATAAAGGTAATTGCCGGTACAGGGGCAAATTCCACAAAAGAGGCGATCTGGCTTACCAAAGGGGCTATTGACGCGGGGGTTGATGCTGTTCTTTCTGTAAATCCCTACTATAATAAACCTACACAGAGCGGATTGATTGCTCATTATGAAAGTATAGACCGGGAATGTAAAATCCCGATAATTCTGTATAATATTCCGGGCAGGTCAGGTGTCAACTTCCTCCCGGAAAGTGTTAGGGAGCTTCTTGACAGGACAGAAAATATCGTAGCAATGAAGGAGGCTTCCGGAGATATTGCCCAGATGATGAAACTCATCGAAATATGCGGCAGCAGGCTTACTGTGCTTTCCGGTGACGATAATCTTCTTCTCCCCCTCCTTGCTGTGGGAGGAAAGGGTGTAATATCTGTTCTTTCCAATCTACTCCCTGCTGATATGAAAAAGGTGGTGACTCTTTTTGAAAAAGGGGAGCTGGAACTGTGCAGGGAGCATTTTTACAGGCTTCTTCCTCTGTGCAGAGCCATGTTTCTTGAAACAAATCCTATTCCAATTAAAGCTGCAATGGAAATGGCAGGGCACTGTTCCGGAGATTTGCGTCTCCCCCTTACAAGCATAAGTGACAGCAACCGGGAGATTCTTAAATCAAGGCTTGTCAATTACGGGGTTAAATTAAAATGAAAATAGGTATCTGCGGTGCAGGCGGTCGAATGGGGGCCGCAATTCTGAATATTATGATTGAAAAGGGTCATGCGCCTGCAGCAGCATTTGACGGGCCCGGGTCCAGGCTTCTTTCTAAAAGTACATCAGACATTGTTCCTGCCGGTGATCAGCACTGCCGGGTATCCCTCATTAATTCTGATGATATTAAAAAAACTGAGGGAATTATTGATTTTTCATCCCCTGCTGCTACATTTGAACTTATAAAACTCATGGCTCCCCTTGGTATACCCCTTGTTATAGGTACAACCGGGTTTAGTGACAGTGAACTTGAAGATTTGCAGAAGGCTTCAACTGAGATGCCTCTACTTTTTTCACCAAACATGTCTCTTGCGGTAAATCTTCTGTTTAAGCTTACTGAGATGGCATCATCATCTCTGAATATGGATTATGATGTGGAGATATTTGAAGCTCATCATAAATTTAAAAAAGATGCTCCTTCAGGGACAGCCCGGAAACTTATAGAGGTTATAAAGAAGAATATGCCCGGTCTTGCCGATGCCAGGGAGGTTCATGGAAGAGAGGGGATTGTAGGTGAAAGAGGAGAATGTGAAATAGGTGTTCACGCTATGAGAGGGGGGAGTATTGTGGGTGAGCATACTGTATTCTTCACAAGCGCTGATGAGAGGATTGAACTTACACACAGGGCTGCAAGCAGAGATACTTTTGCACGCGGGGCTGTAACTGCAATGGAATTTATGAAGGGGAAACCTGCAGGATTTTATAATATGTTTGATGTTCTGGGATTGTAATGGCTGAAGATGATAAGAATCTTACTGATGACCTGAAGGAATTCGAAGAGAATCCCTACGATCACTATGATAAACGACCTGAGGATGTGGTGCGTCTTTTTTATGTTCATGACGTGCCTGTAATACCTGTGGTTTCAAAGCGCGGTGTGCTTATCGGTGTGCTGAGGAAGGAATCGGTAATTTCCCAGCTCAGTGATATCGAACGGGTTGAAAAGCTTAAAATAGATGAATTTATTACACAGCTTGCGGGAAGGATGAATTTTGATGACCTTCTCCCTTACGGGAAAATCAGGGAGTTTGTTGTAATCAATATCTTTGGTGAATTACAGGGAACATGGACAAGGCTGCAGCTCTTCACTGCCTGTGAAAACAATAAAGGTTCCGGTCCAGTGGAAGAGGTTAAAAAGCAGCAGGAGGAGCAGGCTCTTGAATGGATGATTTATCTTATACTTGAGCATGTCCCCCGGGGGTTGTATGCAATAAATGAGCATGGCAGAACAATCTTTTACAATAGCTATTTTGATGATTTTTTTTCTGCGAAATTCGGTAAAGATGTTGATATCGAATTTGTTGAAAAGAGTATAGTGGATCCGCATAAAAACGAACTCCGTCCTGATCCGTCGGGGAGTAATATAATTTTTTATAACAGTGAGATGGATCTGACCTATGAAAGGATCCCCCTTGTGAGCAAGGGGAGGAAGTCAGGGTTTCTTATTTTTTGTGATAATATGGGTGCTGATACACCTGTTCCGGCAGAGGGGGGTGGCCCCCTTTCAGATAGAATTGAAACATTTGAGCGTCAGGTAATTGTTGACGCTATACAGCGGGCCTCGTCACTTGGTGAAGCTGCTTCAGAACTGGGGTTAAATAAACAGTCTTTAAGGAGCAGGCTTAAAAAATTCGGAATCGAAACTGATAAAAAATAAAATCCCGTCTTATTTTTTTTTGCTTTCTTTGCTATTTTTCTTGACTTAAATACTTTTGATAATATTTTGATATTAATTATAAATGTCTTTGTTTTTCTCACACCCCAAGCCTCTTTTTACGTTTTTTAAAATTAAAAATACCTGATCAGAAGTATTAAGAGAAAAAGGCATTTTAAATACTTTAAATACCAATCTTGAAGCAGATTATTTAAAAATAAAAAAACAAAATTTAAGGATTATTTATGTCTAAATCAAATGAAATGAACGCTATTGATCAGCCTGAAGAGAGTCCGGTTGATGAAAAGACAGCTGTAAATGGTAAAGGCGAACCCGTAATAAATGGAGATCCCTCTAATAAGCTGGATCTGGGTGAGCTGAAAGCAAAGACAATTAACTCTCTCTATACCCTTGCCAAGGAAATGGGGCTTGAGCGTGTTTCCGGTCTTAAAAAACAGGATCTTATATTTGAGATTCTTAAAGGACAGACTGAACAGAAGGGGCTGATTTTTGCAAGCGGTGTACTGGAAATACTAAGTGATGGTTACGGGTTTTTAAGATCTCCAAACTATAATTATCTCCCGGGCCCTGATGATATATATGTTTCCCCATCCCAGATAAGGCTTTTCGGGCTTAAGACTGGTGATACAGTTGCGGGGCAGATACGCCCGCCAAAAGATAATGAAAGATTTTTTGCGCTTCTCAGAATTGAAGCAATAAATTATGAAAATCCCGAAAATCTTAACAGAAGGGTACTCTTCGATGATCTTACACCTCTCTATCCTGACGAGAGGATTCAGCTGGAAACTACCGGTGATGAAGTTGAAATGAGAATAATGAATCTCATGACCCCGATTGGTAAAGGGCAGAGGGCGCTAATAGTTGCTCCTCCAAGAACCGGTAAAACAGTACTTCTTCAGAAGCTTGCAAATGCAATTGCTGTTAATCACCCGGAAGTATATCTTATTGTACTCCTTATAGATGAGAGACCTGAAGAGGTTACAGACATGGAAAGGTCTGTAAAAGGTGAGGTTGTATCCTCAACCTTTGATGAGCAGGCTACAAGACATGTACAGGTTGCAGAAATGGTAATACAGAAGGCGCGGCGTCTTGTTGAAAGAAAGATGGATGTAGTTATACTTCTTGATTCAATTACAAGGCTTGCCAGGGCCTATAATCAGGTTGTTCCCACAAGCGGCAAGATACTCTCCGGCGGTGTAGATTCCAATGCCCTTCATAAGCCGAAAAGATTTTTCGGTGCTGCCCGTAATATTGAAGAGGGTGGAAGCTTAACTATTCTGGCAACTGCACTTGTTGATACAGGGAGTAGAATGGATGAGGTTATTTTTGAAGAATTTAAAGGAACCGGCAACAGTGAACTCCATCTGGATAGAAAACTTTCGGATAGAAGGATATATCCTGCCATAGATATTAATAAATCAGGCACCAGAAAAGAAGAATTACTGCTTGACGAAGAAGAGATAAATAAATTATGGGTATTAAGGAAGGCTCTTGCTTCTATGAGTTCAACTGAGGCAATGGAGCTTCTTGTAGAAAAAATGAAGGCTACAAAGAATAACAGGGCCTTTTTTAAAGCCATGAATACGGCTTAAAAGTTGATTTTTTGTAATTGAAATATAAACAAAGGGAGATTTTGTAAAATGAAATCAGGTATTCATCCGGACTATAGTGAAACAGTAATAAAGTGTGCCTGTGGTAGTGAGATACACACAAAATCGGTTATTAAAGACCTTAAAGTTGAAGTATGCTCAAGCTGCCACCCTTTTTACACTAAAAAGCAGAAGCTTGTAGACACAGCAGGAAGAGTGGAAAAATTCAAGAAGAAGTACAATATTAAATAATTTCTTTTTAAATTATACGACTGCTATAATGGGCGCTTTTTGCGTCCATTATTATTTATCCGGGCTTTAGCATAGCTGAAAAATCCGCTTATCCCTGTAATTGAGATCATTATCAGGATCGAACCTGAAATGATTCTCATATTCACATCTTCCAGAAAAACAAAATAACCGAGAAGAACCGCAAAAACTATCCGGGTCGATGAGATGAGAGCACCCGGTGTAGCGTCAATATGCTTGTAGCCTTCCGTGATAAAATACTGGCCAATATATGAAAAGAGAGCACAGAGGAATATATAGAGAATTGATATACCGTGAGGTATTATAAAAACAGGGATTACCATTATGCCATTAATTACAGTCCCTATGAGCATCAGGTAAAAAACAATAACATAGCTGTCATTAAATTTTCTAGCCTCCCGCAAAGTTGTTATGGCAAAACCTGCAACAATCCCTGACAGGAGTGCCGCAATATCACCCCTGTTCAGGAGATTCATCCCCGGCTCTGACCCTTCAGGTACCATTGTCAGATATATACCCGCACCGGTTGCTATAAGGTAGAGAAAGTATTCACCCGATGTTTTTTCTTTATTTATGAATGGAGCAATGAGAAAAACAAAAACAGGATAAGTCATGTTAAGAAGATTGGCTTTACCTATACTGGAATGCTCAACCCCGATAAAGAAAAGAATTACCGCAATTGTGTTGAAAATTGCCCGCATGTAGACATGGCGGGATTTGACGGTTTTTAAACTTTTCTTTTTATAGATTATATAAAAGAGTGTTATGATAAAGCCGAAGAGAAACCTGAAAAACGATAGCTCTATTGCAGGGATATCTGTATCAGCTGTAACAAGCTTTACAAAAACAGTGGCTAAAGCAAATGAAAAAGCTGATATTATTAGATATATAACCCCCCGGAGCATTAATTATTTCAATGACTGTTTTTTAAACCGTTGTAGCGGTTAAGGAGAAATATTCCTGCTATTCCGGTAAAAATAAAAAGTAAAGCAACAAGCTGCGCCTGAGTAAGCCCGAACCCTGTTACCGGGTTAAGCCTTATAAATTCAACCATGAATCTGGCTGCACCGTTCATGCTCAGGTAGATAAAGAATATTGTGCCTGTCTGGAAGCTTCTGGTCCTCATCTGAAGGAGAATGAAGAAAAATATAAAGGACATGAGAGATTCAAATAGGGGGGTAGGGTATACTGTAGCTGTAACAGGAACAATCCCCCCGGGATATGATACTGCAAAAATAGAATCAACCGGAATTCCGTAACAGCCGTCACCGGAAACATGGCAGCCCAGGCGCCCTATGCCGTATCCCAGAGCCATTGAAGGGGAGGCGATGTCGAATATTTTGAGTACGCTCTGCTTCTCTTTCTTAATTATTATTATTGCCACAAGAAATGAAAGCAGAAATCCGCCGTAAACTGAGAGTCCGGCCCCTGAAAAAAGCATCTCCCTGGGGGACTGAAGAAATTCACCAAAATTATCAAAAATATGGAAAATTTTAGCACCTATAATTGCACTCGGTATGATTGCAATAAGGAGCTTGTATGCAATATCAGGATCAAGTCCATTGATTTTGAATTCACGTTCAGCGAAAAGGAATCCCAGGTAAAAGGCCATTCCAAGAAGCAGCCCGTATGATCCAATTGTAATAAATTTATATTCAAAAAGTATCGGATACATTGTATTCTCCCTTATTTCTCAGGTATAATCAAAAAGATCTTATTAGCGTCAAGTTTATAAAGAAATTTACAGATAATAGTATATATAACAGTAATTATTCCTAAAGATATTTTTTAGTGCAATAACGATGTTTTCCATATCCCCGCCGCCGTAGGCGGCGGGGATATTAGAGCATTTTATTTCAAAAAAAAGTTAAAGAATTAACACTGTTTATATAGTCTTTTTTTATTGTCTGATTAATTATGCAGCCGGCTAATGTTGTCAAGAGTTAACTTTTAACCGGGTAATTTTTTATATTGCATTAAGGGGTGAAATACTCCAGCCTGTTTTTTTTAACAAAAAACCGGGGATTTATACTTATTAAATTTGAGGTTCTGTTATGGATAACGATGAAAAAGTAAGTCTCATCAGGAAAGGTAATGAGCTTTTTAACAAAGGTGATATAACAGGAGCGATTGCGATTTTTGTTAAAACAGGCTACAGGGATGGCTTAACAAGAGTAGCAGATTACTATTTTTATGATAAAAAGCTTCCCCTCATTGCCTTAAAGTTCTACAGGATGGTAAACCGTAAGGATAAGGTTGATGAAATATTCGCACGGATGATGTTTGCTCTTGGCAAGCTTCTTAAAAGCGATTCCAGGCCTGCTGAGTCTGTTCCCCCTGAGCCGGATAATAAGGAGGAGGTTGAAGTGAAAATTCATCCTAAACTGAAACTCCTTGCTGAAGAGATTATCAGGGATAGTGAAAAAAGAAAAAGCTGAAAATATTCAGTGATAATTCCTTAACTTTTATTTGGTATATAATGATCTATTATCCCCGCCGCCGAAGGCAGCGGGGATAATAAAAACAGAATTATTGCAATATAAGATATTTTTAGGAATAATTACTGGAAAATATTTATAATTTTCCAAAGAGGTGCAATGAGACTGATTCCGGTTTTTATAATTTTTTTAATCTCCCTTTTTACGGGAGGCCCTTCTTCCGCAGATACCCTGGATGCGGGGAGATATTTTGAAGAGAATGTTGTAGAAAAAAAGCTTCCTAACGGTATAACACTTCTTATGCTCAATCGGGGGTATTCACCGACACTTTCAATGAGGATCTCTTTTGGTGTAGGCTCTGCTGATGAAAGCTACAATAATATTGGTGCGGCTCATATTCTTGAGCATATGCTTTTTAAAGGTACCGATTCTATAGGCACAACCGATTTTGAAAAAGAGAAGAAAATACTGGGGAGAATAGAAGCTATAGGGGAAACTATTGACAGGTTAAAACTGCAGAATCCTTCCCACTCCTCCCTGCCTGTATTGGAGCGGGAGCTTCAGGAGCTTCAGAAAGAGCAGTCTCTTTACACAGTCAGTTCCCCATATGATAAAATATATACAGAGAAGGGGGGCATCGGACTTAATGCCTCCACATCTAAAGATATGACCGGCTATTATGTTCAGCTCCCATCTGACCAGATAGAGCTCTGGGCCAGAGTAGAGTCGGAAAGATTCAGGAAGCCCGTTCTGCGGGAATACTACAGGGAGAGGGACAATGTAATTGAAGAGAGGCTCATGAGAACTGAGTCGAGCGGTAACGGTCTTCTCAGTGAAGCTTTTTTTGCAGCAGCCTATTCTGCTCACCCCTACAGGCATCCGGTTATCGGCTGGGCCTCAAATATTAAATATATGTCAATACACGATATCCGGCGTTTTTACCGTGAGTTTTATATACCGTCAAGGATGACGATTACTGTTGTGGGTAAACAGGATACTGATGAAACATACAGGATTGTTGAAAAGTATTTTAAAGATATTAAACCGGGTGCAGATCCTGGGGAGATAAAGATAATTGAGCCTGCACAGGCAGGGGAAAAACGGATTGAGGTTTTTTTCAGATCCCAGCCCTTTATTATTATGGGGTGGAAAAAACCGGCATATCCAGATCAGGTCGATTATGTCTTTGATGTTATTTCTACTTCACTTGGTGATGGAAAATCATCTCAACTTTACCGTTCACTGGTGCTTGATAAAAAAATTGCATCTTCTGTCTACACATGGAACGGCGCCCCCGGGGCACGTTATAATAATATGTTCCTTATTTATGCCGCACCTGCCGCAGGTTATACCCCTGAAGAGCTGGAAAAAGCTGTTTATGAAGAGATTGCTCTTTTCCGGAAAAATATTACTTCAGCGGAACTGGAACGGGTTAAGAATATTTCAGAATCATCCTTTATGTTTATGATGGACAGCAACGAATCTATTGCAAGATCTCTCAGTTATTACCAGACAGTTCTTAAAGAGTGGCGTTACTTAACCCGCTATATTGAGGGGATAAAGAGGGTTACGGTTGAGGATGTGCAGAGTGCCATTGACACTTATATTAAGACAAAAAACAGAACTGTGGGTATACTGAGAGATGAAAGGGGGGAGGAATGAGAATATTATCCTCAATTAAGTTCACTTTTGCATTTTTTACTCTCTTTCTGCTGACTGATGTTTCATCCGGCTTTTCTGCCGTTATCAGTAATATTGAAATGCCGCGGGTCGAGAGTAAATCTCTTGATAACGGGGTTAAGCTGCTGCACGTGAAAGATGAACTTCCACGTACGGTCTTTTATGTATCAGTAGGTTATGGGAGACTTTATGAGGATAAAAATAGTGCCGGTATTTCGGAGCTCTTAACACGGACTCTTTCAATTGCAGGTACTGAAAAATATCCGGGGAATCAGCTTTACACCAGGCTTGAAGCTGTGGGGGGTGAAATCAATTTTATTCCCGGATGGGAGAATATTGTTATTGAATTGAAGATTCTCAGCAGACACAGGGAACTGGCCTTTGATATTCTCTCCGATATTTTCACCAGCCCTCTTTTTAATGAGGAGAGCCTTGATTCAGCAAAGGCCCTTATGATTGAGAAGATAAAGAGGGGGAGGGATAATCCTTCAGATATTGCATTTGAAAAACTGAGGGAGATAATTTTCTGCGGTTCGGGCTACGGGGGAACACCTTCTGAAAAAACAACCGGTTCTGTATCCGCATCTGACCTTGTGAAAGTGTGGGATAAATATTTCCGCGGGGGAAATGTAAGTATAGCAGTTTCAACTTCTATTGATGCTGATGATTATTTCAAGTCTGCTGAGATGAGTTTCAGCGGAATAAAGAAGGGTGAGAGAATTTATTATGATGTAAACAAAGAATGCATTAATGATTCTCTTAAAGAAAAGAGTGCCAATATTTATCTTCTCCCCATGAATCTTGAGCAGGCAACAATAGTAACCGGTACTGTTGCTCCACGTCTCAGCTATGAAGGGAATTATGCTCTTCACCTGATGAATTATATCCTTGGAGGTGGTTCCTTTAATTCCAGGCTTACTTCTGAAATCAGGGTTAAACGGGGGCTCGCATATTCTGTTTTTTCTCTTGTTCGAAACAGGTACAGCACAGGGGTTTTTATGTCTTTTGTGCAGACAAGAAATGAGAATGTTCCCCTTGTCCTTTCTCTTATTCGTGATAATGTGAAGCTCATGGCTCAAAATGATGTTCCTGAAGATGAACTCCTTTGGGCCAGGGAATCGATAAATAACAGCTATATTTTCCGTTTCGAGAAAATTTCCCACATACTTGCCAATTATATTGATATAGAATATAATGGTCTTGATGCGGATTATTACAGGGATTACCCTCAAAAAATCAACAGTGTAAAAGCCGCAGAAATAAAAGAAGAGTCAGCAAAGCTTTTCAGCCGGGGCATGATTACGGTTATTGCAGGTGACAGAAAAATTGCGGAGGAACTGAAAAAATATGGTAATGTGATCATACTGGAGAATGACAGTGATTGAAATGGAAGGGGAACAGGGAGTTGTTGTGGAAGTGAGGGGAGCTCATATAATTGTTGAGTGTGATCCTCACGATATGTGTATTTCCTGTTCTGCGAAAAAAGGGTGCATGATGGCAGACAGCGGGAAAGTCAGAAAGATCAGCATGGATAATACGATTGATGCTTCAGTGGGTGATACAATTCTTTTTACTGTAGACAGCAGAGGAATTGTTGCAGCATCTCTTGTAATATATCTTGTTCCCCTGATTTTCCTTTTCACCGGACTTTTTGCAGGATATCGCTTTAATGAATATTTAATGCTTGATAAAGACGGGGCTTCTGCTATAATTGGAGTTCTTTTGTTTTTTTTGTCGTTTTTACTGATTAAGTTCTTTGCCGGTTTTACTGAAAATAACTCAAATTTTCAGCCGAGAGCTGTTAAAATATTAAAAAGGGGTCAGTAAGCATCCCTTTAGTACCGAAATAACAATATAGGCTTATTGCTGGATTACTGATGGGACTGTCAGTAATATTACTACGTTCAGGGACGAACAATATGACTAAAAAAATTATTGATTTAATGTCTTACAGGATTGAAAAAACATTAAAAGAGAGCGGTTTTACACTGAAAAGGGACGGAGATAAAAAGGTTAAACTTCTTATTAAACTTTCCGGCGATGAACGGGGTGTAAAACTTTAAGCATGACAGGAGAAGAGAATGACTGCTACTAAAGATATTGATACTCAGAAACAGGCTGTAAGGGATGAACTGGAAAAACTGAAGCATGAGTTTAAAATTGAACTCCCGAAAAAAATTTCAGAAGCAAGGGAATATGGTGATCTTAAGGAGAATGCCGAGTATCATGCTGCCCGTGAAAGGCAGTCATTTGTCCAGGCCAGAATAGCCCAGCTCACTGACCAGCTGAATCAGCTCAATGATATTAATGTGGCTGATATTCCTGATGATAAAATCGGTTTTGGTTCAGTTGTTACTGTTTATGATGAGGATGAAGAGGAGGAAATTGTTTTCCAGTTTGTCTCATCAGGGGAGGTTAAGCCATCAGAGGGTAAAATTTCCGCATCCTCCCCCATAGGCGCTGCACTGACCAATAAAACAGCTGGTGATAATGTTGAAATTGTAATTCCTGCAGGTAAAAAGAATTACCAGATCAGGAAGGTGATTACTTTTCACGGCACAGAGCTGAAAGCTTAGGTTTTTATAAAGGCTGCTCTTTCAGGGGCGGATTAAGTTTTGGAATTATTCAGTTAAAGAAAAGAACTCCAGTGCATGGGAGTTCTTTTCTTTAACTATAAGCAATTATTTTATTTTGCCAGATTTTTTTCGATGAGCTTATCCTTTTTCTCCCACATGCCATTGAGCCAGTCATTGAACTCACCCTGCAGTTTTTTATTTTCAATATCAGCATTTGAGAATTGATCCGGAATAGGGAGCGTTTCAATAAAAACATCAATCTTTTTGATCTTTCCGCATAAAAAGTCCCACATCGATCCGGCACCGTCAGGATAGACAATTGTTATATTCAATAATCTGTGGAATTTTTCCCCCATGGCTGATATTGTAAAAAAAAGCCCCCCTCCTTTCGGCTTCAAAAGATGTCTGTACGGGGAGTTTTGTCTGTCATGCTTTTCTTTCGTAATTCTTGTACCTTCAGGGAAAGTCATCACTGCAACAAAGTCAGACTTGAATTTTTCGCAGGCTTTCCGTGTAATTTCGATATCTTTACCTTTTAATCCTGGATTCTTTTCAATTTCCTCTTTTGTGAAACGTTTCATAAAGGGGAAATCCAGGGCCCACCAGGCCAGGCCCATTATAGGAACCCAGATGAGTTCTTTTTTTAGGAAAAATTTTATGTAGGGAATTTTCCCATGAAGCACTTTTTGAATTATCAGGATATCCACCCATGACTGGTGATTGGAAACAATAAGATACCAGTCCTTTTTCTTCAGCTTCTCAATACCTGATATTTTCCATTCAATCGGGTAGAAAAAATGAATAAAGGCTGAATTTAAAAATACCCAGTTGTTGGCCACCCCTATCAGAATTTTCCCTGTAATACGGCGCCACCAGGGTATAGGGAGGATGAATTTTATCAGTGCAAGAGGGAAAAGGACAATGGCTGTTAAAATAGTATTTAAGGAAAGAAGTAAGAGAGCCAGCAGACCGACAAGCCGCGAAGCAGTATTTTCCATCATTATTTATTTCTCACTTTTTAGAATTTATTGTAAAGAGATGTTCTTTTAAATGATGCATTGAAGGATTATATAAATTACCGGTATTTATTTTAACGGATTATCTCTTTGTCAACAAGAAAGTATAATTTTCTGAATCAGCCTTTTGCAGGTGAAATCAGCCCGGGGGGAATAATAAAACCCCTGAATATATCAGGGGTTTATATGTTTAATGTGGAGACGAGGGGGATCGAACCCCTGGCCTCATGAATGCCATTCATGCGCTCTCCCAGCTGAGCTACGCCCCCGGTATTTAAACTGATTCTATAAATTTTTTTTACCTTCATTTGTCAATAAGTTTTGTTTGCATTGCTGTATTATCATTGTTTTTTTATAGTCATCTTTGAAGTATCCTGAGATTTACTAAGTAACAGTCTTGACAATATCACTTAATATAATATATTATGAACAATGACTTTAAATACTCAAGCATAAATAGATTAAATTTGCTTTGAAAAATTCAATTAATATTCCATAAGGTTACAATATGCTTTTTACTTATGTTCTGGTGTTTCTGTTTTTTATTATTTTTACTATAATAATTCTATATTTTTTGAGTGTGTACATTCTCCCTAAAAAGATCGAAGAGATCAGGGCAATGATAGATGCAGGCCAGACAAAGCTTGCCATTAGAAAGCTTACAGAAATCCTTGAAAAGGATGAGAGAAACCCCTACGCCCACTTCCTTCTTGCTGAGGCTTATTTTGCTGAAGGGAACACCCAGTATGCTATTCTTGAATACCGCCAGGTATTAAAATTCGGGCGGTTTGATGAAAAAATAAGGGAGAGACATGTCCGTTCAGTCCTTGCAAGGCTTTATAAGGAGAAGAAAGCCTATGAAGAGGCAAAGAATGAATTTCTCCTTTTAACAAAAATCGATCCTGCGAATTTTGAAAACTTTTTTGAACTGGGCATTATTTCATTTAATATGGGGCAGATGGATAAAGCCATAGCCTATTTTAAGAAGAGCGCTTCTCTAAATAGTAAGCATGATCAGTCTTTTTTCTATCTGGGGCAGATTTATTTTCGAAACAGCTCCTATGCTGATGCCAAGCAGAGTTTTTTAAATACGATTAAAATAGACCCGACCAATTACCAGGCTCACTATTTTCTCGGCCTTGTCTTAAGACAACAGGCCGATTTTGAATGGGCCCTTAAAGAGTTTGAAATTGCACTGAAGAGTGATGATTTGAAGGTGAAAAGTCTTTTAGCCCGCGGCAGCTGTTTTATGGAGAAGAATCAGTTCCCGAAAGCTGTTATGGAATTTGAAAGGGGGCTGAAATTTGCGAAAAAGGGGAGTGATACTGAGCTTAATCTGAGATATTTTCTGGCAGAATCTCAGGAGAAGATGAGGGATATTCACTCCGCTATTGTAAACTGGGAAAAGATAGTTGAAGTTAATCCTAAATTTAAAGATGTTCATCAGAAGCTTGCCAATTATGCTGAATTTAGACAGGACGACCGTATAAAAGATTTTATGATAGCAGGGCTTGCTCAGTTTGAGCATGTTACCAGAAAAATTATCGGCGGAATGAATTATAATATTACTGATATTGAAATTATAAGCGACACAGAAATAGAGGTTATAGCTATTGAGAATGAAGGTAAATGGAGAAATACAAGGCAGTCCAACAGAATAATCAGGATAATACGGACTACTGAAGCTTTAGATGAGGGATATTTCAGAAGAATACATGAATCGATGAGGGCAAAAAATGCTACCAGAATTCTTGTAATTACTACAGGTGATATTACAGCGAAAGCTGTTGAATTTGCCAATACAAGGCCTATTGAAATAAAGGGAAAAACAGAGCTCGTTGAACTTCTGAAAAAAGTATAAATCTTTTATGAATCATACAAAAAAAATACTCCGCCTGGTTCCATTTTTAAAACATCTCAGTAATGAGGAGATGGATCATTTTTTTAAATACGGGCGACTTGTAACAATACGTCCGGGACAGCTTGTTGATGTTAAAAAAACCAATTCTCTTAACGTAGTTCTTGAAGGTATTTTCGAAATAGAGTCCATAGGTAACAGGGATGTTGTTTATCTGTCACCCGGATCATTTTTCGGCTCCATACCATTTTCTGAAATCAGAAGAAAGGGTAACATAAAGGCTCTTGTAGACTCCAGGCTTTTTATTATAAATGAGGAGGAGCTTTACAGGTTTTTTCTTATTTACAGTAAGGCATTAAGGGGATATATCAAAATACTTAACAGAATAGGTTTTGATATATCAGATGCAGGTAAACAGTATTTTAATTCAAAGTTTAAAGTTATTACTGTTTTCAGCGGGAACCGGGGCTCAGGGAAATCATTTCTTGCTTCCTCACTGGGGTTTTCACTTTCCGGTTTTGATGAAGTTGTAGTGCTCGATCTTTCCTATTCCGGAAAATCTGTTTTTGAATTTTTTGGTGAAAGGCTTACTGCCCCATTATCGGAAAAGCCGGAAAATGAAAGCAGGGCTTTGTCATTGATCCAGGACCGGCTTATTAAATCAGATGATGGGCCTGATCTGTTAAATGTCTCCTTTTCATCCAGGGTTAAAACAGATCCTGAAATTATAGGGCATCTTATTTTTATTCTGGCAAAGACTTATAAGTATATTATTGCTGATCTTTCAAATGATGATCCTGATTTGAGGGATCAGGTTTTTGCCAGGTCTGATTTTATTTTTAATATAGTTGATGGTAAAAAAGATAAAGGTGAAGTGAACACGATTTTTGACCGTACTCTTCAGGACGGGCAGAGAATTATTGCTATTAGAAACAGTTCAGTCTCCGGAGATGGCGGGGCTTTTTACGGCGGCCTTATACTTGACATATGTGATGAATATATTAATTCAGGTGACAGGGAAGTTCTTAAAAAATTTGCAAAAAGTGAATCTGTAGAAAAGTGCAGCAGGCTTATAGAAAAAAATTCAAAGGCTCTTGTTCTTCAGTCACATGACAAGGACTCGGTATTCCTTGCAGGATTTCTGAGCGAATTGAATAAAAATGAACGGCAGATCGATTATTTGTATTCATCATCCTACAGTTATTTTCTCACTTCACTTTTTCTCCTCCTTGGGAAGGAGAATCTGAAAGACGGCTTCAGAAGATTTTTTTCCAGTGAACAGGTCAATCGTAATTGTGATATTACTTTCCCGGAACGCTATGTTTTTAAAACCGGAAATCTTATTAAGTATTGTGAAGAGCTGGCAGGTGCCAGGCGTATTGAAATGTTTCAGTCTCTTCCTCTTTGCAGGCTCATGGATGTATCCGGGAGTTCCAGGCTTTTCAGCTCTGGAGAAATGTCACGGCTTATGGCGGCAAGTTTTGTTTCCTCTCCACTTTTTGAGCCGGTCAAAATTAATGGAAGGGAGTATTACTCCGGATTCCCCGGTAATCAGGTTTCCGGAGTGCATCTTTTCAGAACCGAGGCTGATGATATAACTTTTCTTTCCGTGAGGAACAAAGAAAATCTGCAGCCTGGATCAAAGATTATTGAGCTTTATGCATCATGGCTTAAGAGCAGTTTATTAACTGATACAGGATTCCAGGGTGAGGATATATTTACCGGTAAAAATTTAATACTTGAAGTATCATCTGAGGAATTTAGGTTTGACAAAATATTTGAGGAGACACAGATATTGGCTGAACCTCTTGTTGGTAAGGTGTAAAAAGATTGTCATATTCCGGGAGGAGTTTTTTGAGATCCAGAAGAACGAATATACTGCAGCTTGTTGTTTTAGTATCAGGAATTATTTATATTCTGATAGGATTGTTGAATTATTTTTCCCCCATGTTTGTTATAAACCTCTTTGCGGAAAATGTTTCCGAGAGCTGGTTCGATCTTGTAAGAGATCATGAACTCATTGCTCCGCTTTATTACATGGTAAGGGCTTTTTCAGCACTACTTTTTACATCAGGGATACTAATGATAATGCCTCTTTTCGATCCTTTGAAATACAGGGGGATTATATATTTTAACGGGGTACTCTTCCCTCTTATGGCATCTTTTGTCCTTATTAAAAACGGACTCTTTATTAAAGCCAAAAAACTTGACGTAAGTGAAGCTATGGAAGGTGATTATTCTCATACTGTAATAATTGTTCTGGGAGTTGTTTTACTGGTAGTATTTATTTCCTGTTTAATCTCTCTGGCAATTACCGGGAAAGATGCGGCAAAAGGTAAGGAATAATTTTTTTAATTGATATTTTTTCGTAAATATATTTATATTTTTAATGTTAATTCTTTAAATATATGTTAGTGTAAAAATGGACATATATTTCTCCCGCCGCCTTCGGCGGCGGGAGAAATATAGCATTTTTTAACAATAAAAAGTTTAGTAATAAATACTGATATATCTTTAATATCATGGATTCGTAGAAAGCTTTGTATCTTAAATTTTTTAATATTATAGTAAATTTTAATCAGAATAAAAAATGAAAACCGGAGTTTAAATATGAACCTCAATTTAAAGAAACTCGACAACACTGTTATTATCTACCTTGAAGGGAGGCTGGATGTCCATTTGTCTGCAGATATTGAAAAGGAGATAAATAAGCTTATCGAAAGTGATCCTGCGAGCAGTCTCCTTTTAAATCTGAAAGATGTAGAGTATATGAGCAGTTCAGGTTTAAGAATCTTTGTTTCAACAATGCGGATTCTTAAAGAGAGCAACAGAAAGCTTGTACTATGCAATATGAATAATGCTGTTAAGAAAATATTTGAAGTAGTAGAATTAACTGATATGTTCGATATTTTTAATACTGAAGATGAGGCTCTGAAGTTTCTTAAATCTTTATAAAAATTGAAGCGGTATGCATTGAAAAGCAGAAATAGCCAGATCTCCGGTTTTGAGAATTTAAATTCTTCCGGAAATAATATTTTTTCATCAATTGACAGTGAAAAAAAGAGTCTTATCTTTGATGAGATGGAAACCGGATTATCTAATTTTCTGCATTATCAGAAGTTTCCCGGTTTTAAATGGCCTGCCTGGATTGATGACGCCGGGAATGATTCTTCAGCTAATTACAGGGGAGCAGCAATACCTCTTCTGCTTAATAATAGTCTCAGGCAATGGCAGAGTTTTACGAATTTTTTTTCCGGGAATCAGGTATTTGTAAACAGTACCGGAATGATAAGCGGACCCGGAGGGGGTGCATGGTCAGTTGAGTTCTGGGTACTTCATAAGGGGAAAGTATATAATCTGAATGATAATCCTCTAAAAATAAGAGGTGCCGTTGATTCCAGGAGCGGTATTTTACATTTCGCCGGCGATTTTGGCGACTTTTCTTTCAAGGAAACCCTTTTCGGTGCAAGAAGCAATATTGACGAATCGATTGTTAAATTATCTCTTGATTTTAAAAAGAGTGTTTCTGATTCATTTTTCTTTGCAGTAATCCGACCTTACAATAATACTTCCATCGGCAATTTGAAAAGTATCAGGTTCGATCCGGCTGACCTTGCTGTAAGCATCAATGACAGGAAGCATCTTTCCATGTCTCAGAAACCGGACCTTCTTTTTTCAGGAAGCGGAAAAGATGGTGATATAAATGTTTCAGGACAGGAGGGTGCCGGCTCTGTTGTATGCAGTGACGGGATGGCAACCCTGGCACTGGGCTTTAGAATCGAAGGGGGGTGCTTCAATACCTGGATTCGTTTCTCTCTTGACAGCGTAGGAGATCTTTTACCGGCAAAGATTAATTATGACTCTGCACTCGAAGATTTCAGAAAATTTGCCGGAATCAGGTTAAACAATGGAGCATCCCTTGTTTCACCTGATAATAAAGTAAACATCTTTTCCAGGCTTTCCAGGCTTTCATTGCTCAAGGGGCTGAACAGTGATAACGATCTCTTTACTGTTGAATACTACAGAAAGGCTTTTTTTTACATTTCCGCGCTTAACAGAGCCGGTTATGAAGATGAATCAGGTTCATCTCTGGAGAAGCTTTTTGTTAATCTGAAGTTTAATAAAAAAAGAGTTGAATTTGCTTCAGTAGTAAAGGGGGCATATCTTCTTAATTCATATACTGATTACTATCTTCATAAGCGTGACATGGAATTTCTTCAGAAAAACTTTCAATCCATAAAAAGTATTGGCGACTACATTTATAGTTATTCCAGCGAAATACATTCTATTTCTCAGATGAAAACCACAACTCTCCCGCATGTGTTTATTAATAGACCCTGCGGACATGATCTTATTGTGATTGCTGCATCAATGAGTCACATGTCCTATCTCTCCAGATGTATGGGGATTTTTGGTGATGAGAGCAGATTTAAAAATGAAGCTGAGAGGCTCCAGGCTATACTTAGAGATGACTACAATAACAGAATGGATAATGCACTCCCCGGTGAAAGTGATTATCTTGGACTCCTGGCTCTTCCGGAAAAAGCTTTAACAGGTGTAAGCAGCGAAGATTACAATAGATTTCTGTCATTTATTTATAATAATTCTAATTTCCCTGTTTTTAACAGGCTTTTCGGTGTTGATAACAATGCTTCAGCCATCTTGCTGAACCAGCTCCTTTTTCAAAACAGTCCTCTTTTCTCTGATTTTAAAGAGAAGTTTTTTTCTCTTACATCTGAATTATTTCTAACCCCCGAATTTATTAATCCCCTTACCGGGAACGGCTGTAATGGCTCGGGCAGGTCAGAGATGGTTTCATTTCTTTATTTTATTATTATCCGGAATATGTTCTTTATCGACAGAGAGGACCGGCTTGAATTATTCCCTGTTCCTGAAAGAAGCTGGTTTAAACCTGGTGCTGTTATTCAGGTGGATCAATCTCCGTCAAGATTCGGCCTTATCTCATTTTCTGTGGAAACAGGTGAGAAAGATATTAAAATTACATTCAATGATCCTCCAAAATATCTCCCTCCCGATATAATGATTAATCTCCCCTTTAAGGCTTCAATAATTGATGGAGATGATTTTATTGTCAAAAAGCAGACTTCCAGTTCATTTCTTATCAATGGCTGGCCTTCGGTTGTCCGTTTTAATTACAGTAATTCTGACTGATTGTTTTACTCTTATAATCCGTATTTCACTTTAGCATGTTATATAATTGATTTCATGAGCAATTCTGCCGATTAATATAAGTATCAAGGTGTGAATAGGTAATAGATGCTTGTTTCTATTTTAATAACTGCGGTAATTATACTAGGTGCTGTTGCATTTTATTTATATATTATAGTGCCCAGGATAAATCCCCAAAATCGTGCAATGAGTTTTCTTAATGAAAATAGAATTGAAGAAGCTATTGTTGAATTTAAAAAAGTTCTGGAAGCTCAGCCCTACGATATAAATGTTCTCTGGAAGCTTTCCGAACTCTACATCTCTCAGGAAAAATTTGATCAGGCTGCTGTTCATCTGGAAAAAATATCAGAACTGAACCGCTACAGCGCAGAAGTTGAAAAACTTGATGTGCTTAAAAATCTTGCCCAGATTTACCGGAAAAGAGAAGAGAGGGAGCGGGCCTTTGCAACGTATTATGAAATTCTCAGGGATTACCCCAGTGAGCCTGAGGCCCTTTATTATGCAGGTTTCATGGCCCTGGGACAGGAGTCTTTTGATATTGCATTTAAGCATCTTGATCTTCTTTCAAAACTTGAAAAGAAACGATTCGATGTGCTTTTTGGAGCCGGAATATCTGCGCTTCAGAGTCAGAGAACAACAGAGGCATTAAGTTTTTTTAAAGAGTCTCTGGCACTTGAGCCGCTTTCAGATGTAGCTAATATTGCCATGGCCTTTACTCTTAACAAACGGAGAGATTACAAGACATCTATTAATTACGCAAAAATGGTGGTTGAGAACAGCAAAGACACAGGGGCTCTTTTTGTGGCAAAAAGGCTGCTGGCAATGCTTTATATAGAGGCAAAAAAAGTCCCTCTTGCAGTAAAACTTCTTGAGGAGTTAAAGGATAGCAGCACTGAGAATGACTGGAATGATGAGCTTAAGATTGTTTATTATGATCTCGGTTTTGCCTATCTCCTTGATGATAAAACTGCACAAACCTATGACTGCTGGAATCAGCTCTATCAGATGGACAGGAAATTCCGCAATATCCAGGATCTTATTACCCGTCTGCGCAAAGAAATGGATGACAGGCCCGGCGCCAGGTTTGAAGATGTTAAGTCTGTACTTACAGAGGTTGAAGGCTGGAAGAGCAGGTTTTTCCCGGAACACTTTGTGTGGAATATTTGCGGATTAAAGAGCAGCTACAGCATAGATATTGAGGGGATAATTGCACCTTACAGGTCAACCGGGGTGATGGAAAAAAAATCTACTGATGATTCCTCCGGGGATAAGGATATTCCCGGTGATGATCTGTCAGCTTTTTATAAAATTGATGCTGAAAGTTTCAGGAGTGCATCATACAGAATGTGTGAAAAACTTGGTCTTGTGATTGATGATATTCTTACAACATACAGAGATGCAGATGGTGTTGATTTTATGGCCCATCTAAGGGAGAACAGCAAAACTAAAGTTCTTGTCTGGGTCAGAAGATGGAAGGGGGCGAGTGTGGGGGAGATACCTCTTCGTAATTTTGCCCAGGCAATAAATGATTCAAAGGCATCACAGGGATATTTTATTACAACCTCGCCACTTACCCAGGCAGGTGAAAGTTCCCTGAGTAATTTGAGCAAGGTAACAGTTATATACCCTGAAGAGGTGGCAAAACTTATGAAGGGGATTTTATAACTTAAAAGGGATGGTGGATACTCTTGGAAGAGCTTATTGATATAGATTTAATTGATGTAAATGATCAGACATTCAGGATCAGCAGAAATGCTGCAGATAAGACTTTATATGATTCTATAAATAATAATGGTATGCTGGAAAAGCCTCTTCTTGTCAAAAGAGGAGAGAGGTATACACCATTGAATTGTCATAACAGAATTAAAATCTGCAGTGAACTTCAAATAAAAAAGATAAATGCTCTTGTATTCAGTTCCCCTGATGCAGGATTATTCTTTGATAATCTGGTGCTTAAATTATACCGGAATGAAGTAGGGCCTACCGGAAGACTTAAAGCTTTGAGTATCATGGAGTCTCAATTCCCTGAATTTATTGACATAAATTCAGGGAGGTTCCGGAAAATTATAGGTCTCCCCGGAGAGTATATTGATGATATCGTAAAGAGGGACATGGTTATAGGGCTCCCCGCTGATCTGCTTGAGTATCTTGATATTAGGGATGTAAGCTTTAAAGTTATTAAGGATATTACAGCTATGGGGAGAGATCTTCAGGAGCTTATAAGCAGGTGGACTGACCTTTTACCGATAAGGGTCAATATTTTTAAAAAGATAGTGGACCATGTTTTTGATATAAGCAGAAGAGACGGGGTGGAGTCACTCCTGAGTCTGAACATGGAGGATATTCGTGATGACTCCGCACTCTATGAGGAAATTTTTAAAATAAGGTATCCCGCATATAGTTCAATAAATAAATGTTCCGGTGAATTAGTTGAAAAGATTAAAGCTCCGGGTCTTTCAGTGGATTTCCCGGAGTTTATGGAAAAAGACTATATAACTCTAAAGCTGAATATTTCAAAAAGGAGCAGCCCCGGTGAGTGGAGAAAAATACTTTCCATAATTAATGATGAAGAGATAAGGGAGCTTCTTGATATTCTTTAACTTATCCTAGTGGACTGTATCATCCGGGCTATCTTCCTCTTCCTCTTCAATAACAGTGTTGATGCTTTCCCCTACAGGGAGAGCCATTATTACACTGTTGAAAATAAATCCTGTGATTATAAACTTTGTCAGCTTCTCATTATCCTGGTAGATGCGGAAAAGCTGGTGGGTAACATATATGGAATTATCCATTACTTCCTGGAGGAAAATATTCCGTTCAGATTCAGAGTTTTTCTCTCCTGATGCTTTTATGATGGATGTTTTCCTCGATTCAGTAATAATAGCCTCAAGGAGGTTCTGAAAAAAACGGTCAAAATCCTCATTGTATTTTATCTCATGCCCGTTTAACAGTTTAATCATTATTTTTTTACTTGCTTCTGTATTTCAGAAAACTTGTCCTTAAAAAGGCCCCCCAGACTTGTGCCCGATGCTTCGGTATTTCTGGAGATAAAGGCATTTAATTCCTTTTCCTCTTCTTTTTTGATTGCACCTTTTTCGCTGAGTATCAGTTTCCTGCTGTTTTTGTCGAAATCTTTTACAGATGCAGTAATTTCGCTCCCTGCATTATAATTTTTCTGCATGTCTGATGAATTAAGCAGTTCATTTTTCGGGATAAATCCAAGCATACCATTACTGAGGCGAATTGAGACTCCGCTGTTATTGATATTCTCCACAGTCCCTTTATGAGTTTCATTTATAATATTATCCCCTGCTGACTGCCAGGGATCAGCTTCATCAGTGATGAGCTCAAGTGATATTTTTTTCTCTTTATCGTTGATTGAATTAATTTTCACATTGATTGAATCACCCACATTGATCATTTCCTGAGGCCTGCTTATTTTTTTAGTTACACTCATTTTCGATATATGGAGAAATCCGTCAATACCAGGTTCAAGTTCAACAAATGCGCCTTGAGGAATTATGGCAGCAACCCTGCCGTTGATTGTCTGGTTCTCCTGCAGTTTATGTATAGTCCACGGTTCAGGTGTGAGCTGTTTGATGCTTAGAGTAATTTTTTTTGAATTCCAGTCTATATCAATAATCCGGGCTTCTACTTTTTCTCCGGTTTTAAAGTCTTCATCGTTTCTGCCTCTGCTCCAGCTGGTTTCAGATTTTGGAACAAGCGCTTCAATCCCCCCTATATTGACAAAAATTCCAAATTCATGTCTGGAGGTAATTTCTCCGCTTACAATATCACCTTTTTTTAATGTCTTCTTCAGTTCATCTTCGGCCTGTGCCTGCATATCCTCAAGAATAGACCTTCGTGAAACTATTATGTTTCGTCCATTTTCCTTGAATTCAATAATCTTAAATGCATAGGTTTTATTAAGATAGGCTTCTCTGCTGTCGCTGCTTTTAATATCAATCTGTGAAAAGGGGCAGAAGCATCGCTGGCCTGAGATATTAACTGAAAATCCCCCCTTTATTTCAGCAGTCACTGTCCCTTCAACAGGCATTTCATTTTCAAATGCTATTTTCAGAAGTTCAGGGTTAGCCTCACCCTTGCCGATTGTAAAAGTTACCCTTATCTCACCTTCCTTTGCAGAGACAACATAAGCTTCCACTTTATCCCCTTTTTTATACTTAAGGGTACCATCATCATTCTGCAGTTCAAGAGTACTGATAACAGCCTCGCTTTTCCCTGCAATATTTAAGAATGAATCCTCCTTGCCTGTAAAAACAATAACCCCCTGGACCATGTCACCCGGCTGGTAATCATCAGATACATTGAGTGATTCTTCAAGGAGCTTTTCAAAATCTTCATTACTGTAGTCTTCATTATATTCTTCTGATTCAAATTTATCTGTCATTTTTATTCCCTTCTCCTGAAAAATTCCCTGAAAGTATATTATTTTACTCAGGTTTTTTTATTGCATCCGTTTATAATCTGAGGTATAATTCTAACATTAAAAAAAAATCAGCACCCTTGTAAACTCTTTTTTACGGGGCTGTACAGTATTGGCAATAGTTCTATTGACTGTCAGAATTATTAAAGTCTCATCTGCAGAGATTGTACCTCATGACTGACAAAGCCTATTTTTTTGTAGAAATCAATTACCGGCAGGTTGCTGTTCCTTACCTGGAGGTTGATTTTGGGGCATCCGAGATTTTTTAGTTCTTTCACAGCATGGAGCATTATCTTTCTGCCGAAACCTTTCCCCCTGAATTGGGGAAGAACCCCTAAATAATTTATCCACCCTCTATGTCCGTCATAACCGGCCATTAATGTAGCTGCAAGTGTTGAGTCGTATATCCCCACAAAGAAAAGATCATTCTGGAATGATCTTTTCAAATCAATATCTTTAACAGGATCGTTTTCTGGAGTGGTGAGCCCGCATTCTTCCCATAGGGAGATTACGCTTTCTTTGTCGTAATCATTATAAACACGGATATGTAACTCATTGAGTGGCATTTTTTATCTCCTTGATGTTATTTTGCAGCATTTTTAATCCGAATTGAGCTTAAGCTGAAGCTGTAAAAGTACAATAAAAAAAACGCCCCGAAAAGGGCTGGTTATAAAAATTGCAGCTTTTGATTCTATACTTCCCGGTTTTAATTCAAATAAGAGAAGCTGATTAACGATAAATTATCTGTTAGAGGCTCTATGAGCGATAAAATTATTGACATTGCAGCGCTCATATATTAAATAATAACTGTGAACTCATATATTGAAATAATGTGGAGAAAAATATGAAAAGGATTGCATCTTTGATGTCTTTTATGCTTTTAATTGCGTCTGTATCATTTGCATCTGAAACAGACAGGCAGATTGCCAATCTTGACCCTTCTGTTGATGAAAAAACTGTAATAGAGGCAGCGGACTGGGCAGCTGAGAAGAAAGAGAAAAAGGCTCTTGATAAACTGATAGTACTGGTTACTGACAGCAGAGACGCTGTTAGACTTCATTCTATTATGGCTCTCGGCTATATAGGGGATGATAAGGCTGTTGATGCTTTAAATACAGCGGTTTTAAATGACAAGAATTCCACTGTCAGGTATGCGGCTGTACTTGCCACTCTCAGAATAGGATCTAAAAAGTCTATCCCTGTATGGCAGCAGGCAAAAGAATCTGAAACAGATCCATTTATCAAGGATTTCCTTACAAAAATGGATGATAAGGCGAAAGGTAAATAGTTAATTGTCAAAGAATTATGATGAAATAAAATATCTTGTTTTTGATGTAGAGAGTATACCTGACGGGAGTCTTATTCAAAAGGTTAAATATCCTGAAGAAGAAATAAAGGCCCATGATGCAGTGATAAAGTATCAGCAGGAAATTCTTGAAGGATCAAATGGTTCTACAGATTTTATACCGGTTACTTTTCAGTATCCGGTTTCTATTTGTATAGGGAAGGTGGCTGAAGATTTTTCATTAATCGATATTGTCGTTCTTGATAAACCTGAGTATCGTGCCTCTGAGATGACCAGGCTTTTCTGGCATGGTGTGGAGAATCTGTATAATCATGCCTCCATGGTTACATTTAATGGCCGCGGTTTTGATATCCCTCTGCTGGAGCTCATGGCTTACAGGTACGGCTTTTCAGCCAAGAGGCATTTTAAGGATAAATGGGCCGGAAGAAACCGGTTCGGAACAAAGCATATTGATCTTCAGGACTGGATGTCTAATTACAATGCAATACGGATGAATGGCGGGCTCAATCTTCTTGCAAAAGTTCTGGGTAAGCCGGGTAAAATGGGGACTAAAGGGAATGAGGTCTATGATATGCATTGCAGGGGCCTTATTCAGGAAATAAATGATTATTGTGTCCACGATGTTCTTGATACGTATTTTGTTTTTTTAAGAACAAGGGTGATGCTGGGAGAGATTCCTATTTCCAGGGAGCAGGATATTGTTGCTCAGACAAAGAAGTTTCTCGCTGATAATAATGAAAAGAATCCTGCTTATAAATCTTATCTCGAAAATTGGGGGGACTGGGCGCCATGGCCCTGATTTTTTTGAAATAATTTATTTTTTACGGTTTATCCTTTCCGGTAGCAGTTTAATTTTGTGGGTAATGTCATTCCTGCGCATGCAGGAATCTCATAACCTTGATTTTTTCAGGAGATTCCTGCACTACGTTATCACTTCGGCCGGAATGACAAACTATTACCCCTAAAATTCTACCACTACCTCCTTTCCAGTAGTTTCAACAGATATTTTGACCGTATCTGCTCATTAGCAAGGAGCTGTTTTTGCAACATAAATTGGTTTTTTATGTTTTAAAATTTAAATACCCCGCTTAAAAAAGCGGGGTATTATATTGATAGAATACTTTATAAAAAAGTAATTATTTCTAAAGATATATTTTAGTGCAATAATGCTGTTTTTAATATCCCCGCCGCCTTCGGCGGCGGGAATATTAGAGCATTTCATTTCAAATAAAAGTTAAGGAATAAACGCTGTTTTTAAAAATTATACTATTCCGGAATTTTTCTCACTGCACCCTTGTCTGCTGATTCTGCAAGGAGGGAGTATATCTGAAGTGCTGTGGAAACTTTCCGGTTTCTTCCGGAAGGTTTAAAAGCTTCCTTACCTTTTGCTTCCTCCACTTTTCTTCTTTTTTCAAGTTCTTCATCTGATACAAGAAGCGCAAGTTTTCTTTCCGGGATATCAATTTCAATAACATCTCCATCATTTACTAAAGCAATGTTACCCCCTGCAGCTGCTTCAGGAGAAATATGTCCAATGGAGAGGCCGGCTGTTCCTCCGGAAAATCTTCCGTCAGTTATTAGTGCGCATTCTTTGCCAAGGTTCATTGACTTGATATATGAAGTAGGGTAGAGCATCTCCTGCATGCCGGGGCCCCCTTTAGGGCCTTCATATCTGATAACTACAACATCTCCAGATTTTATTTTACCCTCAAGGATTGCATCACATGCCGCATCCTGTGAAAAGAATACTTTTGCTGGCCCTTTGAATCTGTAGTTTGAGGGATCAACACCGGCTGTTTTAACAATTGAACCGTTTAGAGCTATGTTGCCGAAAAGAACAGCAAGACCCCCGTCTTTGCTGTAGCAGTTGGCGGAGTCTTTTATACAGCCCCCTTTTCTGTCCATGTCAAGAGACTCATAATATGTGTCCTGTGAGGCATATTTTAAATTGCGGCCCTGTCTTCCAGGCGCGCTGCTGTATAATTTTTTAGCATCATTAATTGCTGTAGGGCGCATAATATCGTAAGCATCCAAAGCTTCCTTTAGTGCAGGGAAGTCAGCTCTTTTTACACTTGTGTCGAGTAATCCTGCACGGTCAAGCTCGCCAAGTATACCCATTATTCCCCCGGCCCTGTTTACATCCTCCATATGGAAATGGGAGCTGGGTGCCACTTTACATAGATTGGGTATTTTTCTGGATAGGGCATCTATATCCTTCATTGTGAAATCGACCTCAGCGGCACTGGCAATAGCCAGGAGGTGAAGAACAGTATTTGTTGATCCCCCCATTGCAATATCCAGAGACATGGCATTAAGGAATGTCTCCCTTGTGGCTATTGACCTGGGGAGAACTGAAGTGTCATTTTTTTCGTAATAGCAGTATGCCATTTCAACGATACGTTTTGATGCTTTTATGGCCATTTCCCTTCGTGTTTTATGAGTTGCAACAACAGTGCCGTTACCGGGAAGAGCCAGCCCCAGCGCTTCGGTTAGGGAGTTCATGGAATTAGCTGTAAACATTCCAGAGCATGAACCGCATGTAGGGCAGGCCTGTTTTTCAAGTTCGGAAATAAAGTCATCAGAAACTGCAGGATCTGCACTCATTACCATTGCGTCAATAAGGTCATATTTTTTCCCTTCATGAACACCCGCTTCCATGGGGCCTCCGGAAATGAATATAGCAGGGATATTCAGTCTCATGGCAGCCATAAGCATGCCGGGGACAATTTTATCACAGTTGGGAATACAGATCATTGCATCAACCTTGTGTGCATTGCACATATACTCAACACTATCTGCTATCAGTTCTCTTGAAGGGAGAGAGTAAAGCATCCCGTCGTGACCCATGGCAATTCCGTCATCTATGGCAATTGTATTGAATTCGGGCGCAAAACATCCCTGCGCCTGAATCTGTTCTTTAACAAATCTCCCCATTTCATTAAGATGTACGTGCCCCGGTACAAGTTCAGTAAAAGAGTTTACTATGGCAATTATAGGTTTCCCTATCTGTTCCTCTTTCATGCCGTTGGCACGCCACAGGCTCCTGGCTCCTGCCATTCTTCTGCCGCTTGTTGTTTCATTACTTCTCAGGTTTAAAGACATTTTATTACTCCTCTGTTCTGATTTATTCAATATTAATTAAGATATACGGTATAATCTTAGCTCATTCCGTATTTCTGGACAGGAAATATATCCTGTCCCCCAAAGGGGGCACGAGTTATCTATATATTACTTTAATAATTAATGGCGCTACTGCAAAAAGTCTGCCACAGAGACACAGAGTCACAGAGGTACGGAATTTTATAGAAATTAGTAATCAATAATACATATTTGCAAAAAATTGTAAATATATTTATGTACGATTTCATATATCTGTATAATTAGTTCATCTTTCTCTGTGTCTCTGAGCCTCTGTGGCAAAATAAGTTACTTTTTGCAGGAACGCCATTAATTAAAAAGATACTGTCTTTATACTGTCAAGATTAATTGAGCAGAAATAGTATCCTTACATCAAAAGGTAACAGGTATTTAGAAGGTGATTAACTGTTTAATTATTTATTGATCCTTATGAGCAGATAATTTTTTTTCAGTACAGGATTTCAATTCTCAAGATTTTCAAAAAGTGCTGCAATGTCTTCAAGGGTATAAGGCTTTTTTAATATCCCTTTAAATCCATGTTTTCTGAAGTTTGCCATTACCGGATTTTCAGAATAGCCGCTGCTTACAATAGCGTTAACTTCCGGATCGATTTTAAGCAGTTCTTTGATAGTGGTTTTCCCTCCCATTCCTCCCGGAATAGTTAAGTCCAGGATTACATAAGTATATTTTATTCCTGCTTCAAGTTTTTCCCTGTAAATCCTGATTGCTTCATCTCCACTTTGTGCGCAGTCTACAGTGAATCCCAGGTGGTTAAGTATTTTCACAAAAACCTGTAATATATATTGTTCATCATCCATGATCAGTATTGTTCCATGCCGGGAATAGTTCATTTCCCTTTTTTTCTTTATCGCGGATGCAGGTAGAGTACTGGATGCAGGAAGATAGATTTCAAAGGTGGCCCCCCCTTGAGGCGGGGATACAACATCGATATGACCCTGGTGTTTTTTTATTATAGAATATGTGCTGGTTAATCCTAAACCTGTACCTGCTGCTTTTGTTGTGAAGAAAGGATCGAAAATCTTTTTAATGTTTTTCCTGTCAATTCCAGGGCCATTATCCGACACCTTTATGTATAAATAGTCTTTCCCCTTCTGCAGTTCTGAGGGGAGATCCTCCCCGTTTTTAGCTTCAATCGTAATATGTCCGCCATCGGGCATTGCCTGTAATGAGTTTATAAGAAGATTGTTTAAAGCCTGGCTTATCTGGTTCGGGTCAATAAGTGCAGGTTTTATATTCTCATCGATATCCAGTCTGTATGTAATTATAGGATCTTTAATCAGCAGTTTTACCGATTCTTCCAGTATCTCAATAATAGAAACTGAAGTGATGAGCGGGGCTCCGCCTTTGGCAAAGGTGAGAAGCTGTTTTGTTAATGCTGTTGCCCTTTGAGTGGCCTTCTCAATATCATTAATAATTCCGTAGAGCTCATCTGAAATTCCTTTTGTCTCCCTGGCGATTGAAATATTACCTGATATCCCTGTTAAAAGATTATTGAAATCGTGTGCAATTCCGCCTGCAAGAATTCCGATCGATTCCAGTTTGCTCATTTTGTTTATTTCATTATCAATTTTGTATTTAACGGTTATATCCCTAAGAACCATTATAATGCCTATGGGATTCCCTTTAAGCTTTATTAATGAGCTGTTTAATTCAATAATTCTTTCAACCCCATTTATATCAAGCATCTTGAAGGGGATACCAATATTATTGTAACGGTTTTTTTCGTCCAGTTTCCCAAGTGCGCTGAAGAGTATGTCGTTTGACTGGTCATCGTTGAGGCGCACTACTTCACGGATTTTTTTACCGATTGCTTCATCGTGGCACACCCCTGTCAGTTCTTCGGCAACGGAGTTTATTGAAAAAACATGACCCGACATATCGTAGGTGATAACTCCATCTCCAATAGAAGAAAGTGTTGCAGAGAGGAGCTCTTTCTCTTTTTCGGTCTCAATATTTGCATTAAGCAGACTTGTCTGTGCTTTAACCAGCTCGTTATTCAATTCCTGCAGGTTTTGGAACTGAAACTGAATTTTGCTATACTGCTCTTTAATAATTTTTGATGCTTCTTTCAGGTATGTAATATCTGTTACTATTAACAGCACACCTCTTCCACGTCCGATAGCCAGGGAGGAGGCAGAAACGAGAACATCAATTTTATCACCACCGAATTTCTGCATTTCCACTTCGAACTGTTTTTGAGATATTATCCCTCTGGATAAATTAAATATTGTGCTCCATGTTTTTTTGTCCGAAAGTGCATCTGAATCGAAAAAATCGTAAATTGATTTAGTGTAGAATTCATCTTCCCTGTAGCCGGTCATTTTTATCATATTCTTATTTGCAAAAACCGGTATATTATCAATAAAGAATATTATTCCATCATGGGCTGTTTCAAAAAAGAGCCGGTATCTTTCCTCAGATTCTTTCAGGGTGGATACAACAGCTTCGTTTTCCTTTCTAAGCATATTTATTTTATCTGCAACAGCTATAGAGAGAAGAATAGTACCCAATGCAATACCTAAAATATAAACCCATCCTGTTAAAAAGTTATCTGCAATTAACCCGAAGCTTCTTAATCCCACTAGGAGTGAACCCATGGGGAACATTACCCATGATAGCGTATAGTAAATAGCAAGTCTTTTGTTTATGAAAAACATAGGTATCATTGTTAAGAAAATCAGTACAAGGGATGTAACCAGGGTGGTTATGGTGGAAAACTTTGTAGCAATGCTGTATGAAAAAAACAGAGATAATCCGGCTAACGGGATGCTGGAAATCATTATTATCTTAAGCAGAAGATGGGTGCGTGGTAAATTATCTTTTGTGCTTAGAAAGAGGGTCGTGAAGTATATAATTGCCCCTATTGATGTGAAAAGGAAAAAAGGGTGACTGTGGTTTCCCCACCATGGATAATCGGGCCAGAGGTATTTTCTTGCCATACCGGTGTGAATAAATATAAAAATTGATACACTGAATATGAAAAGCGTAAGTGCAAGGTAGGTTTTATCTTTTGAAGAGGCATAAATAAAAATGTTATAGCAGAATAGTGCTGCCATAATCCCGAAAAAGAACCACAGGAGTGACAACTCTTTGTAAAGATTAAGCACAAGAGACTGTATATCCCATGCAGCCAGGCTTACAAGAAGAGACCCCTCCGATTGTACCCTGAGATAATATGTTTCAGTTCCAGGACCGGTTTTCGCTGTTAGGGTGAAATTATGATATCCATAGGGCATGGTGCTGAATGGGAGCCTGTCTCCTGAAGCAATTTCTTTGTATTTCCCTGAATCTGGAATAAAGGCTGAAATATAATCAAGAAGAGGGTATTTTGATTCAATAATCCAGGGCATTTCTTTGTCGTAGGGATTCAATACTTCGATTTTAAACCAGAAAACTGAATCGGAATATCCAAGATTGTATCTGTTCCCTTTCCCCCTGGTGTTATCTAAAGCGATATAGTCACCCTCAAGTCAAAAATTAAAAATCCCCTGGTTATGTGAAGGCACTTTTAATTTTTGACTTGAGGAGCAATTGATTACAAGCGTTTATAGTAAAATATTAGCAAATATAGCAT
>Ga0334882_1000227_pt1 | contig 99603 bp, 98 predicted proteins | sample GraSluR1_MG_5_FD_207226 | JGI IMG/M metagenome (GOLD analysis project Ga0334882, IMG submission 207226) | Sludge microbial communities from methane-producing bioreactor in Wageningen University, Netherlands - Granular Sludge_15_04-R1 | ecosystem: Engineered > Bioreactor > Anaerobic >...
TGAATATATTCCAACTATAGACAAATTTATAAGAGAAATTAAGAAAAAATGAAAATTATTCACATGATGTTATCAAGTTTTTATATTGACAATAGACTCTATCAAGAAAATTTATTATCTAGACAGCATAAAAGTGATGGTCATGATGTATTGATTGTTGCATCAACTGAAACATTCGATGATACAAATAATTTAACCTACGTATCACCTTCTAAGTATATGAATGAATTTAATATCCCTGTAATTCGTTTGCCTTATAAAAATATTTTAGGGCCATACCTTTCTAGAAAGGTGCGCGCATATGTTGGTGTTTTTGATATATTACATTCATTTTCTCCTGATATAATATTTTTTCACGGCTGTTGTGCCTGGGAGCTTTTGACAATTCAAAAATATAAGATTAACAATTCTAAAGTAAAAGTATTTGTTGATACGCATACAGATTATAACAATTCTGGAAGAACATTAATTTCCAAATGGATTTTGCATAAATTATTATATAAATACACGTTGAATCGTGTTCTGCCTGCCATTGATAAACTTTTTTTTATTACGAAAGAGACAAAGAAGTATTTATTAGAAGTGTATAAAATTCCTCCTCAAAAGACAGAGTTTTTACCTCTCGGTGGCATAATACTGGATGATGATGTTGCAACTAAAATACGGATTAAACAAAGAAGAATTCTTGAAAAGAAAAATAATGATATTGTACTTTTACATAGTGGAAAAATGAATTCTCAAAAAAGAACTCTTGAATTGCTTAACGCTTTCAGCAAAATAAATGATGAAAGAATAAAGCTATTAATAGCAGGAACTTTTTCGGAAGATATAGCAGATGAAGCATTCGGTTTTATAAATACTGACAACAGAATTGAATATTTAGGTTGGCAAAATACAGATGAAATTGTGAATCTATTATATGCAGCAGATCTATATCTGCAACCTGGAAGCCAGTCAGTCACTATGCAGCAAGCTCTTTGTTGTGGCTGTCCAGTTGCTTTGTTTCCCTATGATAGTCACAAAGACTTATTAGGCGACACCCCTTTTTATATAGAAACAGAAAATGATATTTATGAACTACTTGTTTGTATTTTAAAAAATCAGACTATTTTAAAAGATAAAAGTCAAGAAGCACTAAGTTTTGCCAAAGAAAATCTGGACTATAAAACATTAGCAAAAAAAGTTATTGAATAGAGATTAATTATTCAAAATCAATTGTAAAGGACGTAAGATGTTTAAAGATAAAATTCTTCTCATTACTGGTGGAACAGGTAGTTTCGGGAATGCAGTTTTAAATCGATTTCTTCATACTGATATAAAAGAAATAAGAATATTTAGTCGTGATGAAAAAAAACAAGATGATATGAGACATAAATACCAAAATAGTAAAATGAAATTTTATATTGGTGATGTTAGAGATAAGCGATCTGTTGATGCTTCAATGTTTGGAGTAGATTTTATATTTCATGCTGCAGCTTTGAAGCAAGTACCTTCATGTGAGTTTTTTCCAATGCAAGCTGTAAAGACAAATATAATAGGCACTGAAAATGTTCTCGATTCAGCAATTCAAAATAATGTAGAAAGAGTAATTGTTTTAAGTACTGATAAAGCCTGTTATCCAATTAATGCGATGGGTATTTCTAAAGCAATGATGGAAAAAGTTGCAATTGCAAAAGGGCGGACATTGGGTAAGGATTCTAAAACAACGGTTTGTTGTACACGATATGGAAATGTTATGGGAAGTCGTGGTTCTGTAATTCCATTATGGATTGAACAGTTAAAAAATAATAAGGAAATTACCATTACTGATCCAAAGATGACTCGATTTATGATGACTTTAGAAGACGCAGTTGATTTAGTTATTTATGCGTTTAAAAATGGAAAAAATGGTGATCTCTTTATTCAGAAAGCTCCGGCTTCTACTCTTGAGACTTTGGCTAATGCTTTGATTCAATTATATAGGTTAAATGCTAAAATACGAATAATAGGTACACGACATGGAGAAAAATTATATGAATCTCTAGTCACCCGTGAAGAAATGGCAAAAGCCATAGACATGGATAAGTATTTCTGTATTCCTTGTGATGGTAGAGACCTAAATTATAACAAATATTTTCTTGAAGGAGAAGAAAATATTTCTATGATTGATGATTATCATTCTCACAATACGCAACGCCTTGATGTTAATGAAATGAAAGAACTATTATTAAAATTAGCCGTCATAAAAGAAGATTTGGAAGTATAGAAGTGATTAAAATTGGAATTACTGGACAATCGGGTTTTATTGGTACTCATTTATTCAATATGTTAGGTTTACAGGCTTCAAAATTTGAGCGTATACTCTTTTTTGACAGTTATTTTGATAATCATGAATTACTAAGTAGCTTTGTTAAAAAATGCGATGCTATTATTCATTTAGCTGCTGTAAATAGACATCCTGACTCTTCCTATCTTTATAAGACTAATATTAGATTAGTAAAAAATTTAATCGCTGTTATGGAGAAAGAAAATGTTAAACCTCATGTGTTGTACACCTCTTCAATTCAAGAAGATTTAGATAATGATTATGGTAAATCAAAAAAGGTAGGCCGTGAGCTTTTTGAAAAGTGGGCAACTAAAAATAATGCTTCTTTTACAGGAATGATTTTGCCGAATGTTTTCGGACCATATGGACAACCAAATTATAATTCTTTTATAGCGACTTTTTGTTATAAGTTAACACATGACGAATGCCCAAAGATTTTGGAAGATAAAAAAGTTTCTTTAATATACATAGGTTCATTGTGTCAACAAATTATCACAAAAATTGAAGAGGTTAAGAATTTGGGATTAAAAAAAATTGAAAGATATAATATTCCCTACGATTTTCAGAAAAAGGTATCTGATATTTTGGAGCTCTTTATTGTTTTTAAAAACCAGTATGTTGATTGCGGCATTATACCCAAAATGATAGATGTATCTGAAATTAATCTGTTCAACACTTTTCGCAGTTATATCGATTACAGTTCATTCTTCCCAAGAAAATTAGTACCTAATGCTGATTCACGTGGTAGTTTTTTTGAAATAATAAAACTTGGAATTGGAGGACAGATATCATTCTCAACAACTGTGTCTGGAGTAACCAGAGGTAATCATTTTCATACAAGAAAGATTGAAAGATTTACAGTAATTCAAGGTAAAGCAAAAATACAGTTAAGAAGAATAAGCTGCCAAGATAGTATTAGCCTGTATTTAGATGGTAACGAACCGTCATACGTTGATATACCCATTTGGAATACTCATAATATAACGAATATTGGAGAAGATGAATTATTATCTATTTTTTGGATAAACGAATGGTATCATGAAGATGACTCCGATACCTACTTTGAAAGTGTATAGGAAAAATTTTATATGAAGAAACTAAAGGTAGTTACTGTTGTTGGAACTCGTCCTGAAATTATTCGGTTATCTTGTGTCTTGAAAAAGTTAGATTCAAGTCCTGCAATCGAACATATTTTAGTTCATACAGGACAAAATTTTGATTATGAATTAAATGAGATATTTTTTGAAGATCTAGGCCTTCGTAAGCCAGATTATTTTCTGGAAGCAGCTGGAAAAAATGCTTCAGAAACTGCCGGTCAAATTATAATCAAAATTGATCATGTTTTAGAAGCAGTTATGCCAGATGCTTTTCTAGTGCTAGGGGATACAAATTCATGTTTATGTGCAATTGTCGCCAAAAAAAGACATATTCCAATTTTTCATATGGAAGCAGGAAATAGATGTTTTGATCAACGTGTTCCTGAAGAGAGTAATAGGAAAATTGTTGATCATATCGCTGATATTAATCTTACCTATAGCTCAATTGCTCGTGAATATTTACTGAGAGAAGGAATTCCTTCAGATAGAATTATTAAAACTGGTAGCCCAATGTATGAGGTTCTGCATGAGTATTTACCCAAGATTGAAAAATCAAATATATTAAGCGATTTGAAATTGAAAAGGGATGAGTATTTCCTGGTATCTGCACATAGAGAAGAAAATATTTCATCTGAAACAAATTTCAGTAATCTTTGTTCCGTATTAAATATGATTTCAGAGAGTTATAATGTTCCTGTAATAGTGAGTACACATCCACGTACAAGAAAAATGATTGAATCAAAAAAAATTGAATTTCATAAAAATGTGCATCTCAAGAAACCATTTTCTCTAAGTGATTATTTGGCTCTACAGATAAATGCAAAGGCAGTATTGTCGGATAGTGGAACAATATCTGAAGAATCTTCAATACTAAGATTTTCAGCTTTAAATATAAGAGAAGCGCATGAACGTCCTGAAGCTATGGAAGAGGCTTCCGTTATGATGGTTGGATTAAATTTAGATCGTATATATCAAGGATTGAAGCAATTAGATTTTGAAAAGAGTAATGATTTAAAATATCAGTCGGTTTCCGATTATTCAAACCCTGATGTTTCTGATAAAGTAGTTCGGATAATTTTGTCATATACTGATTATATAAAAAGAGTTGTTTGGAGCGAGAAGTGAATATTCTGTTCTTACTGTTAAAATATCCAGATTCAAAGAGTGAAACAAATCTCTATAGTGATTTGGTTTATGAATTTAAGAACAATGGCCATAACGTTTTTGTTATAACAATAATAGAAAAGAAATATTGTAAAAAAACCTATCTTGAAGAAGTTGATGGAATAAAGATTTTACGTGTGAAGGTTGGAAACTACTTTAATGTAGGGTTTGTTGAAAAAGGGCTGACTATCGTTTCATTATCAAATATTTTGAATAGAGCCAGAAAAATATTCTTTAAAGATACTGTTTTTGACTTGTGTCTTTATTCAACACCACCAATTACTTTTAACAAAATAGTCGCAGCGGTCAAGAAAGAATGTAATTGTAAAACTATCTTGATTTTAAGAGATATTTTTCCTCAGAATGCTGTCGATTTGGGTTTGATAAAAAAGAATATTCTATTTTACTATTTTTTAAATATTGAGAAAAAGCTCTATCGAATCTCGGATTACATAGGTTGTATGTCCAAAAAAAATATTTCATATATTAGTAAAAATAATAAAGTGAAGGCGGAAAAACTATTTCTACTACCAAATTGGAAAAAGATACATGATTCTTCTTTGAAGACCACTAAAAGTATAGATATTAGAAAACAATTTGAACTAAATAATAAGTTTATAATTGTGTTTGGGGGAGTTATAGGAATCGCTCAAGAATTAACGTTCATACTCGATATTGCAAAAAAAATTAAAGATAGAAGTGAAATTTTCTTTTTAATAGTTGGTGATGGAAACCAAAAACCTATCTTAGAAGAAATTATCATTAGAGAGAAACTCTCAAATGTTAAAATCTTGGATAAATTACCAAGAAATGAATTTAATAATATACTTGAAAGTTGCGATGCAGGCTTAGTTTGTTTAAATAGAAATTTTACTATTCCCAATTATCCATCGAAGACACTTGATTATTTTGAGGCAAAAATACCTATATTAGCATCTATTGATAAACATACTGATTATTTTAAATTGTTAGATGAATCTGGTGGAGGTCTTTGGTCGTATACTGGTGATGAGGAAGGCTTTATTAAGAACGTTTTAATACTTTTGAATGCCCCTGAATTAAGAAAAAAGCTCGGTGAAATGGGGTATAAATATTTAAATGAACATTTTACTGAGAAGGAGGCATATAAAAATATAATGGCTAATGCTTCAGAATTAAATTATTCAACTAAAAGATAGTCTACAATATTGTTAAGAAGGGGATTTAGATGGCTATCTATGATACAGATGTATTAATTTTATTGGGAAAGAGTTCGAACTCATTATTGGTTAAATTACTAAATAATAAAGCAATAAAATTCTTACAAAATTTTATAGAATTTATACTTATAATAATCATTAATTTACCAATACCAATTTATCATACATTTATTAAAATTTTGATAACAAGTCTACCTGGATTACCATCAATTTTTGGATGCTATTTAAGAGGGTTATACTATAAGCCTCGTTTAAAAAAAATGGGAAGGAATGTGTTTATAGAGCAAGGGGTAATCATCTCTTTTCCAAAAAATACTGAATTAGATGATTTTTCATTTATTGACAAATATGTCATTGTTGGTTCAAAAAACACAAAAATTGGAAGAAGAGTCCATATTGCCCCTTTTTCCTTTATTACAGGTGGTGGAAATTTCGAAATCGAAGATTATGCATGCATTGCGAATCATTCATCAATAATCACTTCAACAGAAACATTAAAACAAGGAACACGAGCCAGCGGTCCAATGATACCTTCTTCACAACGAGATGTAATAAGAGGGTTTGTTCACATAAAAAAAGATGCGTTCATTGGTACAAAATCAACAATATTGACTAATGTCACAATCGGTGAAGGAAGTGTTGTCGCAGCTGGAACAGTAATAACTAAAGATACCGAACCATGGATGATTTACGTGTCAGAGGGAGGTAAAGCAAAAATTATTAAAGAAAGAACGAAATTAAACTTGGAGGAGATTTGAATGAAAATTGGAGATATAGAGAGAATATTAAACATTTTACAAAGAAATGCTAAAAAATTAATAAGTCTTCATAACCCAATCTTCAATGGAAATGAAGAAAAATATTTAATTGATTGCGTTCGTTCAAACTTTGTCTCTTCCGTGGGTGAATATGTCAATCGTTTTGAAAAGATGATTTCTGATTTCACCGGAACCTCCTTTGCTGTTGTCGCGGTTAATGGAACCGCTGCCTTACAGGTTGCTTTAAGAATTGTGGGTGTTCAGAATGATGATGAAGTTCTTATTCCCGCTTTAAGTTTTATAGCAACCGCCAACGCTGTCCACTATCTTGGTGCTGTCCCCCACTTTATTGATGTAAACAGTAGATCTTTGGGCATCGATGCAACTGATTTGGAATCCTATCTGTCTGAATTGGTCGAAATGAAAAACGGTGAAAGCATCAACCGTCGCACCGGTCGCAGGATAAAAGCGGTAATTCCCATGCACACCTTCGGGCATCCCGTGGATATGGACCCTCTGCTTGATATTGCCGCAAAGTACCGCCTCGAAGTAGTAGAAGACGCCGCCGAATCTCTGGGCTCTTACTATAAGGGCGTCCACACCGGCAACCACGGCCGCATCGCCGCACTCAGCTTTAACGGCAATAAAATCATCACCACCGGCGGGGGCGGGGCCATAATCACAAACGATGAAAGCCTGGCAAGGGTGGCAAAGCACATAACCACCACCGCCAAGGTCCCCCATAAATGGGAATACAACCACGACATGGTGGGGTACAACTACCGCATGCCCGCCCTGAACGCCGCCCTGGGCTGTGCCCAGATGGAACAACTGCCGGGGTTTATAGAAAAGAAAAGAAAACTCGCCGAGTTTTATAAAGAGGCCTTTAGTACAGTAGAAGGAGCCACCTTCTTCACCGAACCCGCCTATGCCAAAAGCAACTACTGGCTCAACGTGCTGCTCCTGGATAAAGCAGATTTACAGGTGCGGGATGAAATCCTTCAGAAAACCAACGATGCGGGCATCATGACCCGGCCCGTCTGGAAACTTCTTAACACTTTGGAAATCTATAAAGACTGTCCTGCCATGGACCTTCCGGTTTCCCGGGATTTAGAGCAGCGGATCATCAATATTCCCAGCAGCGCCGATCTCTTGAGTAGGTAAACAATGGACATCTTGAATCTGATTGGAAGAACCGGGGAACTGTTCGCCCTGGATATCAAAGAAAATGAAGAAGAACTTACCCGCAAAGTAAAAACTTCTTCTTTCCTGGTTATTGGCGGCGCCGGTTCCATAGGCCAGGCCGTGGTAAAAGAAATATTTGCCCGGAATCCGGTTAAACTCCACGTAGTAGACATCAGTGAAAACAACATGGTGGAACTCGTCCGTGACATCCGAAGCTCTCTGGGTTACATCGACGGTGATTTTCGTACCTTCGCCGTGGACGCCGGTTCCCCCGAGTTTTACGCCCTTGTCTCTGCCGAAGGCCCCTATGACTACGTATTAAACCTTTCGGCCTTAAAACATGTGCGCAGCGAAAAAGATCCCTACACCCTCATGCGGATGGTCCAGGTTAACATTCTCAATACCCTTAAAACCCGGGACTTAAGCGCCGCCGGGAGCGGGAAAAAGTATTTCTGTGTTTCCACCGACAAAGCCGCCAACCCCGTCAACATGATGGGTGCCTCCAAACGCATCATGGAAATGTTTCTTCTCAGGACTAAAAGCCCCCTTCCCGTATCCACCGCCCGGTTTGCCAATGTGGCCTTCTCTGACGGGAGCCTTCTTCATGGGTTTAACCAGCGCATCCTGAAGCGCCAGCCCATCGCCGCTCCGAAAGATGTGCGGCGCTATTTTGTTACCCCCCGGGAATCGGGGCAGCTCTGTCTGGCCTCAACTCTCCTGGGCAGCCATGGAGAGATATTTTTCCCCAAACTCGATGAGGGTCTTAACCTCATTACCTTTGCCGAAATTGCCGAGCGTTATTTAGAGGCCCGGGGTTTTGAAGCCTTTCCCTGTGAGAGTGAAGAAGAAGCCCGGGGTCGTGGCGAGGAATTGATTGGTCAGAAAAAATGGCCCTGCTATTTTTTTAACAGCGATACCACCGGTGAAAAGCCCTTCGAAGAGTTCTATACCCCCGATGAGCAGATTGACCTGAAACGTTTTTTCGCCCTGGGGGTGGTAAAGAGTGAGGAACAGGGCAGCATTGAAACCCTGGATGCTTTTCTTAAAGATATCGAGACTTTGAGAAACCAAGGAACCTGGAGCCGAAATAATTTGATAGATCTTTTTAATCGGACCATTCCCAACTTTAACCATCTGGAAACGGGAAAGTTTCTCGACGGGAGGATGTAGCTTTCATGATACGGTTTTTCGACCTGCTTTTTTCTTCAATAGCCCTGGTTCTTCTTGCACCCCTTTTTTTGATAGTATCCCTCGTTCTTGCCTTCACCGGTGAACACCAGGTTTTCTACCTGCAGCGTCGGGTGGGTAAGGGTGGTAAAGATTTTTTTGTCTTCAAGTTTACCACCATGCTGAAAAACAGTGAAAAAATGACCGGGGGCCTGTTGACCCAGGAGAATGACCCCCGGGTGCTGCCTTTCGGGGCTTTTCTGAGAAAGAGTAAAATTAATGAGCTTCCCCAGCTTCTCAATATTTTTGTGGGCTCCATGAGTGTGGTAGGGCCAAGGCCCCAGGCAAGAGTTCATTATGAAATCTACACTCCGGATCAACAGAAGTATATTGCCCAACTTACCCCGGGCCTTACCGGTCTGGGTTCTTTGATTTTCCGGGACGAAGAGGGCATTCTTTCCCGCTCTCCCCTGGGGTTTGACCACACCCACGATAAAGTGATAACCCCCTATAAAGGGGATCTTGAAGTATGGTACTATCACCATCGGTCGGTGGGGAACTACTTTAAAATTATCTTTCTAACCGCCCTGGGAATTATCAGGAAAGACCTGTCGGTGCTCCACCGGTTTCCCGGGCTTCCCCCGGTACCGGCAGATTTGCAGGGAATCATCCGTTAGTATTCATCTTCAACTAATAACTAGAACATCGGGAGTCAGTAAATGAATAAAAATAAAACCATCGCCCTGGTGGGCTGCGGCCGCATCTCTCAGCGGCATATTGAAGCCATTGTAGCCGCCGACGGGGTGGAAATCGCCGCAGTTTGTGATACCAATAGCGATAAGGCCCGTCAGGCGGGGGAAAAGCTTTCTGTTCCCTGGACCACCGACTATAAAACCCTTCGGGATGTGGATGTGGTCAGTGTCCTTACCCCCTCGGGGCTCCATCCCCGCCACGCTGCCGAAATCGCCGAGACCACCAACATCCCCAACATCGTGGTGGAAAAACCGGTTTCCCTGACCGTCAGGGAAGCTCATGAGCTTTTTAACCGGATCGACAGGGCGGGAAAACGGCTCCTGCCGGTTTATCAGAACCGCTATAATCCCCTGGTTGCCTTTACTAAAAGCCTGATAGGCTCAGGGAAGCTCGGCCGGGTATTTCAGTTTTCCTGCAACGTCTTCTGGAACCGAAACGACGACTATTTCGCCATCGACTGGCACGGTACCCGGGAGCTGGACGGCGGGGTCCTCTATACCCAGGCCAGCCATTATGTGGACATGGTGCACTTCTTTTTCGGGGAACTGAAAGAAGGAAAAGGCCTGGGCGGCTCTCAGCGGAATCTGGAAGTCTACGATTCGGTTTCGGCGGTCTGTGAGTTTGAATCCGGGGTGGTGGGAACCCTGAACGCCACGGTCAGCACCTTCCGGAAAAACTACCAGACCGAATTTACCCTTATTGCCGAGAAAGGAACAATCCGGCTTTCGGGAACCAACCTGAACACCATTGATTTCTGGGATGTGGAAGGCATGGAAAAACCCGACATGGACTTTACCATCGACCATGTCTACGGTAAGGGCCATGACACCCTTTATAAATACATCGCCGAAGAAAAATGGGACATGTTTCCCCGCCGGGAAGACGTGCTGTCGGGAATCCGGCTGATGGAAAATCTCAGTTATTAAGCCTCTTAGGAAGGAATACTATGTCGCAAGAAATGAACGATGAAATAGAACTGTTGGACCTCTTTGTGGTCCTGCTCCGCCGGCGCCGTCTCATCATCATCATGACCCTGCTTTTTCTGGCCGCCGCCGGGGGGGGGTATCTTTTTCTTCCCGTCCGGCAGTACCGGGCCGCCGCAGAGTCCCAGAAAGCAGAGGCCCAGCAGACTCTCTCCCTGCATCCCCTGGCCGCAGATTTAGGGGTGGGCGATTCGATAGGCATCAGCTACCTCACCCAGCCCACCCGGATACTGGGGGCCCTGAAGGCCTCTGGGTTTGAAACCCTGCGAACCGGTGGTACCAGAGAACTGGCCCTGGCCTCTGAAGAAGATGCTTCTCGGCTTCTTTTTTACATCAAACAGCGGTTTGTTGAGAATAAGGGGACTTCCGGTAACAGCCTGAAAGATTCCGACAGGATCCTTCTTGTTCAGAAGGGCAGCAGCTCGCCGCTCATCCAGGTGATGTTTCGGGACGGCGATCCTCAAAGGGCGGTCAGGTTTATCCAGGCCCTTGGTGATGAGGTCAATGCTTCATTAAAAGAGATCTATACTCCCATGGCCAGGCAGATCATCAACGGTTATGAAGAAACCTGGGGAGGTGAAAGTAGTCCCAGTCTGTCGCCGCCTGAAAAGGAAAGAGCGGCCTATCAGAACGCCCGCCGATTCCTGGATGGGAATTTGGACCTGCTTATTCCGGTAGGTAAGGCTGAAATCTTTGAAAAAGAGCTCACCCTGGAACAGTTTCGTGATTCCTTTAAAGCAAAGGCGATTCTTCTGGTTATTGCGGGTGTTTTTCTTTCAATTTTCGCCGCCTTCATCGTGGATGCGGTCTATCGGGTTAAGGGAGATGAAGCTTCCATGAAAAAGATCCGGACCGCCCTGGGGAAAGACAAGTAGCCTATGCCCATTGTCAGCCTTCGGAACCTCTGGAAAACCTACCCCCTGGGAAAGACCGAAGTCCATGCCCTTAAGGGGGTTTCTCTTGACATCAATGCAGGAGATTTTGTCTCCATCGCCGGGCCCTCGGGTTCGGGAAAAACCACCATGATGAACACCATGGGCCTCATCGATACCCCCACCCAGGGAGAGGTTCAGCTTCTGGACCGGATCGTCTCCGGCATGGGCCGCCGGGAATTGGCCCGTACCCGTCATGATCACATAGGCTTCATCTTTCAGTCATTTAACCTTCTTCCCGTTTTAAATGTCTTTGAGAACGTGGAACTGCCCATGCTTATCGGGCGTTGCCGCCTTCCCCGGCAGGAACGGCGGGAATGGGTGACCCATCTTCTGGAACAGGTAGGCCTGACGGACCGGAAAGATCATCGCCCCGCCGAGCTGTCCGGGGGCCAGCAGCAGAGGGCCGCCATCGCCAGGGCCCTGGCCACCCGGCCCCGCATTGTCATCGCCGATGAACCCACCGCCAACCTGGATTCGAAGACCGGTGAACGGGTCCTGGAACTGATGAAACGCATCAACCAGGAAGAGGGTACCACCTTTATTTTCTCTACCCACGACCCGGTGATCTGGGAGATGGCCGACCATGTGGTATTTTTACATGACGGGCAGATCTCTTCGGAGACTCGCCGGTGATTCTTCTTCAGATGCTGCGGAATATTTTCCGTAACCGAAAGAACAGCCTGGTGATCCTTCTTCTTGTGGGGGTCATCACGGCCCTCTCTTTTCTGGGAAACAGCATCCTGAGTCAGTCTCAAAAAGGACTGCAGGCCTCTTATCGCGAGAACATCACCGCCGACCTGGTTATCCAGCGGGACACAGGGGTAAGTATGAGCCTCTTTGGCGCCAACACTCCTATCATCGACGAATTTTTTACCCTGCCCGTCCTTCCCGCCCATGAAGCGGTGTACCAGATAGCCCTTTCTCTTCCTGAGGCCGAGGTGGTCACCAGCCAGGTCACCGGTTCTGCCGTTCTGGATATCCTGGGGGTTCGGGAACCGGTACCCCTCTTCGGGGTAGACGCGGGAACCTATTTTTCCGCCTTTCCCGGAATTCGTCTCAAGGAAGGACGTTTCTTAAAGCCGGGGGAACAGGGAGCCATGATCAGTGCCGCCCGGGCCGAGCGCATCGAAAAGAGAAAGAAGACCAAGGTAACTATCGGAGAGCCCCTCCTCTTTACCACCGCCGCCTCTGCGGGATTCAAGATTCGGGAGCTTCCTCTGGTGGGGATATTCTCTTATGAAAACCCCGCCCAGCTTCTGGATGAACTGGTTTTCACCGACCCTCAGACCGTAAGAGCTCTCTCCTCCATTTTATTGGCCTCCGATGAGCCGGATCCGCCGGCAGAAGCCTCTGGGCTCCTTTCCGGGGAAATAGACGACCTTTTCGGTGATGCCTTCGGAACTGCCGATGAACCGACCGAACCCGATGCGGGTTTTTCCCTGGATGAACTGAAATCCCGGCTGGTGAGGGAGAAGGACTCTGATGAATCTCAGGATTGGCGGGGGGGAGACTGGAACTTTATTCTTATCAGGCTTAAAGCGGGTGTTCCTGTGGGCCCGGTTCAAACCAGCCTGAACCGGCAGCTGGAAGGGTACGGGGTCCGGGCGGTGGGATGGCGAACCGCCGCGGGGAATACCGCCCTTCTTGTCCTACTGGTCCAGGCGCTGTTTAATGCCGGGATTGTTCTGGTGGGAATCGCCGGCATGGCGGCCATTGTAAACATCCTCCTCATTGCGGTTTTCCGGCGTACCCGGGAGATTGGCACCCTCCGGGCCATGGGGGCCTCAGACGGCTACATCAGGACCCTGGTCCTGGGAGAGAACCTGATTCTTTCCGGACTGGCGGGATTTCTGGGCGTCCTGGCCGGGTGGATAGGCCTTACTTACCTGAACCGGCAGGCGGTTTCCCTGGAGAACCCCATTCTCTCCACCCTTTTGGGGGGGCAGATTATAAACGTTTCTTTTTCTCTTTCCGTAGCCATGGGGTCGGCGGCGGTGGCTTTGGGCCTTGGGCTTTTTGCCTCCCTCTATCCTGTCGAGACGGCAGTTCGTATTGAACCCATTGTCGCGGTGAAACGGGGCTGAGGAGAAGTACTTTGTTCTATCGATTTTTCAACCTTGTCATTTTAGCCTTACGTTATCTTTACCGGAACCGCCGCCGCTATCTCTTTCTACTGGCCGCCCTGAGCTTCGGCTTCGGAGTGGTGACGGTAATCACCTCCCTGAAAGACGGGATGGACCACAGTGTGTACCGGGCCGCCCAGTCCCATTATGCCGGTGATATCGTGGTGGCCGGCTATGATAACGATTCAAAAACCCAGTTTCGAACCACCGAAGCCGAATTGATATTGGAGGCTGTCTCCGCTGCCCGCCTTGACCCGTCCCTGATTGTTCGGCGGACCATGCTGGGCGGAAAGGGAATCCTCTATTTCAACGGCACCCCGGTACGGCAGAAGTACATCCTCGGTGTGGATTGGGAGAATGAAAAAGAGTACCTTCAGGGCCTTCCCTACACGAAAGAAGGTTTTATCTTTCCCGAAGAGCCCGGGGGAATCATTATTTCCCTGACCTCGTCCCGGGAAATGGGCGCCCGCCTGGGTGACCGGGTGATCCTGGAAGTGGAAACCAGAACGGGACAGAAGAATACCGGGTCTTTTACCGTAATGGGGGTGGTAAGAGATTCGGGCATTTTTGGCACCTTTAAATCGTACATTGCCCTGGATGAACTGAACCGCCTCATGTCCTTTGGCCCCGGCGACTGCTCATCGGTGGGAATCTTTCTGAAGGAAACCGGAAACCTGGAAGAGAAGACCCGGCGGCTTCAGGAAGAACTGGAAAAACGGGTACCCATGGGGCCCCTGGTTTCAGACAGGGATGAGCTGGCCAGAGAAAGTAAAGAGAAATGGGATGGTATCAGGCATTTTATCGTCACCATCCCCGTTTATCTTTCTGAAGTGGCGGAACTTCTTACCGCCCTGGAGGTGATAGCCTATTTCCTCTATGCCATGATGCTTCTGATTATTCTGGTGAGTGTTTCGGTGACCTACCGGCTCATCCTGCATGAACGGCTCCTGGAACTGGGGACCATGCGGGTATTGGGTTTTTTCGAAAGTGACCTCAGGCAGGTCTTGATTCTGGAACTTTTTTTCCTTTGTGTTGTTTCCCTTTTTGTGGGGTTTGCCGCAGCCCGGCTGGCCGCCTGGGGTATCTCTTTTATGAGTTTTTCCTATATCCCCAGTTTTGAAATATTCATGAGTGAAGGACGGCTGAAAGCCCTCTTTCTCTTTCGCACCACCCTGGTGAATGTGGCGGCGGTGATGGGAGTTCTTCTCCCCGTGGTCTGGTTTCCCGCCTTCCGGACCTCCCGCGGCTCTTTGCCGGAAATGCTGTCGGGAGGTAATCTTTGACTTTTCTGTTAACTAAAACCCCAAAAAGGGTGTTTTTCTGTATGGTTTTTTTAGCCCTGTTGGGTCCAGGCATCGGAGCCGCTGAAACTGATGCTGAGTTGTTAAAACAGGCCGATGCCCTGGTCAGCTATCCGGGCACCGATTTTTACGCCGAATACACCCTGGTCCTTGATAAACCCGGCCAGGGAAGAACCACCACGGTGGCCGCCGTGTTTCGCCGGGATTCCCGGGAAACCTATGTCATCATCATTCTCGAGCCCCTGGCCACCAAGGGCCAGGGATACCTCAAACAGAGGAACACCCTCTGGTTCTACGATCCCCAGAGCCGCCGGTTCAATTCCACCAGCAGCCAGGACCGGTTTCAGAACACCAATGCGCGGAATTCCGATTTTACCCGGTCAAACCTGGCAGGCGATTACAAAATAATTTCCGGTGAGGATGCCGTCCTGGGCCGGTTTCAGTGCCGCCTTCTGACCCTGGAAGCCGTCCATGATGATGTAACCTATCCCCGGATGAAAATCTGGATAAGCGACGACGGCCTGGTCCGAAAATCCGAAGATTACAGTCTTTCGGGGCAGCTTCTTCGTACCAGCGCCATCCCCGATTACTACCAAATAGGGGATAAGTACATTCCCAAGCGAATCCTCTTCGTTGACGCCCTGCGGGGGGCCATGATCGACGGAAAATTTGTGAATGAAAAAACCCAGATAACCATCAACAATCCTTCTTTTGAAGGCATCCCCAACTCGGTATTTTCCAAAACCTTCCTGGAGAGTGTTAATCAATGAGAAGGGTTCTTACAGGACTTCTCTTTCTGGTTCTTCTTTGGGTCGCCGTTGCCGGTTTGAACGCCCAGGCAAGTGCCACCGATTTACTCGAGAGTGATCTCGATTCCCTTTTTGATGAACCCGAAGACGGCAGGGAAGATCTTTCTGAAGGGGACCAGAAGACTTCCGCTGGGCGGATGGATGAAAGTTCAGACTCAGACCAAACGGCCCCTGTGAGCCTGATAAAGAAAGAGGGTATGACTTTCACGGCCAGCTACAGCTTTTCCGCCGGGTACTCCCCGGGGTGGAGCGAGTCCCCCTGGTTCTGGAACTCCGAATCCCCGGATTTTACCCAGCTTGTGGCGGCCAAGATGAAGTCGTCCCTTTCCTTAAATTTTCAGATATCCCCTTCCTTCCGGGTTTTCCAATCCCTTTCCTTTTCTTTCCCGGGGTATGATTCAGATCTTTTTTCCGGGTTCGATCTTTCCATGGGAGATTTCTTCTGCGACTACACCCTCCAGGACTCGGTGTATTTTCGAATAGGAAAACACAACGTCAATTGGGGGATTTCCCGGAACTATCCTTATACAAACCTTCCGGTCAGGATTCCCCTGGGAAGCTCCGGCGGTGATGCCTATGCGGTAAAAACCGACATCCCCCTGGGGGTGGGCGGTTTTCAGCTTCTTGTCCTGGCCAGAACCGGATTTTTTGAAGACATCCAGAGCCCCCGGGCCGAAGAAGCCGCCTATGGTTTAAAATACAACCTGGCTTTACCCTTGGCAGATACCGATATCGGTCTTTTTTATCATAAAGACATGCGTCTTCGGGCCATGTTTTCGGTCAAAACCACCCTTTGGGAAAAATGGGAAGCCTACGGTGAAGGTTTGGTTTCTCTGGATCAGGATTCCCTGGATGATCCCGTTTTTGCCGGCGGAATTGGCTTTTTTAATGACTTTCTTGATGGAAAGTTGACCGTCAATGGCGAATACTTTTTTAACGGTGAAAGGTACACCAACTATCTGCAAACCGAAGACGGGATTTTTGAAGAAGACGTGGTTCCCTTCATCTACGGCCATAATGTGGCTCTCAATCTTATTGGGCGGCCCTTCAAGGGCAGTTTTCGCCTCTTTGCCCGGTGGCTCCATAACTTCAGCGAGGGCTCCGGCCAGATTGTTCCCGGGTTCTCCCTGAGGCCCTTTGAAAATATGAGTCTGAACGTTGCTTTCCCCCTGGCTTTGGGCGGCCGGAATGGAACGTACTACAGTAAAAATGCCGATCAGTTAAACCGGCCTTTCAGTGCCGTCATCGCCCTCACCTTCAGCGGCAGCTATAAAACCGGTGATGGCCCATCAAAATAGAAAAGAGGACTCCAAACAAGTGAAATTCTGTGACCTGAACCGACAGTACGACCTCTACAAGGAAGAAATCAGGGCCGCCATGAACGAGGTTCTCGAGTCCGCCGCTTTCATCAACGGCCCCGCCGTGGAGGCCCTGGCGGAAGAACTCTCTGCTTATGCGGGGGTGAAATACTCCTTTCCCTGCGCCTCTGGCACCGACGCCCTCCTTTTGGCCCTCATGGCCCTTGAAGTCAAGCCGGGAGATGAAGTGCTGGTGCCCGCCTTCACCTTCATCGCCACCGGCAGCATGGTGGCCCATTGGGGGGCGGTCCCTGTTTTCGTGGATGTTGACCCTGTGACCTTCAACATCGATCCTGAACAGGCCAGAGCGAAAATAACCGCCAAAACCGTGGGCATCATCCCCGTTTCCCTCTACGGTCAGTGCCCCGACATGGATGGGTTAAATCGTCTGGCGGCAGAACACGGCCTCTGGGTCATGGAAGACGGGGCCCAGAGTTTCGGTGCCGAATACAAGGGTCATAAATCCTGTTCTCTTAGTACAATCTCTACGACAAGTTTCTTTCCCGCCAAACCCCTGGGCTGCTATGGCGACGGCGGGGCGGTTTTCACCAACGATGAAACCCTGGCCGAAAGGGTAAGGCTTTTTGCCAATCACGGCCAGGAAAAGCGGTATCACCATAAGTACGTGGGCCTCAACGGCCGGATGGATACCCTGCAGGCCGCGGTGGTGAGGGTCAAGCTGAAACATTTTGAAGAGGAAATATTAGAACGAAACCGGGCAGCCGCCTCCTATACCGACCATCTCGCCGGTCTGGCAGATACGCCCCGGGTGCTCGAACACAACCGTTCCACCTGGGCCCAGTACACCATCCGCAGTGAAAAGCGGGACGAGATACAGAAGATATTGACGGATAAAAATATTCCCACGGCGATTCACTACCCCATGCCCCTGCCCCGGCAGGAAGCCTTCGCTTACCTGAATCAGCCCAAGAATTTTCCCGTTTCCGATAACCTGGCCGCCACGGTCCTGAGCCTCCCCATGCATCCCTTCCTGACCGAAGAAGAAATAGAAACGGTGGCACAGGCTGTCAAAGAGGCCCTCCATGGCTGATTATTTCGTTCACGAATCCAGCTACGTGGATGAGGGGGCCGAAATAGGGGTGGGAACAAAAATCTGGCATTTCTCTCACATCATGCCCAGGGCCCGCATCGGTTCCCACTGTTCCATCGGCCAGAACGTCAATATTGGAAGCCGGGCCGTTATCGGCAACGGGGTAAAAATCCAGAACAACGTGTCGGTTTACGACGATGTGATTCTGGAAGACGACGTCTTCTGCGGCCCCTCCTGTGTCTTTACCAATGTGATTAACCCCCGGGCTTTTGTGGAGCGGAAAGCTGAATATAAACTGACCCGGGTGAAAAAGGGCGCCTCCATCGGCGCCAACGCCACGGTGGTCTGCGGCGTTACCCTGGGAGAATACTGCTTCGTGGGCGCCGGTTCCGTGGTGACCCGGGATGTTCTTCCCTACGCCCTGGTATACGGCAGTCCGGCGAAACAGAAAGGCTGGATCTGCCGCTGCGGAGAGATTCTTCCATTAAGCCTGGAATGCCCCTCCTGCCATACCCGTTATCATGAAAGTGAAGGCAGGCTTCAGCACGAAGGCTGAAAAGGTCCTGCATCAAAATATTTTTTTAGACAATTTTACAAGGAGCCGCCACTTGAGTCCCAATTATCAACCTTTATTGGAAAAAGCCGAGTCAAACAAAGCCCTGGTGGGCGTTTTGGGCCTGGGCTACGTAGGCCTTCCCCTGGCCGTAACCTTCGCCCTGAAAGGAACGCAGGTTTTAGGTTTTGAAAAAAGCCGGGAAAAATGCGAAAGAGTCCTTTCGGCAGAGAATTACATCGGCGATGTGGCCGATGAAGACCTTAAAACCGTGGTTGCCAACGGTACCCTGCAGGCCACCACCGATTTTTCCCGCCTCAAAGAGTGTGACGCCATCCTGATCTGCGTTCCCACCCCCCTGGACAGATTCAAAAAGCCCGATATGGCCTACATCGATTCTGCCTGCCGGGAAATTGGAACTTATATGAAATCGGGAACCTTTATCTGCCTGGAAAGCACCACCTATCCTACCACCACCGAAGAGTTCATGCTTCCTCTTCTGGAAGAAACCAGTGGCCTCAAGGCGGGCCACGACTTCTGGCTGGCCTACAGTCCCGAGCGGGTCGATCCCGGTAACAAAGACTACAAAACCGAAAATACCCCCAAGGTAATCGGCGCCATGAGTGACGAGGGCCTGAAAGTGGGAATGGCCATCTATTCCCGGGCCATACAGCACATGTACCCCGTTTCCAGCCCCCGGGTGGCTGAGATGGTGAAGATTCTCGAGAACACCTACCGTCTTATCAACATATCCCTGATCAACGAGCTGGCCCTCTTAAGCGGGAAGATGGATATCAACATCTGGGAAGTCATCAACGCCGCCAAGACAAAGCCCTATGGTTTTCAGGCATTCTACCCAGGTCCCGGTATCGGCGGGCACTGTATCCCCCTGGATCCTTTTTATCTGGAATACATCGCCAAGAAGTTCAACTTCGATCTGACCATGATCAACACCGCCGGGCAGATCGATAATCTGATGCCCCACCGGATGACAATTAAAATTACCACCGCCCTGAACAGGCATAAGAAAGCCGTGAACGGTTCCCGTATTCTCTTTCTTGGAGTGGCGTATAAACCCAACATCGACGACGAGCGGGAGTCGCCGGCCCTGAAGATAATCGATGAAGTGTTCAAGAAGGGCGGGGAAGTGCTGTACCACGACCCCTTTATTTCAAAGATAAAGACCGAGGAAGGCCGGCTTCTGGACTCGGTTGAGTTGACAGAAGGGCTGCTTAAAAGCATCGACTGTCTTGTCATCACCACCAAACACAGCGCCTTTGATTTCGGGTGGATTAAAAAGCATGCTCCTCTTATTGTGGATTTGCAGAATGCCTACCCCGAAGGCAGCGACGATATTTACAAATTATAAACCGGGGAATCCATGAAAAAGATCGTAACCATCGTCGGGGCCCGGCCCCAGTTTGTCAAAGCCGCCGTTCTGAGTCGTCTTATCGAACGGGAGCACAGCGATTCCTTTCAGGAAGTACTGGTTCACACCGGACAGCACTATGATAAGAATATGTCCGATGTATTTTTCTCGGAAATGGAAATTCCCCTGCCCCAGATTAATCTTGAAATAGGTTCGGGAACCCACGGCGCCATGACGGGCCGCATGCTGGAAGCGGTGGAAAAGGTGCTTATGGCCGAAAAACCGGATTATGTCCTGGTTTACGGCGATACCAACTCCACCCTGGCAGGAGCCCTGGCGGCTTCCAAAATGCATATTCCCGTGGTTCACGTCGAAGCGGGGCTGCGCAGTTTTAACAAGCTCATGCCCGAAGAGCAGAACCGTATTCTTACCGACCATATTTCGTCTTTGCTTCTCTGCCCCACCGGGACAGCGGTTAAAAACCTTGAAGCCGAAGGCATAAACAAGGGGGTTCATCAGGTCGGCGATGTCATGCTGGATGCCTCCCTGTTTTACCGTGACAAATCCCATGATACCCCTTCGGCCCTGCCACCGGAAATCCGGAATATGGATTCCTTTTTTCTTATTACCCTTCATCGGGCGGAAAACACCGACGATCCTGCCAGGTTAAAGACCATCGTGGAAGCCATGAACAGCATGACCGACCGGGCCGGGGTTTTTCCCCTCCATCCTCGGACTAAAAAGATGCTGGAAACCCATAATCTGTCTTTTTCACCTCATATTAAAATTATCGAGCCAGTGGGATTCCTCGACATGATTCGGCTGGAGTCAGAATGTGATTTCATCCTCACCGATTCCGGCGGAGTCCAGAAAGAAGCTTACTTCTTTAAGAAACCCTGCATCACCCTGCGTGATCAGACCGAATGGGTGGAAACGGTTGACGCCGGGTGGAATACCATCGTGGGCGCCGACGAAGAAAAAATTCTTAATGCGGTCAGCCGTGTTAATTCGATTCCTTCGGATTATCCGGCCCTCTATGGAGACGGGCGGACGGGGAACCGTATTCTGAAATTGCTGGATTATTAAGTTTATTTATAAGAAAGTATCTTCACTTACGCAAAGAGGACAAAATGAAAGGCATCATCCTCGCCGGAGGCTCCGGCACCAGACTCTATCCCGCCACAAAATCGATCTGTAAGCAGCTTCTGCCCATCTATGACAAGCCCATGATCTACTACCCCCTTTCCACCCTGATGCTGGCGGGAATCAAAGAGATTCTTATCATCTCCACCCCCCAGGATACCCCCCGGTTTGAGGAATTATTGGGAGACGGCAGCAAACTGGGAATGAAGTTCTCCTTCTCCGTTCAGGAAGCTCCCAACGGCCTGGCCGAAGCCTTCATCATCGGCCGGAGCTTTGTGGGAAACGATTCGGTGGCCCTGGTGCTGGGAGATAACCTCTTCTACGGACACAACTTCGGGAAGATGGTGGAAGCCGCCGCCGCCCAGAAAGAAGGGGCCACCGTCTTCGGCTACTACGTCACCGATCCCGAACGCTACGGCGTGGTGGAATTCGACAAATCCGGCAACGCCGTCTCTCTGGAAGAAAAGCCCCAAGAGCCCAAATCCAACTATGCCGTGGTGGGGCTCTATTTTTACGACAACCAGGTGCTGGATATCGCCGCCGTCATGAAACCCAGTGCCCGGGGCGAGCTGGAAATTACCGATGTAAACAAAGAGTATCTGCGCCGGGGGCAGCTCAAGGTGGAACTCATGGGCCGGGGCTTCGCCTGGCTCGACACGGGAACCCACCGCTCCCTCCTGGAGGCCTCCCAGTACGTGGAGGTCATCGAAGCCCGCCAGGGCCTCAAGATCGCCTGCATCGAAGAGATAGCCTATCGGAAGGGGTTCATCGATAAGGCCCAATTTACAGAGTTGGCCGAAGATCTTAAAAAATCCTCCTACGGCGATTACCTTTTTAATATCCTCAAACAGGAAGGCTGAGCCCATGGCCTTCACCTTCACCGAAAGCCCCCTCCCCGGGGCCTTTATTATCCAGCCCCGGGTCTTCAAGGACGACCGGGGCTTTTTTCTGGAATCCTACAAACAAAGCGAGTTTGTTTCTGCGGGAATAAAGGAAGCTTTCTGTCAGGATAACCACTCCTATTCCTGCGCCGGGGTCCTGCGGGGCATTCATTTTCAAAAAAGTCCCCACGCCCAGGGCAAGCTGGTAAGAGTGATAAAAGGCGCCGCCTGGGACGTGGCGGTGGATCTTGTTCCCGGCTCCGCCACCTTTGGAAAATCCTTCGCCATGGAACTGACCGAAGAGAATGCCGCCATGCTCTACATCCCCCCCGGATTCGGCCACGGCTTTCTGACCCTCGCCGATGAAACCCATTTCCTCTATAAATGTACCGCCGAATACTCCCCTGAAAGCGACGGCGGCATCCGCTGGGACGATCCCGACCTGGCCATTTCCTGGCCCCTGCGGGGCCGGGAACCCCTCCTTTCCGGCAAGGACGCGGTGCTGCCGTATCTGAAGGAGCTTTTATGATCTGGATAGTTGGTAACAAGGGCATGCTGGGCCGGGAACTTGCCGAGCTGCTTGTTTCAGAAGGGGAACCCTTCGTTGGCTCCGACCGGGAGGTCTCCATCCTGGACCCCGAAGCCCTCTCCGCCTTCGCACAAGAGCATAACCCGAATTGGATAGTCAACTGCAGCGCCTACACCGCCGTGGACAAGGCCGAGGAAGACCGGGAGGCCGCCTTTGCTCTGAACCGGGACGGTGCCGCCAACCTGGCACGTCTTGCCGCCCAGAGGGATATCCCCCTCATCCATATCAGCACCGACTACGTCTTCGACGGTACCAGTGTCGAACCCTTATCAGAAGAGGCCCCCACCGCCCCCACCGGGGTCTACGGGGCCAGCAAACTCGCCGGGGAAGAGGCTGTTCGGTCCGCCTCTCCGAAGCACATCATCATCCGCACCGCCTGGCTATACGGCCAGCACGGCCCCAACTTCGTCTACACCATGCTCAGGCTCATGAACCAGCGGGATTCTCTCAAGGTGGTGGACGATCAGCACGGCTCCCCCACCTGGGCCCGGGACCTAAGCCGGTTCATCCTTTCCGTCCTCCGGGATGGCTGGGAAGCCTGGGGCACTTACCACTTTTCCGGCGAAGGCCGATGCACCTGGCACGGCTTCGCCCAAGAGATTCTGCTGCTGGGCCGGGAAACCGGCCTTGTAACCCGGCCCTGCACCCTGACACCCTGTTCATCCTCCGAATATCCCACCCCAGCCAAACGCCCCGCCTGGTCCCTTCTGTCCAAGGAAAAGGCGAAGAAGACCTTCGGGTTTGACGTACCCGGGTGGGAGGAGTCTTTGACCCAGTATATAGTTCATCTATCGTCTTTAAAAACACGAATAGAAAATTGGTTGGAACACTCTGATTATGACAGGGAAACAGCCAAAGCCATGCACCAAAGCGGCCGGTATTTATATGTTTTTATCACGTGTCAACAAGCCATTGAAAAAGCCATGAAGGCTGTTTACGAATTCAGGAATTTATCGGTGCCCAGGATCCATGATTTGGTAAGACTGTCGATGGGGCAGAATTTATTGAATATCGAAACTCATGGTAATCTACTTAAGGATCTGTCATATTATTATATCGCCAGTCGCTATAGCGAACGTGTTACAACGCTTTCCGCAGAATTAACAGTTGAAAGATCTGCCCATGTTATTTCCCAAACCGAGGAGGTTCTGACATGCCTGCGATCGATGATTCTCTTATAAACTCTCTTCGTCAGTTTGGCGAAGTAATAAAAAACAAATACAGCCTTGACCATTTATATCTGTTTGGTTCCTATGCTGAAAATAAGCAGGATGAATGGAGTGATATTGATATCGCCGTGGTTCTGGATGATACCGAAGGCCATGGAAGGGAACTCTTCTGTCTTGGCAAAGATTTCGATACCAATTTTGAGGTTTTTAGTCTTTCCAAAAGAGACTTTGACCTCTCCCTGCTTCCCATTGTCGCTGAAATCAAAACCAAAGGAGTTAAAATCCTGTGAGAAACTTTGACAACCTTTTAGTCACCGGCGGGGCCGGATTCATCGGCTCCAACCTGGTGCGCACCCTCTTAACCAAAACCGGCTTTACCGGCCGCATCATCAACCTGGACAAGCTCACCTACGCCGGCAATGCAGGCAGCCTTTCCGACGTGGCCGCCGCCTTCCCGGACCGCTATGTCTTTGTTCAGGGGGACATCTGCGACGCCGCCCTGGTGGCCTGGCTCTTTGAAGAGTACAAGATCGATGCGGTCTGCCACCTGGCCGCCGAGAGCCACGTGGACCGGTCCATCGAGGGGCCCGGCGCCTTCATCCAGACCAACATCGTGGGAACCTTCACCCTCCTCGATGCTGCCCGCAAGGCCTGGAACGGCGACTATGAAGGAAAACTTTTCCACCACGTCTCCACCGACGAAGTCTTCGGATCCCTGGGCGAAACCGGCTACTTCTTCGAAGACACCCCCTACGACCCCCGCAGCCCCTATTCGGCCAGCAAGGCCTCGTCGGATCACCTGGTCAATTCCTACTTTCATACCTACGGTTTTCCCGTCACCATGACCAACTGCTCCAACAACTACGGCCCCTATCAGTTTCCCGAAAAACTCATCCCCGTGATGATCGAAAACATGCTCCAGAAAAAGCCCCTTCCCGTCTATGGAGACGGCAAAAATATCCGGGACTGGCTCTTCGTGGAAGACCACAACACCGCCGTCTATGCGGTGATGACCGGCGGGCGCCTGGGGGAAACCTACAACATCGGCGGGGAGAACGAGTGGGAAAACATCCGTCTGGTCAACACCCTCTGTGACGTGGTGGCGGGCCTTACCGGGGAATCGGCGGAAACCTACAAAGCCCTCATCACTTACGTGAAAGACCGTCCCGGCCACGACCAGCGGTACGCCATCAACTGCGATAAGCTGAAAAACCAGCTGGGCTGGCGCCAGTCGGTCACCTTCGAAGAGGGGCTGAAACAGACCGTGGCGTGGTACCTGAACAACCGGGCGTGGATAGAAACCATCAAATCCGGGGAGTACCGGAACTGGATGGAGACGAACTACGGGAACCGGTGAGCCCAGGGATGTGGATGTCTGGTCCTAAGAGTACTTTCTTCATGTGAGGCAGAATCTGCAGATCGTCAAAGAGCCTTATTAATCTGATAAGCAGCAGGCTAGTGTAATAATACCCGTGTTATTCTCTTGATATTGGTCATCGATAGAGGTATTGTAGGATCAAGGAGTTATCGATGAATACCGTTGTTGTTTCTAGCAAGTATCAGGTTGTCATTCCTCGGGAAATAAGAGAAAAAGCCGGCCTACAGGCGGGAACTATCCTCGAGATGATTAACTATGGAGACCGTATAGAATTGGTACCTCTTCAACCTGTTAAAAACTTGAAGGGCATTTTTAAAGGAATCGATACCGAGATCGAACGTGGGGATGAAGACCGTTTATGAACTTGGTCGATTCTTCGTGCTGGCTTGAGTTCTTTGCCGGAACCCGGGTGGGTGATGCGGTGGCTCCCGTCATCGAAGACAATAATCATTTGATCGTACCGTCCATTATCCTGTACGAGGTCTTTAAAAAGCTGCTGTTAGAAGTTGGGGAAGATAGGGCCATCATGGCCATTGCCCATATGAAATTGGGCAAAGTCAGAGAATTGGATGCCGATTTGGCCATATATTCCGCTAAAATTGGAAAAGAATTTAAACTGGCCATGGCTGACAGTATTATCTATGCCACGGCTCTCAAGAATGATTGCCTGTTGTGGACCCAGGACAAACATTTCAAAGATTTACATGGTGTGAAATACTTCGAGAGAAACTGACAAACAGACCAATGTTGAACCTGTTATCTTCCATTTCTTACATCGTTTTTGTACTCCTCTTCCTTGCCCGGGGCGGATATACCCCCGATTTCTGGAGCCCCCTGCAGATCGCTTTCGCCGGGGTGTTCGGTCTTTTTACCCTGAATCTGGGGGCCCTCTGGATATCGTTTTTATTGAAGAAGAAGCCCTGGATAAAACGGGCCGTGGGTATGGTCTTTCTGTTTTTTACTAACCTGTTCCTGGGCTACAAGCTGGGACGTACCGTGGGCCCCGACCCCAAGATGATGCTGGAGAACCTCTCCATCGCCTTTACCTCAGAGTCGATGCTGGTCATCTCCGAGGTTTATTCCCCTTTCGCCATGGCGCTGCTATTTGCGGCTCCCCTGCTTTACCCGTTTTTAGACGGGGCGGTGGGAGAGAAGCTTTCCCGTTTTTTACCATGCCGCCGGCGGGATAACCGGGGGGGCAAACGGGTTCTTACCGCTGTGATGGCTTTCTTCCTTCTTTTGGCGGTCCTGACACCCCTTCCCACCTTCAACCAGACCGACCTGGTTTTGAGGAATACTCTTTCCTATCTTCAGGACCTGCGGATAAAACCTCAAGGGCCCGTGGCGGTGGAAAGATCTTCGATAATTCCGGGAACTGACCAGCCTTTGGCGGTTCCCTTTACGGCCCATGAGCAGCCCCCGGATATTATCATTGTCATGATTGAATCGTTTTCGGGGTCTTTTTTGAAGTACCGGGATCAGGCAGGCGAGCCCCTGATGCCGAATTTTACCGCCCTGGCCGGGGAAGGCTTTTTTGTGGAAAATTACTACGGGAATTCGATTCAGACCTCCAAAGCCCAGTTTGCCGCCCTCTTTTCCCAGATCCCCAGCTACCTGCACAAGGCCTTTGAGGGGTATGAAGATAACAATTTTCTTTCCGTTGCAGCGGTTCTACGGGACCGGGGGTATAAAACCGGATTTATCAAGGCCTATAAAGATATCGATTTTGAGAACTCCGGGCCTTTCCTGAAGAAAAACGGCTTCGACCACGCCGTGTCCCTCTACGACTATCTTTCCGAGGATGAGGTGTCTCAAATATGGGGCTGGGGCCCCGAAGACCGGGTGCTCTATGATCACCTGGGGTCTTTCATTGACACGGTTCGGGGTGATGCCGGGGCGCCCCTGTTTCTGGTGCTCCACACGGTGATGAACCACATGTACTTCGACCGTATTCCCCCGGAGAAAAGACGCCTCTATCCAGACCCCCAAAACCGGTTTGAAAACTACGCCAACTCCATGACCCTGGTGGACGAACAGCTGCCCGGTTTCAAAGCCCGGCTGCAGGAATCGGGATGGTGGGATAATTCGATCATCGTCATCACCGGCGATCATGGGTACCCCATCGGCGAACATGAGGCCCTCCACATCGAGCTGAGTTACTACGAGGAAACCTTTACCACCCCCCTGATCATCATCGCTCCGGGGCATCTGGAGCCCGCCGTTCTTGATACCGGCCGGTACAGCCACCTGGACCTGGGCCCCACCCTGCTGGATATGGCGGGCTTCCGGAATGTGGAAAACAGCTTCGTGGGAACATCGATGATACGGGAAACTCCGGCGGATCGCCCGGTTTTCTGCGTCCAGCCCTACGGCGGCGGCTACCTGGTGAGTATTCGGGATAATATTAAATACATCCATCACAGAAGTGAAAACCGCAATTTCTACTTCGACCTGGCCGCCGACCCGGAAGAGAAAAATCCCCTGGATGCTTCGGAGCTGCCTGAAGAGCTGCGAGGGGTGTTTCAGGGCGATATTGAGTATATGGTGGAGAGGCAGATGGCTTTGGTGGCCGATGGGCTTTGAGGTAGACAAACATAACTAGAACAAATTTTCATGAGGTGAATATGTCAGAGAAAGAACCTTTTCACTGGAGAACCTCCATCTCGTATAAGACGAGAGACGAGATTGTGGTGCGTGGATACGATATCAATGAGCTCACAGGAAACATTGATTTCGCTTCCATGGCTTTTCTCACCTGGACCGGGGAACTTCCTTCATCCGCTGCCCGGAACATGCTGAACGCCATGCTGGTATCCTTGAGTGAACATGCCTTTTCCCCTTCTGCGGCATCCTGCCGGTTTGTCCGCTCCGGCGGAGTTCCCCTGAATGTGGCGGTGGCCGGGGGAGTGCTGACCCTGGGGGAACGTCACGCTTCGGCGGATGTACCGGCTAAGATGTTCCAGGACGCCGTGGAGTCCATGAGCGCCTCCGGGTTGACCGTGGCTGAAACAGCCTTGAATCTTGTATCCGAATACCGGAAGGAACGGCGCATCATCAACGGTTATCATCATCCCCAGCACATTAAAGATCCCCGGGTGGAACGGCTGGCCGAAATGGCCCGGCAAAACGGCATCACCGGACCCCATCAGGATCTGGCCTGGGCCATCGAAGAGGCCACCGAAGCGGTGATCGGTAAAAGGCTTTTTATGAACGGGCCCGGTATTATTGCCGCAGTGGCTTCCGATATGGGCCTATCACCGGAACAGATAAAGGGCCTGCTCATTCTTTCCCGAACCGTTTCCCTGGTGGCTCACAGTATCGAAGAAAACGAAAAGGAGAAGGCTTGGCGTGCTTCTTCAAGTTCCGATATCACCCAGCCCCTGGATCTTTCCCTTCAAAAGCCCGAATACTATGAGGGGCCTCCCAAAAGGCACCTCTAGTTTCCCTGAACTGATGGTATGGAAGTTTTTATCCATCACCTGTATTATGGCCGGGTTCGGCTTTCTTATCTGAAATGACTTTTCCCTTAATTTGGAGATTGAAATGAAAAAGGTATACATTGCCATGAGCGCCGATTTTGTCCATGCCGGGCATGTCAGCGTTCTGAAAAAAGCGGCGGAGCTGGGAGACATCACCGTCGGCCTGTTAACCGATTCCGCCGTGGCTTCCTACAAGAGACTCCCTTACACCTCTTTTGGCCAGCGTAAAGCGGTGGTCGAAAATATCAAGGGAGTGGTGGACGTCATCCCCCAGGAAACCCTGGATTACACCGAAAACCTTCTCCGGCTCAAGCCCGATTTCGTGGTCCATGGGGATGACTGGAAGGTGGGCCCCCAAAAGGTGGTCAGACAGAGAATTCTGGACCTGGTAAAGGAGTGGGGGGGCGAGCTGGTTGAAATTCCCTACACCGAGGGGCTTTCCGCCCGGGCCTTGAACGAGGCCATTTCCGAAGTGACCAACACCCCCGACATCCGCCGGGCCCGGCTGCGCCGGCTTCTGAACGCCAAACCGGTGGTAAAAATACTGGAAGTTCACAGCGGCCTTTCTGGCCTTATCGCCGAGAAAACCCGGATTACCGAAAACAGCATCGACCGGGAATTCGACGGCATGTGGATCAGCAGCCTCACCGACTCAACCTCCAAGGGCAAACCCGATATTGAACTGGTGGACCTGACCTCCCGGCTGAATACCATCAACGAGATTCTGGAAGTTACCACCAAGCCCATCATCCTCGATGGGGATACCGGAGGCAAGACCGAGCACTTTGTTTACATGGTAAGAACCCTGGAACGGCTGGGGGTTTCCGCTGTTATCATCGAGGACAAAAAGGGGTTGAAGAAGAACTCTCTTTTCGGCACCGAGGTGGAACAAACCCGCTGTACCATCGAAGAGTTCACCGACAAGATCAGATCAGGTAAGGCCAGTCAGGCCACCACCGATTTCATGATTTTTTCCCGTATCGAGAGCCTCATCCTGAAAGCGGGAATGGAAGACGCCTTGACCCGGGCCAAAGCGTATATAGAAGCCGGAACCGACGGAATCATGATTCATAGTAAGGAAAAAGACCCGGGAGAGATCCTGGAATTCCTCCAGGGCTTTTCCAAGTTTGAATCTAAAGTGCCTGTAGTTGTGGTTCCCACCAGTTTCAATTCCATCACCGAGGAAGAACTGGCGGAATACGGTGTGAACATCGTTATCTACGCCAATCACATGCTCCGCAGTGCCTATCCCAACATGAAAAAGACAGCCGAGCTGATTCTTCAGAACCATCGATCCCTTGAGGCGGATGAACTCTGCATGCCCATCAAGGAAATTCTTCACCTCATTCCGGGGGGGCAATAATGATAGGTCCTGAAGAACTTGTTGCCCGATTGAAGGGTGAGGGGATAGAGTTTTATGCCGGAGTTCCCGATTCGCTTCTGCAGGATTTCTGTGCCTACATTGAAGATGCCGCTCCGATAAACATCATCACCGCCAACGAAGGGAACGCTGTCGGTTTGGCGGCGGGACACTACCTGGCCACGGGTAAACCCGCTTTGGTCTACATGCAGAATTCCGGGCTCGGTAACGCGGTGAACCCCCTGGTTTCGCTCATGGATGAAGAGGTCTACCAGATACCGGTGCTGCTTTTGGTGGGTTGGCGGGGTGAGCCGGGGGTGAAGGATGAACCCCAGCATGTGAAACAGGGAAAGATAACCCTCTCTCTCCTGGAAACCATGGGGATCGACTACACCGTTCTGGATGAAGGATCCACCGTGGGTAATCTCTGGGACCAGGCGGCACCGGTTCTGTCTGGAAAAAAACCTTTTGCGGTGGTGGTGAAGAAAGGAGTTTTCAGCCCCTACAAACTGCGGAATGTGAAGGATGATATCTCCAGTCTGGAGAGAGAAACGGCCATCAGGATTGTCACCGAGTCGCTGGACGCCGGGGATCTGGTGGTGGCCACCACGGGGAAGATTTCCCGGGAGCTGTATGAAATCCGGGAGGCCCTTGGTCAGAACCACAGTTCCGATTTTCTTACCGTGGGGTCCATGGGTCATACGTCCCAAATCGCCCTGGGGATAGCCCTTTCCCGACCCGATAAAACGGTTTACTGTTTTGACGGCGACGGTTCGGTGCTGATGCACATGGGAAGTCTTCCGGTTAACGCGTCCCTGAAGGTGGAAAATTTCCGTCACCTTGTGTTTAACAACGGAGCCCACGATTCGGTGGGGGGGCAGCCCACCGTGGCGGATGAGGTGAGCCTGGCGGTTATAGCCAAGGCATCGGGAGTTGATAAGGTACGCACCGTGAGCGGAGTAGACGAACTGAAAGAAGCCTTGACAGATATGAAGCAGGGTCGGCTTCAATTTCTGGAAATTCTGGTAAAAAAAGGATCCCGGAAAGATTTAGGCAGACCCGCCATTCCCCCCCGGGAGTGCAAAGATAATTTTAGGGAGCTGCTATGAGAGCGGTTATTCTGAATTCCGGGACGGGGTCCCGGATGGGGTCTCTCACCGAAGGACGACCCAAATGTCTTGTCCCACTTAATGATGGGGATACCATTCTTTCCCGGCAGATCCGGATGCTTCAGGATGCCGGGGTATCCGATATCCTGATAACCATCGGCCCCTATGAAAATATGATTCCCGATTATCTGGAGAAAGAGTTTCCCGGGCTTAAGGTAAACTACGTCCGAAACGAACTTTACGATAAGACCAACTACATTTACTCCATGTATCTGGCGGATGAATTTTTACGGGAGCATATTCTGCTGCTGCATGGTGACATTGTTCTTGAGCCAAAGGTTTTGCATCAGATTCTGAAAGCGAAGGGAAGCCAGGTCGTGGTGGATTCCACGGTACCTCTGCCGGATAAAGATTTTAAAGGGAGGCTGTCGGCGGGCCGGATTATCGAAATCGGGACGACCATCGAAAAAGGCAGGGATGTGGTTTTTCTGCTGCCTGTTTATGTCCTGACCCGTTCGTTCATGGAGCGCTGGATGGATGCCATTGCCGAATTTGTCCACCGTGAAGATACATCGGTCTACGCCGAAAATGCCTTCAACCAAATTTCTTCGGATCTTGCGCTTGAGCCTCTGGATATTAAAGGGGCCTTCTGTATGGAAGTGGATACCCTGGAAGACCTGGCCGTCGCCCGGGAGGAGATAAGATGAAGGAACAAATAATCCAGGAAGGGTGGAATTCTCTTGAGAAAATCGGAACCCTGTTGGAACGAGTAGGCTGTTCCCGGGTTCTTCTGGTAACAGGAAAACGTTCCTTCGCGGAGAGTCCCGGCCGGGATTGTATTTTTGAGGCTCTTTCGGGGAAGAGTTATGAAGTGTTCAACGATTTTCAGATAAACCCCAAATACGAGGATGCACAAAAAGGTCTTGATCTGTTTAGATCTTTCAGGCCCGATGTGATCGTCGCCATGGGCGGTGGTACAGTTCTCGACATGGCCAAATTAATAAATGCCCTGTCGTCTCTTTCCGATGACCCGGTTCCTTACATCCGGGGTGCGAAAAAACTTTCCGGTGTGTCTCTGCCCCTGATTGCCGTACCCACCACCTCCGGAACCGGAAGTGAGGCAACCCATTTTGCCGTTGTGTACCTGGAAGGGGAAAAATATTCCCTGGCCCATCAGGCCATGCTGCCCGATTCGGTGATTCTGGATCCCGGATTAACCATGGATATGCCCCCCTATCTTACCGCCTGCACCGGTATGGATGCCCTCTGCCAGGGGATAGAGTCATACTGGTCGGTCAACTCCACCGAGGAATCCCGGGCCTGTTCACGCAGGGCCGTTGAGCTGGCAGCGGGCAGTCTGAAACAGGCGGTTCATTCTCCCCGACGGGACAGCCGTGAGGCCATGCAGCAGGCTGCCTATTTCGCGGGGAAGGGAATAAACATCGCCAAAACCACCGCCGCCCATGCCTTTTCCTACCACCTTACTTCAAAGTACGCAATCCCCCACGGTCAGGCCGTGGGTCTTCTCATGGGCTGGGTCTTTCAGAACAACCTGGGAGTGAATGAACAGAATTGTATCGACCCCCGGGGTGTGGACTTTGTTAAGTCCCGTCTTGAAGATCTCTGCGAAATACTGGGGATTCCGTCCCACCGGGACGCCGCAGGATATTTTGACAGACTCCTCAAAGATCTCAACCTGGACCAGACCGCCTTTGTTCTGAATCAGGAATCCCGGGAAGAGCTGTTTCAGGTGGTAAACCGGGAGCGGCTGAGCAATAATCCTGTGGAAATGGAACAAGGTTAACCGTATGAAACATTTATTGTTGATTTTACTTTTCTGCTTTTCTTCTTTTTGCCTATCAAGCCGGGAACAGGAAACTTATTTCGCCCTGGCGCCTTTGAAGGTCTTTACTTCTTTCAACTCAGCCTACGACTACGGTCAGAATGACGGCGCCCTGTGGCAGGGGCGGGGCATAAATGGAACTTTTAGTTCCGGATTTATTGTAAAAACAGAATACCTGGAACTTTCTTTTATACCCCTGGTCTGGTTTTCCCAGAATCTGGATTATGAAATAATGCCAAGTGTTACCGAGAATGAGTACGGATATATTTCCGGCGGTATCGACTTTCCCCAACGAATGGGTCCGGATTCAATTTTTGCCTTCAGCTGGGGAGAATCGGTATTACGCCTTAACTGGAAGGTTTTAACCTTGGGAATTGGAACCGAAACTCTTGTTGCCGGCCCAGGTGCTTATAATCAGCTTCTTTTTTCTGGAAATGCAGAAGGGTTTCCCCACATTGATTTAGGAATTAACAACTGGATTACTCGAGCGGGGCGTATAGATTATAGTCTCATTTGGGGGCTTTTGGATGAGTCTTCTTTCTATGACAGTAATCCCGATAACAATTCAACCTATTTAGGCGGGCTGATCTTTGAGTATTCTCCCTCGTTTATTCGAGGATTAACCCTCGGGTTTAACAGGGCTCTTATTATCGACGGCCAGGACTTCGAGCCCTTACTTTCCTTATCTCTGCTGGATCCTACTCTTACCGGTCTATGGGGCGATGGATATGGTTACGATCTGGCCAATCAGCTTGCTTCGGCGACAGCGATGTGGAATTTCCCTTCCGTAGGGTTTACCGCTTACCTCGAGTACTTTAAAGAAGATTATACTAAATTGCGAAGCCTGGTAACAGTTCCGGGGCACGCCGCAGGGTATACCGCGGGATTTTCACAGGTTATTGATCTACCCTGGCCGGAAAAGTATTTGACATTGGGGTTTGAGCACACCGACATGGAGCAGAGCCGCGACTACGAATTAGCTCTGAGTGTTGTTCCGGGGCTGTATTATTCCCACCATTTTGTCGATCATGGCTACACTCACAAAGGCCAGCTTATAGGCGGAGCCGTAGGCCCTGGGGGTAATATGCAGACCCTTAAAGTGGATTATTATGATACCTGGGGCCGGGTGGGTGCTCTGTTGCGGAGACATGCAAATAACCTGGATTATCTCTATCATGAAGCCTGGACTGACCCGGCTTGGGTCCCATCCTTTGATAATCGAAACAGGATTCCTGCGGAAATTACCTATGGTATTGATTGGGAGATTACGCTCCTAGAATTTATCCTGTCCGGTGAGGTGTCGGTGAGTCATTATCTTAATCGTCACTATATTAAGAGTAATGATCTTGTCAATGTACATGGCTCTTTAGGCCTAACCTATCATTTTTGAGGAATCTATGATTAAATCCATAAAAAAATTCTATTCTCTGCTGACAAAACGGGAAAAGCGGAATTTTTTCCTGTTAATTTTCGCCATGCTTTTCATGGGAGCAACAGAGATCGCCGGTATCGGTTCCATTGCCCCTTTTTTGGGGGTAATCGCCAACCCACAGATAGTGGAGGAGCAAAAGATACTAAAATCTCTCTATGATTTTTTTCAGTTTAAAGACACAAGATCTTTCATCATCGCCATGGGATTCGGTGCTTTGGGCTTTGTTATACTTCGAAACCTAACCGCGGCGGCGGTTAAATTTTTTGAAATTCGGTATGCCGAAATGAGAGGATATAGATTGTCCAAAAGGCTGATGGCTAAATACCTGGGGCAACCCTACGTCTTTTTCCTTAACAAGAATTCTTCCGAGATTTCCCGAAATGTTTTGGCGGAAGTAAATAATCTAATTAGACAGTTTTTGATACCTCTCCTTGAATTGATGACTAGGCTTATCACTGTTTTTGCTATTATTGTCTTTCTGGTGATAATGGACCCCCAGGTAGCCCTGATAATTGCTACTTCACTGCTTCTCCTCTACGGGGGAATTTATTTCGGTGTGAAAAAATTTCTTCTTGAACTAGGAAAGAAACGTCTTGCCGCCAATAATAAAAGATTCAAACTGGTGAGAGAAGCCTTTGGCGGAATAAAGGATGTAAAGCTTCTGGGGAAAGAGTATGTATTTCTTGAATACTTCGGAAAGGTCTCCAAGAGAACCGCACGATACCAGAGTAATAACAAGATTATAGGATCATTCCCCAAGTTCGCCCTGGATACCATTGTCTTCGGGGCGATGATCGGCTTGGTTCTCTATCTCATGATAGCCCGTGATGGCGATATCAGTGATTCCCTGGCCTTACTGAGCCTGTATGGTTTAGCCGCCTATAGGATGATGCCTGCTTTGGATAAGATTTTTAAGAATATTGCCAGCCTTAGAGGATCTCAGGTTGTGGTAGATACTATTCATGAAGAACTGGGAAAAATATCCGATGAAGAAAAAATGGCATTGGAGACTAATCCGGAAATACAGAAATCAACATTCGAAAAGGAAATTACTCTTACAGATATTGTTTTTAGATATCCCGGCACCAGCAGCTCCGAGAAGAAAAATTCGCCTGTAATACAAAGACAAAGTTTGTCCATTTTAAAAAATACGACCATAGGTTTTGCCGGACCGACAGGATGCGGAAAAACAACATTGGTGGATATTATTTTAGGATTGTTAATACCCGAAGAGGGTGAACTGGCGGTTGATGGGGTAGTAGTAAACCAAGAGAATCTGCGTTCGTGGCAATCAAACCTGGGATATGTTCCGCAGAGTATTTTTTTAAGTGATGATACAATATCCCGTAATATTGCTTTTGGTGTTCCCGTCAAACAAATTGACATGGATCGTGTTAGAAATGCGGCTAAAATCGCCCACCTACATGAGTTCATAGAAAATGACCTTCCCAAAGGATATAATACTGAAGTTGGTGAAATGGGGGTAAGGCTTAGCGGCGGGCAGCGTCAGCGAATAGGTATTGCTCGAGCCCTTTACCATGAACCGGAAGTGCTTGTTCTTGATGAAGCAACCAGTGCGCTGGATGGCTTAACGGAAGCCGTTGTCATGGAAGCAATTGAAGAACTCTCCGGAAAAAAAACCATCATCATTATTGCCCATAGATTGTCAACTTTAAAAGAAGCAGATACCATTTTTCTCCTTGAAAAAGGTAAAATAATAGCCCAAGGAACCTACGATGAACTTATTTCTGACAACTCTAGTTTTCAGAAAATGGCGCGTTAAGATTATTGTAGGAAAAAATGAGAATGAGATATTACAAAGAAAGATTGTACTTGAAAACGATTCGGATACTCTGCTTTTTTCCTGAGGCAGTAGCTCTATTCTTTAAATTGTATAAAATATTTATCATTTACATGCCCTTTTTGCGCACTTCATTCAAATGGAAAATGATAAGGGAAAGACTGGTTGATTTTGAAGTAAACAGAGCATTATATCGAAAAGGAAAATCCTGTTCTCACTCGAAGCTCTATTCCGTTTTTGTCAGAAAAGGCCCAAAAATAAAGAATCAAGGGAAAAGAAAACAATCTGTGGGCTGGTTTACCATGGATATTACCTCCACGGGTTTGATTATCGATGGACGAGTTACTGCATCGGAATCAGAATGCTTGTTTCTTAAAATTGATGGAATGGTTCTCAGGACACTTGCCTTGACTAAGGATCGAAATTTTAGAATTCGAGTCAAAACAGAGCCTTTATCTTTGTTTCCAGAAGAATCTATCCTTACTCTGGAACAGCGTGATGGAACGAAACTTGTTTATCAAAGATCTGAAGAGGCTTATCTCTCAATTCCACACGGAAATAACAAATTAAAAGAGATGCTTAGTAAAGGGCTGCTCTTATCTAAAAAAGGAACAATGAATACTGAAGATGAAGAGTCTTTTACTAAGAAGCAAAAGTACCTTGAATTATATGGGCAACTCAGAGAAGCTTTTGATACCATCATAGGCACTCCGCTTTTTCTTTTATATGGTACTTTGTTAGGTTGTGTTAGAGAAGGTGATCTTATTGCTAATGATGATGACTTTGATGCTGGTTATGTGTCATTAAAAAATAAACCTGTAGAAGTGAAGCAAGAGGCGCAAGAAGTGTTGTTAAAGCTGCTTGATATCGGTTTTTCAGTTACAGTTAACCCTATCGGGAGACTTTTCAGGGTTGATAAAAATACTGGTGTTCATCTTGATATTATGCCTGTGTGGTTTGAAGGTTCTTGGAATATTGGTTATGGGGGAGCAGCGGTAAAAGTCTGTAAAGATGATTTTATCCCAGTGAAAAAAGGTTTTATAAACAGCCGGGAAGTCCTAATTCCCCAAAATGCCGAGAAATTTCTCGCTGGTTATTATGGAAACGAATGGAAAGTTCCTGATCCTGGCTATTCTTCCAATAATAAACAAACAGGGCAAACTTTTTTAAAGAGTTATTATAATCATCTAATTACACCTAAGGAATATCTTAGCCTGAAGAAACGAACCGAGATTTTGCGATTAAATAAACCGGAAATGGGGTCTCTTAAGGCAACGGCTTTTATAAATCTGTAACACAGATAACCGCTGAAGTATCAGTATTAATCATGATAGTAAATAAGGAATCGGACCATGGATAAAAATAAAAGTAAAACGGTAATCACCTATGGTACCTTTGATATGTTTCATATTGGTCATTTGAACCTTTTAAAACGTTTGAAAGAAATGGGAGATACTTTAATTGTTGCTGTATCAACCGATGAATTTAATTCCCTCAAAGGGAAGAAAGTAGTCATACCCTATGAACAAAGAGCACGCATTGTCGAAGCGATTAAGTATGTAGACAAGGTTATCCCGGAAAACAATTGGGAGCAAAAAAGGGAAGATATTGTAAGATATAATGTTGATATTTTTGCCATAGGAGAAGATTGGAAAGGGAAATTCGATTTTCTTTCGGATATCTGTCAGGTCCAATATCTGGAAAGGACGCCTGATGTTTCTTCAACGAAGCTAAAAAAATCGTTAAAACAGTTTCTTTCTATTTCGCCTGATGCAATACAGCAGGCTTTCGAAGTGTTAGAGATTCTTCGTAAAGACTTAGAGTAAGGTTAGAATAAAGGGATTAAAAAATGAACGTGATTAGAAATATCAAAATTAAAAGAATGATAAAAGGCGTATTGTCATTCTCGCTGTTAAAAATACGATTATATCGTTTCTTTTTTCTTCTCGTTGTAAATAAGTATTTTTCTCCCGAAAAACTATTAAAGTATTACGATCGGATATGTCAAAGCACTACCTTCGATCAATTTTTTAATTTAGTATCTAAAATATATAATAGATATCCTAATGATTTAGTTATTGCTGAAAAAATGGTTGGACTTATGAGAGTCGAAAATAGAAATGAAGAAGCGTTAAACTTGGCTAAGACTCTTTGTTTAAGACGAAAAACAGAAATTGGTAATACTTTGATGGCTGACTATGAATCAAATGTTTCCGGACCCCGTTTAGGGCCCCTTGTACAAATTTCGGGGTATTTCTATTCGGGTTCGGGTGCCGTATTAGATTATCTTAAAGGCTTTGAAGGAAGTTTAAAATGGGCCCCCGGTGGAGAAGTGAGAATAGTAAAATTTCCTGGAGGATTAGCCGAAATTCATGAAAAACTAACCAAAAACAAAAGCCTTACAGACGAAGAAATAATCGACTTTTATCTGCACATTACGGGTTGTTTTTATGTAAAAACAAAGGGAAATGAATATAATAAATACGCTAAAGTAAACAAGGATAGTAAAAAAGTGCTTTCCAGTAGTAAAGCAGTAACTTATGTCTATGAGCTTCTAAGTTTATGGGAATCAATCTATGGTTTTTCCAAGAAAACCGTTCAAAGGGAAGAAGAGTTTCTTTCTATTGTAAAGAATGGTTTAGAAAGATCATTTAATTCGATTATGTTTTTTAACAAATCAAAATTACTACTAGTTGATCAAATGGTGACTGCTTGGCGGTTACCTGCTGCTGTCTTATTGCCTCCATGTAAATTTATCGTGGTACACCGCGACCCAAGAGATCAATATATAGATGCCAACAGCGCTATGGGCGTTCCAGGACGGCCACGTTGGACAGCTGAGGAGTTTATTGAACTCTATAGGAAAAGAAGACGTTTAGTAGATGATTGGATACCAAGACTGAAAGAGATATCGCAACATTCTTTTTTACAAATCAGTTTTGAAGATTTTGTGTTGAATAACAAAGCTGTTTCAAGAAAAATTAATCATTTTTTAGAAATCGATGGAATGAGATTTTCTGATGCTAACACTAAATTTGACCCTACTAAATCACGCGTTAATGTTGAAAAATATAAGAAGTACCTAAAAAAAGAAAACCAAATGCTTTTTGAAGAAAGCCTTCCTGATTTTTGTTTTCATGAAAACGCTAATTGAAAGAGGAAAAAGATGCCTTCAACAATAAAAAAAATAAAAAAGTGGAGATTGTTTTTGGAGCTGAACCGGGTGCTTCGGAAAAATAAGTCTCTGCTAAAAATATTACGGTTTTTCCTGCTTAAAAAAAATGAGCTTAAGTATCGACATATAGTTGCAAAGACTAAGTTGAACACGAAAGCAATCGTATTCGCAAGTTACCGTGGTCGTAGTTATTCCTGTAGCCCCAAATCAATTTACCAGAAAGTATTAAATGATCCTCGATTTTCTGAATATAAGATAGTATGGGCTTTCCGTGACCCTAAGAAGTATTCTGATAATCCTGAAATAAAAAGAGCCATCTTGGTTGAATATGAATCTAAACAGTTTTATCAGTATCTTGCTGAGGCTAAATACTGGATATTAAATATCCGAATTCCTGAACATGTTTTTGTCAGGCCTGAGCAAATCTATGTTCAGACCTGGCACGGGACCCCTCTCAAGCGGCTGGGCTGCGATCTGGATAAAAACAACAATCTGCTTTATACCGAAGCGGATATTTTCGAGAAGTACAGCCGGGAAGGGCGGCTGGTCAGCTATTTTCTTTCTCCTTCGCCCTTCGCCTCGGAAAAATTCGTCACCGCCTTTAACATGGATGATCAGGGAAAGAGCGATGCAATCCTGGAGGCAGGATATCCGAGAAACGATGATCTGGTGAATCACACGCCTGAAGAGGCTGCGGAAATCCGGGCAAAGCTGGGGGTTCCGGAAAACAGGAAAGTCATCCTCTACGCCCCCACCTGGCGGGACAATCAGCACGACTATAAACTGGGCTATGTATACGATATCAATGCCGATTTCGATGCCCTGAAGGCCGCCCTCTCCGAAGAGTACGTGATTCTCTTCAGAGCCCACTACCTGGTGGCCAATCAGTTCAACTTCGACCGGTACAGCGGGTTTGTTTACGATGTCTCCGGCGTGGATGATATCAACGATCTTTATCTGGCCAGCGATCTTCTGGTCACCGATTACTCCAGTGTATTTTTTGATTATGCCAACCTGAACCGGCCGGTGGTTTTCTATATGTACGATCTTGAACAGTACCGGGACGAGACCCGGGGATTCTACCTTTCCCTGGATGAACTTCCAGGCCCCATCGTGAGGACTGAATCCGAACTGGTGGAGGCCATCCGCCGGGCAGCCCTGAGCGACCCCGTGGGTGATGAGAAATATCAGGCCTTCAGGAAGAAATTTACTCCCCTGGACGACGGCAGGGCCTCTGACCGTGTTATCGATACGGTATTCGGGGAGCAGACAAACAGCAATGGATAGAAAAATGATAAGTAGAAATGCAGCTTACCGCCTGGCTTCCCGCTGGGTGGATTCCTCACCGTTCTGGCGGGTGGTTCTTTGGGGTTCATCCCTGGCGGGATTGATAAGGAGGAAGGACCCCAAATGGGCGGTACTGGAAGGATATGCCGCCGAGACACTGGGCAAGGTTGATAGGGCCGCCGGGGCTTGGGTACGGGCGGAAGCCTTGGCCAAGGGTGCCACGGTAATGGCCGTCATGCGGTGGCTGCAACCTGTGCAGTTTTTTCTTGAGCGGCTCTACCATCGGCGGGGAACGCCCCGGCAGGTTGATCCCCTTTTCCTCTGCTCCGCGGTTCCTGTGAAGCAGCCTTCGGGTAAGGCCGCCGGCGGCGCTGGGGCGGCGGGGCGGTACAAGGTTGAATTTACCTTCGACGGTTTGATGATCATGGGAATAGTCCCCGAGGGGCGGGGGCGAAACGTGGGGGTATATATTAATGGTGAACTGTTACGGGAGTTCAGCCTCGGAGGGGGAAAACCCTTCTCACGTTTTAAAATCACCATTCTGCGTTCCACCATGGCGCACTTTCCCTCCAGCGGGTTATTAACCCTGGAAATGAATAAGGAAGGAGCGTTGGCTCCCTTCGGTTCCGGCGGATACAATGCCTGCTGGATGACCGTGCCCCATGGGTCCGGCGCCCTTCTTTCTTCCGCCGGGGACCGGGTGCGGCTGGATAAGAAAGGAAACATCGTGGGCACCCCGGAGTATCGGGAAAACCGCAAGAAACAGTATCTTTCCCTCTATGAACAGGCAAATGCCTTCTTTGAAAGAACCATGGGCCGGTCTCTCATTCTCCTCTACGGCACTCTGCTGGGGGTCTACCGGAACGGCGATCTTATCGAGGGGGATGATGATTTTGATACCGGCTATGTCTCCGAAGCTGCCGACCCCGAGGCATTGAAGAAAGAGATGTTGGGAGTCATGCGCTCATTAATCGAAGAGGGCTTCACCGTCAGCTTCAACCGCAGCGGCAGACTCTTCCGTCTTCATGCGCCTTTCGGTCAGGAGGCGGATTACGAACAGTCTCTTCACCTGGATATCACCCCCGTCTGGTTCCAGGACGGCTATGCCTGGTCGCATAACCATTTCTGGATGTCTGGAAGCCCGGAGGATTTTCTGCCTGAAGGCAGCCGGATTCTGGGGGGGACCAAAGTTTACATTCCCGCAGACAGCGAAAAATTCCTGGTCAGGCAGTATGGGCCCGGCTGGAAAGTACCGGATCCGGGGTTTGTCTACCATCGGGACGAGATGGATAATAAAATGCTGGCCAACCTGACCCGGGCCTTTATCACCCCCGCCGAGTACCGGGAGCTGTTGAAAGATGTTGAAGAAAGGCGGAAGGACAACCCCTCCCTGGGCCGCCTGGTTTCCCTGGGGGCCGAGGATTTTTACCCCCTCCGGGGTCTGGAAGATGACATTGAATAGGTCTGCTTCGGGAGAGGACAGGATAAACAGGGATCTGAATGCTGGCGGCCTGGCCGTTTTTACCGCCGGGTACCGCTGGAGCGGTTCAGGAGCGGTCAGCGACTGGCTCGGGGGGCATGAGGATATCTGCCGGGTTGAGGGCAGTGAAGCGGCTTTCGGCGAGATCCGGGCGGTTAACTACGGGTTACGTTTTCTGGTACAGACCGCCGCGGGGAGAACCCGCTATGGGGAACTTTTGGGCCGCTGGGCCATCTGCCCCGACCCGGCGTACTGGCCCCGGATTCTCGGGAAGCCCCTTTCCCGGAATCGGGGACGCCTGGGTATCCTCTATCTTCTGGCCGATCGGCTGTATTTTTCGGCGGCCAGGTTTTTTGTCATTCCCGGGGTCAAAAAATACAAGAGCATGCTCGACGCCCAGCTGGGGGGCGATTTCCGCCAGGATGAAGAGTATCTGGCTCTGGTTAAAGATCTGGCGTCTTCCCTGCGCCTTTTCATGAAAAACCGCAGAATCGCCGGAGCCCCGGCCCTGCCGGAAGAGGATGAGGCAGTAAGACTCGCCGCCTCCCGGTTTCTGGCTCTGTTTGTCCGGCGACTGGGAACCCGGGGCAAGGTGCTCCTCTTCGACAACGCCATTTCTGGCCTGAATCCCGAGCTGTTCCACCTGCTGCATCCGTCCCTTTTTCCGGGGCAGATTATCATCCTGGTTCGGAGGGATCCCCGGGATCAGTTTACTGATCTGGTAAAGTACAGCGGTTCCACCTTTCCCTGGACCGTGGGGCACTTTATCCGGCAGTATCGGAATGTCCAGGAAAAAACCAGACGATTTCTGGAAGCCCTTGATTTATCGGAAGGAGAAACCGGATGCCGCCGTTTTGTCCGGCAGGTTTCCTTTGAAGCCTTTGTTCTGGATAAACGGGGTACCCGGACTGGGCTGAAGGATGATCTTCAGGAATTCTGGGAACCCCTGGGGCTGAAAAAAATTGATAGATGGCAGGAAGCTTCTCCCGATGATATTTTGAGCGACGGGAAAAACGGGCTTTTTAATCCAGAGGCCTCGGGAAAGAATATTGGTATTTGGCGCACCTCGGGGATGGTACGGCAGATGCAGCGGATAGCTCGGGAACTGCCGAATTATATCGACCCGGAAATTTGATTTTGTATTCTCAGTTGTAAGGAGTTAAACTCATGAAAGCATCTTGTTTTAATAAACTGTTTCTTTTTATCGCGGTACTGATATTTTTCCCTTCGGCCTTGGTATTTTCCGTCGAGGAAGCCGAACCCTCCTGGAGCGATGAATATCTTGCCTTCGAATTCTTTTTCGGCGGAACCCTTCAGCGTCAGTATGAAATGCTGGACGGTCAACGGTCACCCAAATCCTTTTATGATACCACCCAGGCTATCCTGGATTACCGGTTCAAAGACTTTAGCCTCTTTATCGATTGGTCCCTCATCAATGACGAACTTTATGATCCCTCCGAGGTCTATCTTCTGGGGCGCTATTTTTACATTAACGATGCCCACGTGGCCTATCAGACAAACCGGTTTTCCCTGAAGGCCGGTAGAAGCACCCAGCAGGATGTGGTGGATTCACCCTACAGCCTTTTTGTCAACTCCGAACCGATTCCCGCGGTACAGGTCGAGGCGAAATATACCGGAGACTACTTTTTCTATACCAACCGCTGGATCAGTCTGAATCACAATTCAAAGAACACCTATTTCGGATATGGTCCCGATGATGATCCCTATCCAGATAGTGATGGATACTCTATTCTGTATCCTAATGGCGTTACCTGGGCCGACCGGGGTGCTCATTTCCATGTCTACGGTCTGAATCTGGGGGATTGGCGGTTCGGCCTCCAGGAAAGCGCCGTCACCTTTGGCGATTCCTTCAGCGCCGATTTCTTTTTCAGCCCCATGATCATGTACTTTACCCAGCTGGTCATGGATGACGGGGCCAAGCCGTGGCAGGAGTTTGCCAACAGCAAGCATTTCATGGGCTTCTTTCTGGATAAGACCACCGAAAAATCATACTTCTCAACTCAAATTCTTATCGATGATATTAATGGAGACATTCTTCCCGGGGTGGAGAATAAAAACCAGAACCGCCTCGCCTGGTCCATCGGCGGCAGCCATGAATTTGATTTTGGGCGGATAGGATTTTTTCATGCCGGCGCCACCAAGGATACCTTTGGAGCCACTTATGCCACCACCACGGCGAAAGCCTTCGAAGATTATCATGATGATGATCTTCCGGTTCATTATTCGTTTCACTCCTACCCTTATACCTACTACCCTGCCGTGAGCTACCTGCTCGAAGACGATACGACCTGGATGCCCATCGACTACACGCAGAATTACATCGGCTATAAGTACGGAGAGAATAACCTGTCGTTCCTGGTGGATTATGAAAACGAATTTCCTCTGAAAAACGGTCAGAACCTCTCCCAGTACCTGGCTTTAGAGTGGGTCCTGAACGGGGCCAAAAGCCCGGCCAATCCCTGGCATGAATATGTGCGGTGGACCCATATTCCCGACCCGACCCAGCTTCTGGATGGAACGGTTGAGCAGATCCTCACCTTCCGGTCCCGCACCGATTTCCCCGTCAAGGTTTTCGGTGTTCCCTTCAACGTGTTTGCCGATCTTGAAGCGGGGATGATCTTCAACGCCATGGGCCTCGAGCCGGCCACCGAAGAAACGGCAGCCACGGAAGCCTGGATCTACCGGCCCCAGGAAGGGCAGCATGAGCCGGTTTTCCGGCTGACCCTGGGTATGGGGTATCTCTGGCGTTTGAAGTAGCCAGTATCTTGTACTGTTAAGAGTTAGGCTTTCAAGGTTTGGTTGTTGTTGAAAAAAGCCGACAATTATGGCATATAGGGGGTGTGGCTGATTTGTTTTATCGTTTAAGAATTCTTTTTTTCCTCCTTATTCTTCTATTTCCGGGCTTTATCTTCGCTCAGGATGCAGCTCTGCCTTTTTCGGGAATTTTATCCAAAGAAATGGCCAGGCTGGAGGCGGGGGAGTATGTTTTCCGGAACCTTGATTCTCCCGATAAGATCTCCTTTCGTGGTACCGGCATGGAAGCGGACCGTATCCGGAGTGTTTTGGATGATGTGGATCCGAATTTTGTGGCAGAAATTCTGATGGTGATTCCCGTTGACCCGGAACGAGACAATCTTCAATATATCCGGGACAAGCTGCTGGATGTCACCCTTTTTGATGGAATCCCGTACTACTCCGAGCGGAATGAAAAGTTCTACCCCCTCTACGCCAATACAAAAATTATTAGTTCCGAAGAAACCTCTTCCGGCAGGAATACCGTCGTGGCGTACCACAAGATGAAACCCTTTGATCCCCAGGAATTGATTTATCATTATACCCTTAATAATAGAGTCTTTTTATTTGAGAGCAGAAACCATGGCCACCTGTATTACAAGGGGGTCAGGGCGGTGAGGGCAGGAAACATGGTTTCCCTCCTCTGGATCAAGGATGAGGGAGAGAAACTCATTGTGTACGGCGTGGGCGGTGCTTCGGCTTTTACGTTTTTCGGCCTGTTCGGCGAGCGTTTAAACGATTCTTTTGTGGGCAGGGTGAACGCCTTTTTTTCCTGGTTTTATGAAGAATTTCTGCCGGATCTGAAATTTTAAAAGTAAGGTTGTGTTGAATGAATACTAAGCTGCTTAAACTGTTTATCTTTATTGTTGATTATCTTCTTGTGCATCTGGCCCTGCTGTTTACCCTGATGATCAGATTCGGGCTCGATAACCTGGTTGTTCAGATGAGCCGGCACCTTCCTCTGCTTGAGGTATTATTCATTCTCTGGTTCGCCGTTTTTTATATTGCCGATCTGTATAACATAACAGAGCCTCTCAACTACAGGCGTTTTTTTTCCAGCCTTGTCATTAATGTGGCTCTGGCGGTTCTGTTTTTCTATCTTTTCACCGCAAGTCCCATTTCACCGAAAACCAACCTGGGTCTCATCGTCATCCTTTTTATGGGGCTGTTCCTTTTCTGGCGGTATTTGTTAGAAAGACTTTTAAACCGGTTCGGGTTAAAGCGCTCTCTGGTTTTTATTGGAGTTGACGACCACTCCATCGAACTCGCCCAGAAAATGAATACGAACCCCCGGCTTGGGTATGTCATTTCGGGTTTTGTGGTCAAAGATAAAGATGTATTGCCGGAATGGCTGAAGAACAGTTCGATAGTCATCATGAAATCCATGGACGAACTGTCTGCTTTTCTTGAAGAAAAAGGGGTTCATTCTATTGTCGTAAATGAAGCCTGGTACTGGGATGCCTATCAGCATCTCTACGGTCTTTTCCCCAGAGGGGTCAGAATTTTCCAGCTCTCCACTTTTTGGGAGAAAATAGAAGAAACCATTCCGGTAAATGTGGCGGATGAATTGTGGTTTCTTCAAAACATGAGCAGGGGCCCATATACCATTTACAGCAAAATAAAGAGATTCGTTGATATTCTAATTGTTGTCGTTTTTTCCCCGCTCATTATTTTCTTCTGCCTGATTACTTTCTTTTTGGTCAAGGTAACGAGCCGGGGACCGGCCATTTACAGACAGACCCGGGTGGGTCTGGGGGGAAAAGATTTTACTATCTATAAATTCCGGAGCATGCGTGTTGATGCAGAAAAGAACGGTGCGGTTTGGGCCAAGGAAAAGGATTCCCGCCTGACCCCCGTGGGCAATTTTATCCGCCGTTTCCGGTTGGATGAGGTCCCGCAGTTTTTCAACATCCTGATAGGGGACATGAGTTTCGTCGGCCCCAGACCGGAGAGGCCGGAATTCGTCAATCACCTGGTGGAGGAAATTCCTCATTACAGCCTGAGGCACCTGGTTAAACCGGGATTAACCGGCTGGGCCCAGGTGAAATACCGGTACGCCTCGTCCCTTGAGGATGCGGAAGTCAAGCTGATGTATGACCTCTTCTATGTGAAAAACTTCTCTTTACTTGTGGATTTCAAGATTGCCTTGAAAACTGTCTTTACCATTGTTTCCCGGGGCGGCCGTTAAAAAGGGCCGCCTTCTCTTTTTACCTTTATTCTTTGTTTGAGGAGTTAAAAATGCGGAAGTATCTGGTTCTGTTTATTCTGACAGCCGTGATGAGCCCGGTCATCGCTCAGTATTCCTATATGCCCGGAGACCGGGAAGTGGATCTGCTGATGGATGCCTATGCCGCCGGGGGACGGGTGTTCCCGGAAACAGGGTTCCCCCTTTCCCGTAAAGAACTGAAAGAATATGCCCTGCGGATTGGCGCCGAACAGGTTCTGGAATTGGTTGATTACGATTCTGGACAAATTGAATTCTCGGAAGCCCTGGCGTTGAATTTTCGACAGGTTTTTCGGACCCGGGAAGACTGGTTCGACTTTTCCCGCCTTTATCTCGATACCCCCGACTTTTTTACGCTTATCCTGAACGCTCAGGATAACGACCTGGGGGGCCTTTTCATCCGGGCCGGGGTGAAAGCGGAGTATGATAAAAACGATCTTTTTAAACCGAACAACCTGCCGCCCAGCAGAGAGGGAAACCCCGTGGCCGCCGAGAATGGGGTGGTACGGGAAGGGTATTTTTATTACCTCCTGGATTCCCTGGAACTTGCCCTGGGGCGGAAACAGATCCACTATGGCGCAGGGAATTTCTCGACCCTCTATGTGTCCAGGGACATACCCTTTGTAGACGGCTTTTTCTATAATTTTAATCTGGGTCCTTTGCAGATGCAGTCCTACTTTGCCACCCTGGAGAACCGGAAAGCCGATATGGACTTTGATGATGCCGGGAGTCCCCTGCCCGCCAACGCCTCTTTTGAAGACAATATCCTGCTGGCCACCATGCACCGGTTTGAATACGCCTGGGAAAAAGTCAGGCTTGGTGTGGGGGCACAGATGTTTGTGGTAAGGGCCGAGAATGGATTTCAGTTGGGAGATATTTTCCCCGTTTTCAGCTGGCATAATGGGTATGTGGGGGAAAACAACATGAGCATGATCCTCGATGTCTCATATACTCCTTTGCCCGGCCTTGAGCTCTATTTTATGGGCGGCACCGATGATATCAACGCATCCGACCTGATGGGCGTGAATGATTCGGAACTCCCTACCATTCCCGCCTGGATCCTGGGAACCGTCTATCAGCCGTTGTTCACCAACTTGGTTCACAAGATACGGTTTGAGGCGGGAAAGACCCACTATCTCTGGGGTAATTTTCACTGGGATGAAGGGGATGATCAGAATGCTTTCGCCCGGGCCATCTACCGTTATAAAATGGATAAGGGAACCGTCGCCATCCCCATGACATCCCCCTACGGCCCCGGTGCTTCCTGGGCAGAGTTGGATGTGCATTTGGGAACCCTGAAGGGAATTATCCCTCAGCTCAGGTTTCTCTATTTATCGCAAATTGATGGTCTTGATCTTTTAAATGACAATTACTACAGGGATGATGAAGCCATGGACGACGCGGCCCGAAACAGGGTAATAAACGCGGGTCTTACCCTTTCGTATCAGTTTACCGAATGGGGGCTGGTTTCTTTGGATGCTGATCTATTCAGCCGAAATGGAGAGCTCTGGTTTGAATCATCCCTTGGATTTAAACTGGAATCAGTCTTTTCCCAAACCATGAAGAGCAGCCCCTAATAGAGGAGGCTGCTCTCAATGACAATTTCGTATTTACGTCCATCGCTCCAGTCAGGGTTACCCAGGTCGATACCTATACTTCCCCTGGCTACGAGCCCCTTCAGTTTATCAAGATAGAGGATAAAATCTGCTCCTGCGCCATATTTAATATCGTATTTTTTATCAAAACTAATTCCTTCTCGCTTCATCATCCCCATATCAAAAAACGGCTGAAAAAGCGCTTCTCCCACCCCTTTCCAGCGTATAACACTGACATTCAGGCTGGTATTCAGAAATCCCCCGTATATCCCATAGAGGCTGTCATCCCGAATCCCCCGAAGACCCCCTCCCTGGCCCGACAGTTCATCTGTGAAACTGTAGAGTCCACGAAGCCGTATCGAAGGGTTCAGAATATGCCAGGGATAGAAAAACCTCAGGGTTCCACTGATGCTTGATTTAACCGTTCCCTCGAACTCCTCCTCTGTTACATACGCCAGTGAGTTTGACAGAGAGACAGCAATACCGCGGCGAAAGTTTCCGATCCAGTCGATGTTACCCCAGCCAAGACTGTGGCTGAAGGAAAACTTCATATCTTCTTCGACAATACCGGACCCGTTATCGGGAAGCTGGTCCTGGTAGCCGTAAAAAAAGGCGAATTTGGGGGCAAAGGAGTAGGAAAGACTGTGAGGCAATCTCAAGGTCGTTTTAATTTCTATATCTGTTGAATAATAGTTATATCTTTCCACGTACAATTCGTCTTCATCATTATATTTACTGCTTTCCTGGTAACGCTGCATCAAGCTTAGGGCAAAATCTTGACCAAATAAGCTTATATTGCCCAGTTCCGGATTAATCGACCACTGAGGAATTTCCCAGCCGTCGCCGTCCGGCCGCAGGTCGATGTTCATTCCCAGATAGAAATCCGTCAGGGTTCCGAAAAAATTGCTGTAGTAAACCTTCAGCCCCCCCCGGAATCCGGTGTTACTGTCGTATTTGGGGTAGGGGATGGGATAGAGGGTCCAGGCTCCGTCCACAATGATGGTGGCCTTGAACCGTTTTTCCCCCTCCGAGTCCCCCAAAAGCTCGAGCCTGTAGGTCACATCCTCGAAAACCCGCAGATTGACAAGGTCCTGTGCCTTGTCGGCCAGGTACTCATCCAGGGCAGCGAAACTGTCAAATCTCTTCCCTTCAGGGATGTTCAGTTCCCGGACCAAAGCTTCTTCCCGGGTGTATTTATCGGTTTCGTAGGCCATTGCCGAGAGGATGTAGACCCCCTCGCCGTTGGAAAGAACCTCCGCCCCCAGGGGCAGAAGATTTAAAAAAAGCAGCACCGCCGCCAGAAACGGCAGGAGCCGCCTGTTATTTTGGAACATAAAGATTTTTCCTTATTACATTAAGTTTCCCGCATAATATACCAAAGATTATCCAAAAAAACCAGCTCTCTCCATCGCCCTTTACATCCCTGCCCCCGCCGGGTACTCTTCTTTCATGCACTCCCTCTTCTGGTCTTCCTTCAGCGCCCTGGACCGCTACTTTGCCGGTTCTCCCGGGGCGTACCTCAATATTCTCACCCGGGGATCTCTCATCGAGGCGGCCCGCCGCTGGGATAACCTGTCCTACCCGGGGCTTGAGGGGGTGGACGGGCTGGCGGAGGAACCGGAACGGACCCTGCTGGTCCGCTGCGATGCCCCGGCGGGACTGGGGGAGGCCCCGGCTCCCCGGGAAGCTTTTCCGGTGCTGGAGCTGCTCTACGAGCCCGAATCAAACCGGTTTGTGGATACCCGGGGGATTTATCCCCTGCTGCGGGATCCCGAGACGCCCTGGCTGACCGATGCCCTGGAAGAGGCCGCCTCCTGGGAGCCGTTTCTCGAAGCGGCGGCCCTGGTTTCCCGCTACCCCTACCGGTGGACCCCCGGCCAGATCCCCGAAGGCTCTTCCGGATGGCCCGTCCTGGCGCCCCTGGCCCAGCGGATCGGCCTGGAGCGGATCCTCGAGGGCAGCCGCCCCTGGGAGGGCTTGAGACTGCTGTACCACGGCGGGTTTGTCCGGGAGCACTGGCCGGAACTGGCGGCCATGAACCCGGTGGACCAGTCCAAAGAGCACCATCCCGAGGGCAACGTCTGGGAACACACCCTGGAGACCTTCCTCCACCGCAAGGGGCGGGACCTGCGGATTTCCCTGGCCCTGCTGCTCCACGACGTGGGCAAGCCCCTGGCGGAAGAGGAGGAGGGGCGGCGGTTCAACCGCCACGCCCAGATCGGCCGTACCGCCGCTTACCGGTTTTTGGACCGGCTGGGGTTCGACGGCGAGATTAAGGAAGCGGTGGGGTTCCTGGTGGGGCACCACATGATCCCCGGCCTGAGTCGCTCCCTGCCCACCGGCCGGGTCCGGGAGGTGCTCTCCTCTCCCCTGTATCCTCTGCTGCTGGAGGTGTACCGCTGCGACCTCTGCTCCACCTACCGGGGCCCCGAGGGATACTACCAGGCCTGTAAGGTCTACCGGTCTTTCCTGAAAAACAGCCGCAACCCCTTTCGCGGCGAGGACGGGAAAAAAATCCTGCGGATGTACGTGGAGAAATAGAAATGGTAAAAGAAAATGATTCGGACGAGATGAATGAAATAAATGAGAAACAGGAGAGAGTTCTCGGAATTCTTAATGGAATAGTAAAAATTGATTTCTCAGATGATTTTAAATTGACTGAAGAAGAATTCCTGGGTTTGATCAGGTAATGTAATGTATTTCTTTTTTCCTGCTTTTTGAATATAGTACTTCAGGATCAATATCTGCGCCATTCGGCCACTCGATAGTATCAAATTTAACCTCAACAGAATTGAAAATCGACAAATTTCTTAGTTCTGAAAAGATTCCATGTTCAAGATAGGGAGTCACATCAAAGGTTCCCTTTTCATTGTTTTCAAAGGTGAGAAGCAGCTTGTAGTCTGGTAGAGGTTTAACGGCCTTAACACCAATATACATAAATCTTCCTCCTTATCTCAGGGGATCAATTTTAAAAGGCGGTTCACCATTTTGAGAGAGCTTCCAAAAAACATGGAAAGGGTCGGCATCTTTTAAGTATAATAAGATTTCTGTTTGGAGTCCATTCATGATTTTTAATAGAGTTTCTTATAATCTTCCGCTGATGGGTGAATAAATCTCCCCCTTCCCCCGTATACTAAATAAGAACTATGGAAACAGCGTTAATACTGCAGGCAAAAGAAGGAGACCAGTCCGCCTTTGAGGGGCTGGTAAAAATGTACGACCGCCGGGTCTACCGAACCGCCTACTCGTTCCTGAAGGACATGGAAGAGGCCCAGGATATCTCTCAGGAGGTGTTTTTGAAGCTTCACCGGGGTCTTTCGGGATACGACGAGGGGCGGCCTTTCTTCCCTTATCTGTATCAGATTACCAAGAACCTCTGCTTCACCCGGATGAAGAGCCGGTCCTGGCGGACCGAGCCGCTTCCGGAGAAGGAAGAACCCTCCGCCGAGGTGGGTCCGGAGGAGACGGTGGTGCGGAAAGAAGAGGCCGCCGGGGTACGCCGGGCCGTGGAAGCCCTGCCGGAAAAACTCCGGGAGGTGATCGAGCTGAAGCACTTTCAGGACTGCTCCTACCGCGAGATGGCGGAGATCCTGAATATCCCCGAGGGGACGGTGATGAGCCGCCTTTACAACGCCCGGAAGGCCCTGCGGGAAGAACTGCTTAAGGAGGAGATGTGATGGATTGCAATGAGGCCCGCCTGAAGATGCAGGCTTTGATAGACCGGGAACTGGGGGAGGAAGAGATTCCCCGGGTCATTGACCATATGGAGAGCTGTTACGGCTGCCGGCAGGAGTATATCGGGTTCCTGCGGCTTCAGAAGAAGCTGGAATCGGGGGATTATCCCGAACCGCCCCGGGAGTGGTTCGACCAGCTGGAAAAGAATCGGCCCCGACGGGCTCTGGCCCGTCTCGGTCTGATTCTGATGGTGGGTTCCTATGCCGTTCTGGCCCTCTACGGGCTGTTTCAGGCGTTTTCCGAAGGCAGTGAAGAGTTTTTGCCAAAACTGCTTTTTGGGGGTATTATGGGTGGCGCGCTTCTCCTGCTGGCTATTACCTTTTCCGATCGCCGGCGGGAGAGCCGCACAGATCGCTATAAAGATGTGAAGAGGTAGAAAGATGATCGTGACCACCACCGACGAGATCGTGGGAAAAAAGATTGTTAAGGTTCTGGGGCTGGTTCGGGGCAACACCATCCGGGCCCGTCATATGGGTAAGGACATCATGGCGGGATTCAAGAACATCGTGGGCGGGGAAATTTCCGACTATACCAAGATGATGGCCGAATCCCGGGAGCAGTCCATCGACCGGATGATCGAGGATGCCCAGGGTCTGGGGGCCAATGCCATCGTGGGGGTGAAGTTTGCCACCACCAGCATGATGCAGGGGGCGGCGGAGTTCCTGGTTTACGGAACGGCGGTTATCCTGGAGGATCCCACGGAATAGTCACAACTTATCCACAGACGGCTGTGCAGAAAAGCCCCTCCTTTGGTGAAGAATTCTTCAACCGGGAGGGTTTTTTTTTGCCTGATTTTTCCTGCTCCGGGGCTTGGATTTTATAACTTCTTATACAAAAACTAATTACATTCACTATAAAGCTTTTGGAGAAATTGATAATTTAACCCGGATAAGATTTACTCATCGCCTTTCCGGCTGAATCAAGATCGGCAAAATTATCCACAGGTTGTTAACATTTGCCGTCGGATTTTGTGTTCAAAAATGGAATGAAGTAGCCCCGGCCGTGGGCGGAGCGGATCAGGGGGGCGGCGAAGTCCTGGGGGAGGAGTTGCTGTATCTTTTTACGCAGACTGGAGATGTGCATGTCCACCACCCGGCTGCTTTCCTTCAGCCGGCCCCAGAGGACCTGGTAGAGCAGTTCCCGGGGTACCACGTCTCCCTGCTTCTGGGCCAGCACCTTGAGAATCGCCGCTTCCTGAACCGAAAGTCTCACCGCGCCGAAGGGCGAGGCGGCCTGACTGGTGGTGATGGAGATTCTTCCCCAGGAGAAGGTGAGGGCTTTGCTCTTCACGCCCAGACGAACCCGGTGGTAGAGTTCTTCCGGGGTCCAGGGAGACTTCAGATAGTCGCTGCATCCCGCTTCGAAGGCTCCCTCCAGAGTTTCCAGGGATCCGAAGGCGATCAGGGGGATCCAGTTTTTGCCTTCCCAGGGAACTTCGGGAAGCATGAGGGCGGGGATAACTACGGCGTCCACCTTCTCTTTAGAGAGGGGTTCTTCAGAGAAGAGAAAGGAAATGTCGGGGTTTCTTTTTTGGTAGCCTTCGAGCCGCCGCCGGGTCTCTTCCGAGGCTCCGACGAAGTTCACCTGATAGATGAATCCAGGCTGCGGCTCGTCCATGGGGTTTAGCCGAGAAAGACCTGTCCGGCCTTGTCGATGGCCAGGATGGTCTTGCATTCAGAGCATCGGAACCGGCCGGACCGGGTGGCCTTGAGTTTCTTCGAGCATATGGGGCACTGGAAAATCTTGGGAAAGATATCGGTGGCGCCGGATACGGCTTCCCGGTTGAAAAAGTCCACCGCTTCGTTCAGGTTGTCCTTGATGTTGAAGAACTGGGAAAAACCGAGAAGCTGGAATACTTCGTACACCTTGGGCTGAATTTCCAGGAGAACCAGATCGCCGCCCCGGGGTTTCACCGCTTTCAGGAAGGCGGTGAAGGATCCGATACCCGTACTGGAAACGTAGTTGAGGCCGCCGCAGTTGAAGATCAGCTTGGTAAAGTTGGCTTCCACCGCTTTGGTCACCCGCTTCTGGAAAAAATTGGAGTTATAGGTATCAATATAGCCGGTTAAATAAAGAATCAGGCACCCTTCAACTTCGTCGACCCTCTGGAGACGGATTTTCAGGCTGTCATCTTTTTCTTCGTCAAATCCTGGTACGATATCGTTGTTATTCATTTTCCCTCTTCTTCCTGATGTTTTTATGGCGGCAGAAAGTCGTATCTGCATATACTAACAACTGCGGTCTCATTTTTCAAGCTCAAAATAAGTATATCTGTTTTCCCTACAGATATCACTAGCCATTCTTATTTTCGGTAAGACAACCGGTAAAATTTATCACATTGACGGGGAAAAACCAAAAAGAATAGGGTTTTTTCTATTTTCAGCCGGATTTTTTCTGTCTCTCCCGGTAATGCGTCCCTTTCCAGTTTGGGGCTCACCGGGTTCTCTTGACCTTCCCGGGGCTGTCCGGTTATTTTGGGAATAAGATTGAAAATCCGCCCCCAGGCCAAGGAGGGAGGCGGCTTTATCGTAACAGCAAGGAGTACAATGTTATGTCTTGTCCAAGCAGCCAGCAGAATCATAATGAACAGAAAGAGCAGGAAGCCCGCATCGCCGAGAGGATGGGGCGGATCAAATATAAAATTCTGGTAATGAGCGGAAAGGGAGGGGTGGGGAAAACCACCGTCTCGGTGAATATTGCCCGGGCTCTGGCGGTCCGGGGGTATCAGGTGGGGCTCATGGATACGGATATCCATGGACCCAATGTGGCCAAGATGCTGGGAGCCGATGATCTTCGGTTTGTATCCACCGACCAGGGGATCGAACCTCCCCAGGTGGAACCGAATCTGGTGGCGGCGAGCCTGGTGTTTTCGGGTCAGGGCCCGGATCAGCCCATCATCTGGCGGGGGCCTTTGAAGATGGGGCTCATCAAGCAGTTCATGGCGGATATCAACTGGGGGGACCTGGATTTCCTCATCATCGACTCTCCTCCGGGAACCGGGGATGAACCCCTGAGCGTCTGTCAGCTTCTGCCGGACCTGACCGGGGCGGTGGTGGTTACCACTCCCCAGGCGGTGGCGGTGCTGGATTCCCGGAAGAGCATCAACTTTGCCAAACAGATCGGGGCGCCCCTTCTGGGGGTGGTGGAAAACATGAGCGGCTTCATCTGCCCCGACTGCGGTGCCACCCACTATTTATTCGGTCAGGGGGGCGGCGAAAAAGCCGCCGAAGACATGAATGTCGATTTCCTTGGGGCCATCCCCATGGAAATGGAATTGATGGAGTATGGCGACAAGGGCTTCGCCTTCCTGGCCGAGGCGGTCCAGTCCCCCTCCGCCCAGGCCCTGCGGAGCATCGTGGACCAGATTGAAGCCAAGGTGGTGAAGGAATAGCTTCCTTAACACCGGTGAAATAAAAAAAGGGGTGCCCGTTAGCCGGGCATCCCCCTTGGTGTTCTTGCTGCTGATGCTTCCTAAACCACTTCTTTCAGAGTTCCGGTGACGTACTTATGGAGTACGCTGGTGACCAAGGTCTGGTAGGGTATACCCTCTTCAAGGGCTTTGGTTTTCAATGCCTCCACATCCCTTTTTGAAATTCGAACATTTATCCGGTAATCCTTCAGTGCCGTTTCCGACGCTGCTTTCATAAGTTTTTGTTTCAGCTGATCAAAATTGGGGACCGAGTTCCATTCGCCTTTCTCGACAGATTCCATGATTTCCTTGTCGGTGCTGTCACTCATTTTTTCCCTCCTAACTTGTAGAGCCTGGTGTACCTTCTGCTGGGAAAATGGGTTTTCAAAAAATAATTTCCTTGAGCATCAGGAACACACGGTACACAGATGGCATAATCTTCAATATCAACCACCATGATTAAAGGGTCAACTGATGGTCAACACCCCCCGGGTTTTCAAAATTTCCAGTACCCGGCTGGTGTCCTTCGACCGGCCTCCGGGGTTTTTACCCAGATAGACCAGCTGCAGCCCGGTCATCTGAAGCAGGGGCGTAAAATCCTCTATATCATTATCCTGCAGGTCCAGAATTTCCAGGGATTCCAGACCCTCCAGGGGGCCCAGGTCGCTGATTTCGTTGTGGGCCAGGTAGAGTTCCCGCAGGTACCCGAGGAACCGGATTTCGTGGATGTTGTCCAGGCTGTTCCAGGAGAGGTCCAGGATGGTCAGGTTCAGGCAGTGTTCCAGCCCCGTGAGGTCGCTGATGCCGTAGCTGGAAAGGTCGAGTTCCCCTTCCAGGGATGCCAGATCTCCGGGAAGCAGCACCACCTCCCAGTTGCCCAGCTGCTGGGACGACAGGGCGGAGATAAAGTCATACCCTCCTCTTACCTCTTCTTTTGCCCAGGGTTCCTCCCCGGCATCGAAGGTTTCCTCATCATCCGCCCAGTCTTCCCCGCCCCACTGATATTCTTCCCGGGACCACCCTTCGGGGATATCCACGGGCCGGGGCCGTCTGACCGGCGCCGTATCTTTCAGGCTTAAAATAGTGCGGAACCGTGCCATTTCGGCGCTGTCCGCCGAAGCCGCCGCCGCCTCAAGCCGCCGGTTCAGGTGGAGCAGCCGGTCGGGGTGGAGTTCTTTGATCAGCTTGAGAAAGGCGGGCCGGCCCGGGACTTCCGGCTCCCCCGGGAATACCGCCGCAAAGAGGGCCGAGAGTTCGCCGTGGTCGCCCCCCTTGTGGGCGTTCAGGATCCGCAGGGAGAGTTCCTGCAGCTTCCCCGCGGTGATGGGAGGGATAGGATTTTGGTCTGCCATGTATTACTTGTTACTCCTCTTCGCCCAGGTAGGCCATCAGCCCCGGCATGATACCGGGAAACCGGGCGTTATCCAGGGGAAACCGCGGCATGAAGGCCACTTCGGCGATCTCGAACTCCTCCGGCAGGGGTCCGAACCGGTCAATTTCGGCGGTGTAGATGCTGCCCCAGCTGATCCGGGGGCCCTGGTCCACCCCGTAGAGGGCCAGGGGTTCAAGGCGATAATCCTCCGCCCCCGTTTCTTCCTTCAGCTCCCGGTGGGCCGCTTCATCCATGGTTTCCCCGGCTTCCCTTTTTCCTCCGGGAAAACACCACTCTTCCTGCCCTTTGAGCCGCACCACCACCCATTCGTCCCGGTGCCGGGCGGCGATGACCATGTACTCCAGTTCGGCGTCGTCCACCGTCCCCAGGGGCCGGATGTCCGACAGTTGGTAATGTTTCATGGCGGTATTGTAGCGGGACGGCGGGATTTTGTCAGCGGGTATCCTTTTATAAGGTATACTCGATTTTATGACGATTTTTTCGGGATTCTGTCTTCTCTGTTACTTTCTGCTGGCCGGGGCCACCACCTATCTGGCGGGGTCCGCCGGGCATCTTCGCTGGTTTACCAAGGCGGGGGCTCTGCCGTTTCTGGCCCTGTTTCATCTTTCCCTGCCGGGGGGCGGGGATTTCTGGATCCTGATGGCCCTGGGGTTCGGCCTGGCCGGTGATGTGCTGCTGCTTTTCCAGAAGAAGAAGCGGTTTTTTATCGCCGGCCTGGGGGCGTTTCTTCTGGGGCATCTCTGCTACGCCGTGAGGTTTTACGGTTCCCTGGGAGAGGGGGCGATATTTCATCCCCTGACCCTGGTGTATCTGCTGCTGGCGGCGGGAGTAGGCGTGTCCATTCAGAGGCGCCTTAACCGGCTGGCCCGAATCATCCGGATTCCCACGGTGGTCTACATGGGGGTCATTTCCGCCATGGGCCTGGGGGCGCTGCTGCGCTGGGGCGGGTATCCGGGGTGGGAATTCTGGGCACCCTTCACCGGGGCGTGTCTCTTCATGCTTTCCGACACCCTCATCGCCTTCCGCAACTTCCGGGGGTCCCGGCCGGCCCTGCACCGGTGGGTGTCGGTCACCTACTATGCGGCGCAGCTGCTGATTGTGGCGGGGCTGGGGGGGGCTTAACCCGTTTTCGCCGGGCCGGTTACCAGCCCACGGGGATGAAGGAAAATCCTTCCTCTTCCAGGGTGAGGAGCCACTCCTGGTGCCGGGGCGGGGCGATCCGGGCGAACTCTTCCAGGGATATTTCCTCCAGCAGATCAAGCTGGTCGGGATGGTGGAACAGTTCCAGCGCGGCGGTCCCCGATTCGGCGGCCCGGTGGAGTCCCTGGTGGAGCCGGATCAGGCTTTCCGCCGCCGCCGCCAGGTTTTCATCCTCCTTGAGCGGGCTAAGGCTTCGTAAATAGGCGATCTGCCGGTCTTCCACGCCGGGGGCGGTATCCCGCCCTCCTTTTTCCAGCCAGGTACTGTACCCCGCCATGAGAACCGCCGGTTTGAGATCCACCAGGGCGGCAATGCGGCGGTACCAGGTGGAGGCCCGGCCCTTATTGAAGAACTCGTCCACCCCGGCGGTGAGTTTTTCCGCCAGGGCCAGGTCGACGGCGGGGAATTCCGGGGTGGTGATGACCGTATAGGGCGCTTCGGTGCGGTACGTCAGGCCGGGGAAGCGGCCTTCCGCCGCCTGCATTCCCAGGACGGTTCCGGGCAGGATGGCCAGGGGAAAGATGTCCAGGGCGGCGGGATCCAGGTCCAGGGCGTAATCCAGGCTCTTTTGGAACCCCTCCAGGCTGTCTCCGGGGAGGCCGTAGATCAGGTCCACTCCGAAGGGGATCCCTCTCTCCGACAGGAGGGCGCATTTACGGCGGAATTTTTCCGGATCCAGCCGGCGGTTCAGGCTCTTGAGGATCTCCGGTCGGGAGCTCTGAAGGCCCATCTGCAGGGAGACTTCCAGCACGGCAAAGGCATCGGCCACCTCGGCTGTGAGCTGTTCGGCGGTAATCTCGAAGGTGTAGTGGATATCCGGGGCGATCCGGGCCATGGCTTTCAGGATGGCCAGGGCCCGCTTTTTATCGGTGTTGAAGGCGGGGTCCAGAAGAAAGACCTGATCCACCCCCCTTTCGGCAAGGAGGGCCAGCTCTTTCTCGATCCGCTCCAGGGGAAAGGGGCGGACCTTGCCGCTTCCCCGGGATTCGTAGCAGAAGGTGCACTTGAAGGGGCAGCCCCGGGAGGTCTCCCAGAGCAGGCCGGGGTATGTTTCCCACTTTTCTTTCATGGTAAGAAAGGGGGAGGGAAAGGCGCCGGGGTCGGCGGTGTAGGCCGGCGCCGGGGGGGCGGTATCGCCGGGGATCCAGACCCCGGGGATATCCGGGGCGATGTTTCCTTTTTCCAGGGCTTCCAGGAGGGCCGGCAGGGTTTCCTCCCCTTCGCCGAGGACGAGGTAATCGAAGGGCCCCCCCCGGCGGAGGGCTTCGGGGTTGGCCGTGGCTTCGGGCCCTCCGGCGATGAGCCGGATTTCGGGAAATCCCTCATGTACCGCCCCGGCCAGGTCCGCCATGAACCTCCGGTTCCAGAGGTAGACCGAGAATCCCGCCAGGCCGGGCCGGAACCGGGAAAGGGCTTCCTTCACCCGCCGGAGGTTTTCTTCCCAGGGGGTATCCAGGGTGAGGTCCAGGGTTTCCACTTCCAGCCGGTCCGGAGAGAACCGGGTCTTCAGTAGGGCCTGCAAAAGCCGGGAGGCCAGGGGAAAGGACATGGTGGAGTCTTCGAGGGCGGCGGAGAGGAGCAGCAGTTTCAACGGGGCCTCCTGGGCGGTTTCTGGATCTGGGTGCGATTCAAGTGTAGTTGAGAATGGTAAGAATAAAAAGACCGGTATTTGTGTTACTTTTCCGGATGTTGTCCGTAATATTGGGTAGATTTACTTTTAATCAGGGAGAAAAAGATAATGAAAATAAAAAATCCGGGTTTTCCGGCCCTCTTGATGGTGCTGCTGTTTCTGCTGGCGGGCTGTGCCAGCGGTATTTCCGGGGGTGAAGATTCCGCTTTCAGGATCGAGGAATCTTCCGCTTTCGAGGGAGGCGGTTCAGGCTCCGGTTCCCGCGGCGGGACTGAGCCGGCTTCTCCCGGGGATACGGCCCGAAAAGAGGCGGAGGAAGCCGCGGGAACGACGGATTCGGGTCCCGCCTCGGCTAAGAAGGCCCCGGGCCTTGAGGCCCGGGGTGATGAGGCGGTTTCTTCCCGGGACCTGGTCTTTGAGGGGGGCGGCGCCGAGTGGGCCGCCGAGGCTTCTCCTGCTCCGGCCCTGATGGCGGACGGATACGGAGGCCGTTCTCTTTCCGGAGGGGCTCCGGTACCCTCCGCTTCGGGGCTGAAGGCGGGCTACTCAGACGATAACAGGCAGTACGGCTACTTTGTCCGTTTTCTTGAAGAATACGCCTCCCGGGTGAACCACTACCCTCTGCCGGTGCAGGAACGGATCCGTCTGACCCTGAAAGACCGGTCGGGCCGGTCGCTGGCGGGGGCCCGGGTTGTCATCACCGCTCCGGGTTTCCGGGAAGAGGGGCTGACCATGCCCGACGGGACCTTTCTCTTTTTCCCCGCCTCCGGAGGTCCGGACAGGTTTGACCTGACCATCGATCCCGGTAAGGCCTATGGGGGGGCGGTTAAAAACCTCACCCTGGACCGTCAGGGCGAGAGGGAGCAGGATATTATCTTTGATTTTGACCGGATTCTTCCCGATCCCATCCCCCTGGACCTGGTTTTCGTCATGGATACCACGGGAAGCATGGGCGATGAGATCCAGCGGCTCAAGAGCACCATCACCCTGATCCACCTGAATCTCACCGCCCTGTCTCCCCGGGCCCGGGTACGGTTCGGCATGGTTCTCTACAAGGATGTGGGCGATGATTACCGCACCGAGATCATCCCCCTGACGGATAATCTCGACAGGTTTCAGAGGGAGCTGAACCGCGTGGAAGCCAGCGGCGGCGGGGATACCCCGGAGGACCTTCAGGCGGCTTTGGATGACCTGCTTCACCGGATGGACTGGAACAGCGACGGGATCCGGCTGGCCTACACCATCACCGACGCGCCTCCCCACCTTGACTACGGCCAGGAGTTTACCTACGCCGAGGCGGCCCGGGAGGCCAAGAGCCGGGGGATCAAGCTCTTCGGCATCGGGACCGGCGGCCTGGACCTGCAGGGCGAGGTGGTGCTGAGGCAGATGGCCCAGTACACTTCGGGACGCTACATCTTCCTGACCTATGGAGAGTCGGGCGAATCCGAAGGGGGCGCCCCGGGGAGCGTGAGCCACCACACCGGCAGCAACTGGAGTGCCGACAAACTGGAGAATATTATCATCCGTTTTACCAAGGAAGAGGTGGCCCATCTGAGCGATTCACCCCTGGAAGAAGAGGTTCCCTGGTTCGAGGCGGACAGGCTGGACAGCGAGACCCGGGAAGAAACCCTGGCCCTCCTTTTTAACCAGGCCCTGGGACAGCTCCTGGATTTCTCCACCCTGGCCATGACCCGGGAGGATGTGCTGGCGGTTCTTCCCTTTACCGGGGACCCGGCCCCCACGGCGGAGTACTTCACCGAGCACTTTACCCTTACCGTGGCTGAAAGCGACCGGGTGACCCTGGCGGAGAGGAAGGATATCGGTTCCATCCTGCAGGAGCAGGCTTTCCAGAACAGCGGTCTCACCGAAGAGGAACAGGTGGTCCGGCTGGGAAATCTTCTGAATGCCCGTTTTCTCGCCTCCGGAGCCCTCTACCGCCGGGAGGGTCAGTACGAGCTGTTTCTGAAACTGATCCGCACCGAGACCGGCGAAATCCTTTCGGTGACCCGGGCGGTGCTGGATACCGGCCTGGGGCTGGACGGATAATCCTTCAGCCCTCCTCTTGTTTGCCCGGAGGAAGAAACGGAATTTCGGTAACCTTTCCCGGCAGTCAAACCCCGGCGGGCCCTCCGCCGGGGAATTCCTTTCCAAATGACAAAAACCATATATAAGCACTTGACAATGTTGTTTGAGAAAAGCTATCTTATCCTCATAAAGTTGCCAGTCGCAATTAGTGCCAGGCAATATTTGTTTGATATTCCGATATGCAGTCACTAAACTAGGGGGTACGAGAGTTTTGATCGACAAGATCCTGGAATTCCGCGAGATGTGCCGGCTGGAAGGCGAAATAGGGAAGGATTGCGGCCTTTCTTCCCGGGAGATCCGCTGCATTCTGACGGTGGCCCAGCAGGGGGTTCTCTCCTCCAAGGATCTTTCACGCCTGGTTGATCTCTCTCCGAGCCGGGGAAGCCGGGTTATCGGCCATCTGGTGGACCGGGGGCTGATACAGGTGCATCAGAACGATCAGGATCGGCGGTCCGTGGAGCTTTCTCTCTCCGAAGAGGGAAAGAAGTGCCACCGGAAGATTGAAGAGGATAAGGCCCGGTGCGAAGCCCGGCTGCTGGCCAGCCTTTCCGAAGAAGAGCGGGAACTGGTACAAAACGGCCTTGATTTGCTTATGAAAGCACTTTAACTGACAATAGAGAAGGAGACGGAAATGGCCCAGCAGAAGACCATTGAAGCGATAAACTTACGATATTCCGACCTGGCGGAAACCAGCTGCTGCCTTTCCTGCGGCGGGGCGGTGGACAAGAGCGATGCCGGTCCCGGCGAGGTCTGTGTCGACCTGGGCAGCGGCCGGGGCAGCGACGCCCTGCGGCTGGCCGAGACGGTGGGCACCGAAGGATGGGTCCACGGAATCGATCTTTCCGACGGGATGATCGAGAAGGCCAGGAAGACGGCGGAGAAACTGGGGGTGAAAAATGTCACCTTTCACCAGGCCGAGCTGGAAGCCCTCCCCCTGAAGGACGGTGAGGCGGATCTGGTGATTTCCAACTGTGTCATCAACCATGCCGCGGACAAGCAGAAGGTTTGGAACGAGGTTTACCGGATTCTGAAAAAGGGCGGCCGGTTTGTGGTGAGTGATATCTACTCCAGCGCCCCGGTGCCGGAAGAATACCGCAATGACCCCGCAGCGGTGGCGGAATGCTGGGCCGGGTCGGTGACCCGTGAGGTCTACATCGATCAGCTTTCCCGGGCGGGATTCAGGGATGTGCAAATTCTCGAGGAGAGCGCCCCCTATCCCAAGGGGAAAATAGAGGTGTCCAGCTGGACCATTTTAGGGATAAAACCTGCCAAAAGCGGATGCTGCGGCGGTTAAAAAAAGCAAGGAGAGGATCAAATGAAATCTTTGATTCGCAAGAAGCCCCAGGGTGACAAAGCTGTTGCCCAGTGCTGTGCCAAAATCTCCAAGATTGTGGCGGGCTGCCACGACTAAGAGCAAGGGATCCGATTTTCCGGATCCATCACCTGGCCCGCCGGGGATTTAACCCCGGCGGGTCCCTTTCAAACAAGGGTTTTTATGGATTTACAACCTTCAAAGCATAATATTGTGGGGAAACTGCGGGATTCGAATAACGGGTTTATCGTAAACCCCTTGAGCGGGAATGCCGACATCCTGGAACCGGAAAAGCTCCAGGAGTTTCTTTCGGGTCGGTTTACCGATACCGATGAGCTTGCCGAAAAGGGATACCTCGTCGAGCCCTCCCGTGAAGAATCGGCCTACCGCAAGGCCTACCTGGATTTTCTGGATGACCGTGATCAGGGTGAAATTCAGATCTTCTTTGTTCCCACCTACGCCTGCAACTTCGCCTGTTCCTACTGCTATCAGGAGGGGTATGACCCCGCGGAACCCACGGCGGAGGCCGAGGTGGTGGACGCTTTCTTCTCCTACATCGACACCGAGTTTGCGGGACGCCGGAAGTACATCACCGTATTCGGCGGGGAGCCCCTGCTTCCGGGTCCCCGGAGCCGCAAGATGGTGGAACAGGTTATTGCCGGGGCCAACCAGAGAAAGCTGGGCCTGGCCTTCGTCACCAACGGCTACACCCTGACCGATTATGTCCCCCTTCTGAAAACGGGAATCATCCGGGAGATTCAGGTGACCCTGGACGGATACGGGGAGTTCCACGACAAAAGGCGGATGCTCAAAGGCGGCGGGCCCACCTTCGATGTGATCGCCCAGGGAATCGACGCCGCTCTGTCGGCGGGTCTGGCGGTGAACCTGCGAACCGTGGTGGACAAGGAGAACCTCCCGGGGCTTCCGGCCCTGGCGGTTTTTGCCAGGGAGCGGGGCTGGACGGGGAACCCCCTTTTCAAGACCCAGCTGGGGCGGAACTACGAACTCCACACCTGCCAGGCCAACCAGAGCCGGCTCTACGACCGGGTGGGCCTCTATGAAGATCTTTACCAAATGATTCAGGAGCATCCGGAGTTTCTGGAGTACCACCGGCCCGCCTACTCCCTCTCCCGGTTCATCTGGGAGAACGGCGAACTCCCCGATCCCCTCTTCGATTCCTGCCCGGGCTGCAAGACCGAGTGGGCCTTCGACTATACGGGAAGAATCTACTCCTGCACCGCCACGGTGGGGGCCTCCGGTGAGGCCCTGGGGACTTTTTATCCCCGGGTATCCCTGGACCGGGAAAGGGTGGATCAGTGGGAGGAGCGGGACGTGGTGACCATTCCCGAGTGTGCCGCCTGTGAACTGCGGCTGGCCTGCGGTGGCGGCTGCGCCTCGGTGGCGAAAAACAAAACCGGAAAGGTACAGTCTCCGGACTGCCGTCCGGTAAAAGAACTGTTAAGTATGGGCCTCTCCCTCTATTTCGAGCAGACCCTGTAAACAAGGAGAAAGATATGGCTGGAAAAATCAAGGAAATTCAAGCGGCGGATTTTAAAACCGAAGTACTGGAAAAAAAGCGGGCAGTGGTGGACTTCTATTCCACGGAATGTCCGCCCTGTGAAGCCCTGGCTTCCAAATATGAAGCCCTCAGCGAGCTTTACGGCGACGACATCAGTTTTGTAAAGATCTACCGGCAGGGCAACCGGGAGCTGGCGGCGGAACTGGATGTGAGCGGATCCCCCACGGTGCTGTTTTACCAGGACGGGAAGATGGTGGGCGACAAGCTGGCCGGAGGGGTGAAGCGGTCGGACCTGATGCGGAACCTGGACGCCCTGCTTCCCCCCGACAAGGTGGAGGAAATTCACGGCAGAATCGAAGACAAGACCACCGAAGTGGACGTGATTGTCCTGGGGGGCGGCCCCGCGGGCCTGACCGCCGGCATCTACCTGGCCCAGGCCCACTTGAAGACCATCCTGGTGGATACTGCCCTTCCCGGCGGTTATGTGGCCACCACCCACCAGGTATCCAACTACCCCGGGTTTATCGAGCCCCAGGCGGGGATGATGCTGTCCCACTACATGAGCGAGCAGGCCAAAGCCAACGGAGTGGATTTCCGCGCCGCCGTGGAGGTGGATTACGTGGATCTGGACTGCCGCTGTGTGAAGATCGATGGATACGAGACCATCAAGGCCCACAAGATCGTCATAGCCACCGGTTCCCGGCCCCGGCCCCTGGGGGCTCCCGGGGAAAAAGAGTACGCCGGCAACGGCATTTCCTACTGTGCCACCTGTGATGCCAAGTATTTTGAAGACAGGGAAGTGGTGGTCATCGGCGGCGGCAACAGCGCCATCGAAGAGAGCCTGTTTATCAGCAAGTTTGCCAAAAAAATCACCATCGTCCACCAGTTCGACCACCTTCAGGCCAACAAGGAAGCCCAGGAGAAGGCCTTCGCCGATCCCAAAATCAACTTCCTCTTCGAGCACGAACCCCGGGAGTTCAAAAGATACGGCAACATGGACATGGGGGTGGTGGTGGAAAACCTGAAAACCAAAGAAACCGTCGAGCTGAGGACCAACGGTGTCTTCGTTTTTGTGGGATTCATTCCCAACATTGAAATGTTCGGCGACAAGCTGAAGCTGGATCAGTGGGGTTATCTCCAGGCGGATGCGGAAATGCGCACCAACCTGGCGGGGGTTTACGCCGTGGGGGATGTGAAATCCAAGACCTACCGGCAGATTACCACCGCCGTGGCGGACGGCACCATCGCGGCCATCACCATATCCAAAGAACTGGGTTAGTCGTTTATCCCCTGGATTATCCCTTAAACTGGGAAGTTAGCCCATTTTTATTGCAGGGATTTAACAAAGGTAAAACAAAGATGAAGAGGATGGGTGCCTGCGCGATTTTCCCTGAGCGCAGGTGCCTATCCTCGAGAATCTTTGTTTTACCAGGGTTATTAGTTCGCTAAAATTGGACTTGCGGCCCGGGCTTGCGGCCCGGGCGGCTTTTTTTTCTGGCATATCCCCATCTGGATCACTATAATTGAAAGGACCGGTCCTTCCGGTTCATTTTAGGGATACAGGAGAGAGATCAATGGAAAAAACCATTACCCTGGCGGAGTTCATGGACGAGCTTACCTTCCGGCTGAAACAGGGGAAAACCGTGGACTGCTGCAAGGAAGAGCTGATGCGGCTCAGCGAAATCATCAAGGACAAGCTCCCCGGCGAAACCATCAAGGTGAACTGGAAAGAGTAACCTTGGAAGCCTGCCCCTCCGGGGGCGGGCTAGGGAGTCTCTTCCGGGTGGCACAACACCGTGAGAATGCGGTTTTTCTGGACGTCCTTGATCTGGATGCGGGCCCCGGGGATGGTGATTTCCTCCCCCGGCCGGGGAATCCTTCCCAGGGATTCGACGATGTATCCGGCGATGGTCTGAACGTTGCGGCCGTGAACCAGGGGAAGTTCCAGAAGGTCGTGCACCTGGTGGAGGCTGGTATCTCCCTGGATGAGGTAGGATTCCTTCCCCAGTTTTGTCACCTTTTCTCCCACCATGATTTCGTTTTCATCGTAGAGCTCCCCTAAAAGCTCTTCTATCACATCCTCCCGGCTGACAATTCCCGCCAGCCCTCCGTATTCATCCAGAATCACCGCCATGTTGAGCACGCTCCTCTTGAACAGGCTGAACAGCTCGTTGATCCGCCGGTTGGTGGGGATGAAGAGGGGGTCCAGGGCCAGGGTCCGGAGGGACTCCTTTCCCCGCCCCTCGATGGAGGCATTCACCACATCCTTGGTGAGGACGATGCCGGTGATGTTCTCCGGTTCTCCCGTATAGATCGGTATCCGGGAGTATCCCGAGTCGTGGATCGGCTTCAGGGCTTCCTCCACGGTTATAGACTGATCCATGCTGAAAACCTCGGTACGGTGAGTCATGATGGCCCCCACGGTGACATCGTTGAACCGGAAGACCCCCCGGACCAGATGGTTTTCAAAATCTTCCACGATTCCCATATCCCGGGCCATGTTCATCATGTGAAGAAGCCCGTCCAGACTCATCTGCCCCTGCTGGCGGGGAGAGAAAAACCGGGTGAACAGGGAGCTGGTGATGGTAACCAGCCAGATCACAGGCTTGAGAATTTTGGAAAGGATCCAGATGGGATAGGCGGCGAAGGCGGCGATGCCTTCGTTATGGTCGATGGCGATACTTTTGGGGGTAACCTCGGCGAAGATCAGCACCAGCAGAGTAAGGATACCCGTGGTGAAACCCACCGCGGCGTTTCCGAAGATCCGGATGGTCATGGCGGTGGCCAGGGCGGAGGCGCCGATATTGACCAGGTTGTTGCCGATCAGGATGGTGGCGAGCAGCGGCTTGGGGTCTTCGGTGAGCCTTTTCACCATCCTCCCCCGGCGCCCCCTGTGAGAAGAAATATGCTCGGTCTGCATCAGGGACAGGGAAGTAAAGGCGGTCTCGGTGGCGGAAAAAAAGGCGGAAAGCATCAATAGAAGAAAAATACTGGCCAGGGAGAGGATCACAGGCATCCTCCGGGGTTAAGACATGGTTCCGGGTAGGGGTCATCGTTCATGGTACCCTTGAGTATAGGCAGGTTGGAAAAAAAAGGCAACTTGGAAATTCCGTACAGGTGCCTGTCCTCGAGAATCTCCGTTTTACCCTCATGGTACCTTCACCAAAATTGATTCTGCTGTTCGAGACAAGAAACGCTTTGCCCCGGGGCGGTTTTTTTATTATTTTAACTCCAAGCAAATTCACCAAACACCATCTCCAAGGAGTTTTCATGTCCAAGAAAAAATTTAAGACGGAAGTGTCCCAGCTTTTAAACCTGATTATCCATTCCCTCTATTCCCACAAGGAGATTTTCCTCAGGGAGCTTGTGTCCAACTCATCCGATGCCCTGGACAAGCTGAAGTACCTGACCCTCACCGACGATGCCATGAAAAAGCTCAGTTTCGAGCCCCGGATCGACATCACCTTCGACGATGAAAAGAAGAAGGTGCTGAAAATCAAGGATACCGGCATCGGCATGAATCAGGAGGATCTGGAGGTCAACCTGGGAACCATCGCCCGGTCGGGGACCAAGAACTTTCTCTCCCAGCTTTCCGGCGACGCCCGGAAGGACAGCAACCTGATCGGCCAGTTCGGGGTGGGCTTCTACTCCTGCTTCATGGTGGCCGACAAGGTGGAAGTGCTTACCAAAAAGGCCGGTGAAGACCAGGCCTGGCGCTGGGTCAGCGATGGCCAGAGCGATTACACCATCGCCGAAGCGGAGATGGACGGCTGGGGGACCGAGGTAACCCTGCACCTGAACGACGAAGGGGTGGAGTACGCCAACCGCTGGGAAATTGAGCAGCTGGTGAAGAAGTACTCCGACCACATCGCCTTCCCCATTTTTCTCGAATACGACGATACCCGCTACGAAGGGGAGGGGGACGACCGCAAGCCCGTGAAAGAGCGGAAGGTGAAGCAGATCAACGATGCCTCGGCTCTCTGGAAGCGGTCAAAATCGGATCTTACCGATGAGGATTACAACGAATTCTACAAGACCCTGGGCCATGATACGGAAGAACCCCTCCACTATATCCACACCAAGGCCGAGGGAGCCCAGGAGTACACCACCCTCTTCTACATCCCCAAAACCGCCCCCTTCGACATGTATCAGGCCGATTACCGGCCCGGGGTGAAGCTCTACGTGAGCCGGGTTTTTATCACCGACGACAACAAAGAGCTCATGCCGGTGTACCTGCGGTTCCTCCGGGGGATCATCGATTCGGAGGACCTGCCCTTGAACGTGAGCCGGGAGATTCTGCAGCAGAACCGGGTCATGAGCGCCATCCGGAACGCCTCGGTGAAGAAGGTTTTAACCGAGCTCAAGGAACTTTCGGATAATAACCCCGAAAAGTTCAAGGAGTTCACCGATCAGTACAACCGGCCCATAAAGGAAGGGCTCTATTCCGATTTTGCGAACCGGGAGACCCTGATGGAGCTGGTGCGGTTCAAATCCACCGAAAAAGAAGGCTGGGTCAGCCTGGCCGAGTATGTGGAACGGATGCCGGAGGATCAAAAATCGATCCTCTACATCACCGGCGACAACGAAGACACCCTGCGTCACTCTCCCCTGCTGGAAGCCTACAAAAAGAAGGGGTGGGAAGTGCTTCTCATGGATGACGAGATCGACGAGATCGTGGTTCCTTCCCTGGGTCAGTACAAGGAGAAGGATTTCAAGGCGGTTAACCGCAGCGGCGCCGACGAGGATCTGAAGACCGATGAGGATAAAAAGAAGGAAGAAACGGTCAAACCCCTGATGGAAAAGATCAAGGAGGTCCTGGGCGACCGTGTCAAGGACGTGGTGGCCTCCGCCCGGCTCTCCGATTCCCCCTCCTGCATCGTCACCGACGACAACGATCCCACCCTGCAGATGCAGCAGATGATGAAGGCCATGGGTCAGACCGATCTGCCTGAGATCAAGCCCATCCTGGAGGTGAATCCCGACCACGACATCGTCCGGAAGCTCCAGGATTCGGAGGATAAGGATCTCCTGTCGGATGTCAGCTTCCTGCTCCTGGAGCAGGCCATGCTGGCGGAGGGCATGATGCCCAAGAAACCCGCCGAGTTTGTCCAGCGGCTGAACCGCATCATGGGGCGGGCCCTCTAGGCTTTTTCAACCCCGTTTTTCCGCCTTCGGCGGGATGATAGAACAGCACGGAGACCGCCCATGTGTGGTTTCCGTGTTTTTTTTGTGGTTTCTGTGAACCCCCTTATTTCCCCGCCCCGTCACTTTACAATTAAGAAAAAGGTGGGGCCATGAAAAAAAAGGCAGTCCGAATCATCCTCCTTTTTCTTATCCTGACCCCAGGGTTTCTGGCAGCCCAGGAAAAAGAAAAACCGCTTATCACCGTCCTTCCCTTCTCGGCGGTGGAGGTTTCCCGGTCCGTTTCCCTCATCATCAGCCAGCTTTTCGAGACCAACCTGGTAAACACCGGGGCCTTTGAAGTCCTCAGCCAGAACGAACGGGACCAGATCCTGGCCGCCCAGAGCGACTCTCTCCAGGGCTGCAGCGATGAAGCCTGCGCCATCGAGATAGGGCGGCTTCTGTCGGCGGAACAGCTGATCATGGGAACCGTGGCGGCCCTGGGAACCAAATACATCATCACCGCGAAAATTATCGATGTCACCACCAGCCGCACCCTGGGGGCGGAGAACATCAGCGCCGCCAGTGTGGAAGAGCTGGATGTGGCGTGCCACGAGCTGACCCTGCGTCTGGTGCGCCGGTCTCTGCCGGAACTGGCCCGGACCATCCAGGAGGAGCCGGCGGCTCCTCTTCCTGCTGCCGGGGCCGATACAGCCTTGACGGAGCCTCCCGCAGGGGACGAACCGGCGCCTCCGGAAGCGGCAGAGACACCGGAGAAGGAGAAAAAGCCGTTGTTCCGGCTGCCCCGGTTCGGTACTTCCCCGTCCCGGCAGCCCGGCGTCTTCAGCCTGTCCGGCTACGCCCTTCACACCGGTTCGCTGCTGCTGGGCGGCGCCGGAACCCTCTTCAGCATGGCGGCGGTCACCGAACGGATCCAGGCCATGGAAGCCTGGGGTGATTATCTTGCCGCCGGAGAGGACACAGCCGCCGGCCTCTATCAGATCTACGATGACCACCAGGGGGGATACAACGACCTCTCGATCGTTTCCTACTCCCTCTGGGGGGCCGGCCTGGCCGCTGCCGGGGGAACCTGGTTCTTCACAGACAGCCTTTCCCTCTCCTTCTGGGGCCGGGTGACCTACGCCGCAGGGCTTATCTTCTGTCTGGAGGGGAACCTCTTATCCTTCCTCTCGGCCAACCAGGCCCTGACCACCCTGAACAGCTGGCAGGACTACAGTACCGCCGACAGCGATCCAGGCAATCTCTACGACCTCTATCAGATAGAACAGGGCAAGCTGAGTATCTATCGGATCTGGGCCTTGTCCACCCTGGGGATCGGGACGGCTCTCCAGTCCGGGGCCCCCTTCATCCCCGGGGAGAAGCACCCCCTGACTCCCTCGCTGTTGAATAAAATTCTCTTCACCTCCGGAGCTCTCTTTCTGTCCGCGGGGAACCTGATGTCCGCCGTGGCCTTCAATACCCGGTCGGCCATGGAAGAGGAGTTTGACGCGTACATGGCCGCCGAAGGGACCGCTGCCACGGGGATCTATCAGGATGTCTACGAGAATCTCTACCATGAATACCGGAGTCAGAGCCTTCTCACCTACGGCCTCTGGGCCCTGGGCGGTACGGTCTGTCTGGTTTCCCTCTTTGTTCCCTTCGGATCCTCAGACCAGGTGGCCCGGCTCCCCTTCGATTTCACCGTTATCCCCGTCTCCGGGGGCGCGGGGGTGGTTTTCCATTATTCGTATAAGTGAGGTGATTGCCATGAATAAGATAATCGGCTTTTCGGTCCTGGCACTGTTCCTGGGCCTCATCTTTGCCTGTGACGCCCTGATAACCCCCCTGCGGGGCCGGGAGAATCCCCTGGATTCGGCCTCGCCGGTGCGGAATTTCAACGCCTTCGCCATCGGGCCCGACAGTTTCCGGGTAGTCTTTGATCAGGCCGAATGGGCCGACGAAGGAAAGCCCCGGGCTTTATGGTTATTTGTCCGGCCCGGAAGCGCCGTTGCCACGGTGGAAGATGCCCACGATTACCGGTACTGGTACTGGTGGGAAAACGGGCAGGGCTGGGACGGGGAGCACTATTTTGACGCCTCCCATATCCTGCAGAACCCGGATCAAAACACTCTGTATTACATCAGCGCCTTCTGGACCTACGATGATGTAAGTGAAAACGATGACGGGGCGGACTGGCTGGGGCCCGTGACCGATGCGGTGGGGTTTGAGGAGAATTATCTGTATGTTTATCCTGTGGAAGACGGGTATTTCCAGTTGGAATATGAGGCTGAGATTTGGGAGTATTCATCATATTTTAATTCTGGAGACTTAAAAGTCTGGCGGGACCCGGGGGCAATTTTGGGCGCCCTGGTGGCTTTACGTTTTGATTACACCGAATTTCCTGCTTTTTTTAACGAAGCGGGGTTGAGAATTACTTCCCGTTCTCCCATCAACTTCGGCGGCAATTATTATCTTTCCCTGCTGATTCAGGACTGGTCAAGTGTAAACGATAATTATGACACCATGAGGCAGCCAGAAAAACGATGGGATAGTAAAAAGGGTTTTAATATTGATAACACCCCGGAAAATGAGGACATCTACATAGATGTTCTAGACCAGGTGGAATTCTGGCAGCAAAACAAGATAGCCGGGGGGGGCCTGGTTATTGAAATGGATGAAAATACCGACGGTACTATTTCTCTTCATTCGTCGGAAGCCGGGTCGCTTTCCGTTTCCCCCGCCCTGGTTTTCTTATATTACGGATCAGGCGACTAGCCTCATCCCTGTTTGATGCGCAGGGGCTGTCCGGCTTTCTTCACCGGGCGGCCCCTCTTTTTTTTGCTCTTTCCGCCTTTCGGCCCCCGTCGGCAGGGCCTGGCAGGCTTCTTCAGGCGGCGCTGGTGTCGAACTGGCCGGTGCGGAGCATCACCAGGGTGCAGGCCTTTAGGTAGGGGATTCCCGCCTGGTCCAGGGCGGCCATCAGTTCCGGCGATTCGGTGCCGGGGTTCAGGATGACCCGGCCCGGTTTGAGCCGGACGATCCGGTCGATTTCTTCCCCGATGAAACGGGGGCCCACGTAGACGGTGAGGGTGTGGATCTCTTCGGTGATGTCATCCAGGCTGGGGGATACGGGAACCCCCTCCAGCTCTTTCAGGGTGGGGTGAACGGGTACCACCCGGTGATGGTGGTCCTGGAGCATCCGGAAGGCTTTATAGGCGTAGCGCTCAGGCTTGGGGCTGGCGCCGAGAACGGCAACGGTCATGGGGGTCTCCTTTATCATAGTAGAAATAATATATAGAAAGGCCGCCGGCGGGTCAAGGATTTCCCGTTCAGGGGTTTCTTCTTCCGGGTTCCCCGGTTAAGGGGCGGCGGCTTCCCCGACGGACGGAGCCCGCCGCCGGGGCGTTATCAGCCTAAATTTTCAATTCCCGGATGATCCGGCACGCCTCATCCACCTGTTCCTTCGTCACCGCCAGGCTGGTGACCATGCGGATCCGCTTCGGGCCTGCCGCGCCGCACCGGAGGCCCTGCTTGTCCAGGGCGGCCACCACCGCCGCGGCTTCGTGCCCGGGAGTGTTGAAATAGAGGATGTTGGTTTCCACCGTGGTGGGATCGATGGCGGCCCACTCCACTTCGCTCAGGGTTTTGGCCAAGAGCCGGGCGTGGGCGTGGTCTTCCTGGAGCCGCTCCACGTTGTTGTTCAGGGCATAGAGCCCCGCCGCCGCCAGGATGCCCGCCTGCCGCATGCCGCCGCCGAGGATCTTCCGGACCCGCCGGGCTTCGGCGATGAAGTCGCTGTCGCCGCAGAGGAGGCTGCCCACCGGGGCGCCCAGCCCCTTGGAGAGGCAGAAGGTAACGGTGTCTACGGCGGCGCAGAGTTTTCGTACCGGAGCATCCACCGCCAGGGCGGCGTTGAACAGCCGGGCTCCGTCCATGTGAACCGGCAATTTCTGTTTCCGGGCGAAATCCTGAAGATTTTTCAGTTCTTCCAGGGTGTAGCAGGTGCCGCCTTCATAGTTGTGGCTGTTTTCCACCTCGATCAGCCCGACCCGGGGCATGTAGTAGAGGCCTGCATCCCGCAGATGGGGCTTCAGGGCCGCCGGGGTCAGGACGCCCCGTTCCCCCTCCACGGCGACACAGGTGACCCCCGCCACGGTGGCGGCGGAGGAGAGTTCGTAGTGGATGATGTGGCTGTTTTTCTGGGTCAGCACCTCTTTTCCCCGGCCCGCCAAAAGGAACAGGGCGATCAGGTTCCCCATGGATCCGGAGGGGACGAAGAGGGCGTCCTTCTTGCCGGTGATCCGGGCGGCGGTCTTCTGCAGTTCGTTCACCGTGGGATCTTCGGCGTAAACGTCATCCCCCACTTCGGCTCGGCTCATGGCCTTGCGCATTTCCCGGCCCGGGCAGGTGACGGTATCGCTTCTCAAGTCAATTTTATCCATATTTTTCTCTCCTTGGCTCTTAAATTCTCAGTTTATCCAGGATTCCAAAGAATCCGGGGAAGGTGATGTCCACCGCTTCGGCGGTATCCACCGTCACCGGGTTTTGGGCGCCCAGCCCCGCCAGGGCCAGAGCCATCACCACCCGGTGGTCGCCGTGGCCCGCCGCTTCGCCGCCCCTTAAGGGGCCCCCGGTGATGATAAGGCCGTCCTCCCGTTCTTCCACCTTCGCCCCCAGCCGGGACAGTTCCCGGGCCATCACGGCGATCCGGTCGGTCTCTTTCAGCCGGGCCTGGGGAACGTTGACCAGTTCGGTGGTTCCGGCGGCGAAACAGGCGGTCACCGCCAGGGCGGGGAGGGCGTCGGGGGTGTCGTTCAGGTCCAGCACCGCCGGTTTCAGCCCCGGCCCCCCTTCCCTCAGGGGCACCGGTCCCTGGAGACTCAGGTTGCGGCCTTCCCACTGCACCCGGCAGCCCATGGTTTCCAGCATGCCGATGAGGGCCTTGTCGCCCTGGCTGTCCCGGGGGTCCAGGTCTTCGATGGTGATCTTTCCGCCGGTCAGGGCGGCGGCGCAGAGGGGAAAGGCGGCGGAGGAGTAGTCCCCCGGTACGGCCTTGGAAAATCCCTGATAGGACTGGCCGCCGGGGATGAAAAATTCCTTGAAATCCCGGTTTTCCAGGACCACGAACTGCTCTTCCAGCCATCCCAGGGTCATTTCAACGTAGGGCTGCTCGTAGAGCAGGGAGATGGTGAGCCGGGTATTTCCGTCCGCCAGAGGGGCGGCCAGGAGGAGGCTGGAGAGGTACTGGCTGGTGGGGCAGGAGAGGCTGGTCTCCCCCCCCTTCAGGGGGCCCTGGATGGTGAAGGGGGCGCAGTCGCCGTTATGGCGGGTCACCCGGGCTCCCAGGGTCTCCAGGGCTCCCAGGAGGGGCCCCGCGGGGCGGGAGCGGATCTGCTGATCTCCCGTGAAGGTCACCGGACCGTCCCCCAGGGCGGCCAGGGAGGCGGCCAGATAGAGGGTGGTGCCGGAGTTTCCCACGTCGATGGGTTCTTGGGGGATGGTAATACGGCCGGCCGTGCCGGTGATGACCCATTCTTCGCCGGTGCCGTCTTCCAGGACGGTCCGTTGTACCACGGCGCCCAGGCGCCGGCAGGCTTCCAGGCAGGAGAGGGCGTCAGAAGACAGGAGGGGCCTGATCAGCCGGCTTTCCCCCCGGGCCAGGGCGGCTATCAACAGGCCCCGGATGGTGTGGGACTTGGATGCGGGAACCGACAGGGTTCCTCCGATCTTTCCGGGTTTTACCGTCTGCTTCAAACCAACCTCCAGAATTAAACAAGGGAAAGCGGCCCCCGCCGGGAGGAACCATCAACAGCCACCGCCGGCAACCGGAGACGGAGGGGGCGGGCTGCTCCCCGAGCCGGTGAAACCGTTCGAGGGGAGAGTCCTTCCCCGGCAGTCTACGGTCGCCGGGCTGCTGTTTCTTCCCCCCGGCGGAGGCCTCTGCCCCCCGCCATGGTACCATTTTCTTCTTCGATATGGTACCCTGTGGTTCATGCACCAGATTCAATGGTATCCGGGTCACATGCACAAGACCCGCCGGCTCATCGCCGAAACCCTCCCCAAGGTGGACGTCATTTTCGAGCTCCTGGACGCCCGGATTCCCCTTTCCAGCCGGAATCCCCTGATCGAGGAACTTCTTCAGGAGGAACAGGACAAGGGGCGTATCCGGAAACCTTCGGTTGTGCTTTTGAATAAATCTGATTTGGCGGATCCCGGTGTCCTTTCTCTCTGGGTCGACTTTTTCAGCCAGGGCGGCCAGCCGGCCCTGCCCTTCGATTCCACCGGCCGGGGCGGGGTGGCCAAACTTCTGGGAGCGGCCCGGAAGGCGGTGGCCGAATCGGGCCGGGAAATCAAGGACCGGCCCCTGAAGGGAATGATCGTGGGGATCCCCAACGTGGGGAAATCAACCCTGTTCAACACCCTGGCGGGGGGGAAAAAAGCCAACGTGGGGGATAAGCCGGGGGTGACCCGGGATTTCCAGAAGGTCAAGGCGGGGGAGAATCTTCTTCTCTTCGACAGTCCCGGGGTTCTCTGGCCCAAGTTTGAAGACCCCGAGGCGGGGGCCCGTCTGGCCGTGCTGGGTTCCATCAAGGACAGCATCCTTCCCCTGGAAGAGGTGGCCGCCCGGGCCTGCCTTTTCATGCGGGACCTCTACCCCCGGAGGCTTCAGGAGCGGTACCGGCTGGAATCCCTGGAGGGGGAGCCGGAAGACCTCCTCGCCGAGATCGGCCGCCGCCGGGGCTGCCTGGTCAGGGGGGGCTCGGTGGACATGGTAAAGGCCGCCATGGTGGTTCTCAACGACCTGCGCAGCGGCCGCCTGGGCCTGGTCTGCCTGGAGACTCCTCCCCATGCTGGTTAAACAGCGGCGGTCCCTGGCGATTTCCTGCATGCTCATCTCCGCCCTCTCCTTCGGATTCATGGGTGTGGCGGTGAAAGGCACCGGGGGTCTGTCCCTCTTCCAGGGGGTATTTTTCCGGAATATTGTCATGCTGATTCTGGTTACCGCCTCGATGGCGGGGAAACCCCGGGAGACTTTCCGGGGGCGCAGAGAGAACCGGCCTTTTCTCATGGCCCGGTCGTTGCTGGGCCTGATCGGGGTAATACTCTACTTCTACACCCTGGCGCATCTCAATCTGGCGGATGCCACCATGCTCAACAAGCTCTCCCCCTTCTTTGTCACCCTCTTTGCCGCCCTGTTCCTGAAAGAGAAGCTGGGCAGGATCCAGATCCCCGCCCTGATACTGGCCTTTTTCGGGGCGGTGCTGATCATCAAACCCCGGTTTGACCTTTCGGTCCTGCCCGCCCTGACGGGTCTTCTTTCCGCCGTTACGGCGGGAGGGGCTTATACGCTGATCCGGTTCATGCGGGACCGGGAAAACCCCCAAACCATCATTTGGCATTTTTCCCTGGTTTCCTCCCTGGTCACCCTGCCCCTGGCGGTTTTCTTCTGGATTCCTCCGTCGCCCCTGCAGTGGGCGGCCCTGATCGGGACGGGGATTTTTGCCAGCGGCGGGCAGTTCTTTCTGACCTGGGCCTACCAGCTGGCTCCGGCGGGGGAGGTTTCGATATACAACTACAGCCACATCCTTTTTTCCGGGATCCTGGGCTATCTGGTTTTTCGTGAAGTTCCCGATGTTTTATCACTCCTGGGCGGGGCCCTTATCATTCTGGTCGCCCTGGGACTCTACCGGTTCTCCCTCAAGTCTACAAATTAAGGAGAAGAGTATGCCCCTTGTTTCCGTGATCATTCCCACCTACAACCGTTCGGCCCTGCTGGAAGAGGCGGTACGTTCTGTTTGTGTCCAGACCTGCCGGGATATGGAGATCATCGTCGCCGATGATGGTTCCTTCGATGAAACCGCCGGGGTTCTGCGGCGGCTGAAGAAGGAAAGCTGTTCCGGGCCGGGTACTCTGCCCTTTATTTTCCTGAGGCAGGATCACCGGGGCATGCCCGGACAGGTGCGGAATTTCGCCGCCGCCTCCGCCTCGGGGGAGTACCTGGCTTTTCTGGACTGTGATGATCTCTGGAAACCTGGAAAACTGGCCCGGCAATTGGCGTTTTTTCAGGAAAATCCCGACCTCCTGATCTCTCACACCCGGGAGATCTGGCTGCGGGAAGGGAAGGAGGTGTCCCAGAAGGGACAAAAGCACCGGCGCCAAGGAGATGTCTTCGAGGACGCCCTGGATAAATGCATCATCGGGCCCTCCACGGTGATGATGAAACGCTCCCTCTATGAGGAATTCGGCGGTTTCCGGGAGGATCTGGAGATTGCCGAAGACTATGAGTTCTGGCTTCGCATCACCGCCGCCCATCCCGTGGGGTATCTGGATGAACCGCTTACGGTAAAAAGGGCGGGAGACTGGGATCAGCTCTCAACGAAGTACGGCTACATTGAAATATTCCGCATCCAGGCCCTGCGGGGCCTGGTGGATCGGAGTTTTTTCCCGGGGGCCAAAGATATTACCGCCCGGAAGGTGCTGAGCCGAAAATGTGATATCCATGCCCGGGGATGCCGGAAGCGGGACCGGATTTCCGAGGCAGAGCGGTACGAGGCGTTGGCGAAACAGTACCACTCCTGATATAATCAGGGCTATGGCAAATTCATTTCAGCATATTCTTGTATACGGTATCGGCGGCGTGGGGGGATATTTCGGCGGCCTTCTGGCCCACGGGATAAATACGGGCCCCGCCGGGGGAACCCAGGTTCATTTCATTGCCCGGGGCGAACATCTGAAGGCGATTCAGGAAAAAGGACTGACCCTGAAAACCGCCGACGGCCAGACCCGGCGCTGTATTCCCAACACCGCTTCCGACGATCCTACCCCCCTGCCCATGGTTGACCTGGTGCTTCTCTGTGTGAAGGGCTACGACCTTCCCGGGGCTCTGGATTCCATCCGGGAAAAAGTCACCCCCTCCACGGTGATTCTTTCCCTGATGAACGGGGTGGACGTGGCGGACCGGGTCCAGCGTCAGCTTGACCGGGGGATCATCCTTCCCACATGCGTCTATGTTTCTTCCCGCATCTCCGCCCCCGGCGAGGTGACCCAGATGGGCCCTGCCGGTCGGATCCTCACGGGGAACCGCACGGGCCGCCGGGATCTCTACCCCGAAGACCTCCTGATGCTGGCCCTCAAGGCGGGCTGGAACGTGGAGTGGCTGGAGAAACCCGAAGAGGCGGTCTGGAAGAAGTACCTTTTCATCGCCCCCTTCGCCCTGGTTACCGCCTCCCGGTCTCTCACCATCGGGGGCGTGCTGAAAGATCCCGAAGCCCGGCAGGAGCTTCTTGCCGTGATGGACGAAGTGATGGCCGTTTCCGCCTCTCAGGGGACTCCCCTTTCCGAAGAGGTCCGGGAGGCCACCCTGCAGACCGCCGCCTCTTTTCCTGAAGAGACCAAAACATCATTTCAGCGGGATGTGGAATCGGGGCGGTCCCAGAATGAACGGGATCTTCTGGGGGACACCCTTGTGCGGTTTGGCCGGGAAGGAGGGGTTCCCACCCCGGTGATTGAAAAAATTCTGGGGATCCTGGAGAAATAGATCCTTCCGGGGTAGACTGGAAGAACATGAAAAAGCAGCGCTGGTTTATCATCCTTTTTTTCTCGGGACTCCTCTTTCTCTTCGGCTGTGAGGTGGAACAGAAGGTGGCCCTCAGGATTGACGGCACCGGAACCCTGGCGGGGGAGGTCCGCCTCCATCCCGTTCTGGCAGCCTATCTGACCGATCTTTCCCTGGCGGTTTCCTCCGGAGGTGATCAGGTTCCTCTCTTTGACCTGCCCCGGCTGGAAGAGGCGTTTTCCCGCAGCAGCGGCGTAGTCCTGACGGAACTTTCCAACCCCCGCCGGGAAGTGCTCAGGTTTGTCCTTGGTCTGGAGGATCTGAACGCTCCCTTCGCCGCGCTGCCCCGGACGGACCGGAACATCATTGAATTCCGCCGCCGGGGCGAGGAGGCGGTATTGGATCTTGTCTTGACCAGGGAAAACTTTTCCCAGGTTTCGGCCTTTTTCCCCGCCCTTGATCAGGGGCTCCTGGATTATTTCATCCCCCAGGGAGAGAGCTTTGTCAGCGAAGAGCTCTATAAGGAAGATCTGGCCTACGCCCTGGAGGATTATCTTGAAGGGTACCGGCTGGACCAGGTCCTGGAGCAGTCGGTGATCACGATAGCCATCGATACGGGGGGCCGTGTGGTATCCCAGCGGGGCGGGCGGCTTTCCGCAGGGGGGGTTGTTTTTACCATCCCCCTGCTTAAGGTTCTTCTTCTGAACCAGCCCCTGGAGTATCATCTGACATTTCTGCCCCGGTAACGGAAAAATCACCGTGTCAGGCTCCCTGAAACGGTGATGTTGTATTATATTAAAACTATGGAAAGTCGGTTTAACGAGGGGAAACGGGTCTTCTTCGTCTATCCCCACAGTGTATTTCAGGAAAATCTCATTCAGAATCTGGTAAACCAGGAGTATGAAATCTACCTGATCAAGGACCATACCTATATCAACACCATCATCGAGGCCTATCCCGATGCCATACTGTTTCTCAACATAGACAAGGGGCTCACCCGGGATGAATGGGAAAAATTCATCCGGAGCCTCCTTGATTCGGTGGGACAGCCCACCTTCAGGATCGGAATCATAAGCTACGAGTTTGAAAAACCCCTGGCGGAATTATACCTGATGGAGCTTTCCCTTCCCGGGGGATACATTCAGCTGAAGCAGAGCCTCGACAAGGCTACCAGCATCATCTCGAAAACCCTGGAAGCCAACGAAGTTCGGGGCCGGAGGAAGTACGTCCGGTGCCAGATGGAGCCTGAGCGGGCCCCCGATTTCAATGTCATGATGGATGGTGCCCTGGTGAAGGGAAAGGTTCTGGATATAAGCTCCGCGGGAATGGCTGTCTCGGTCTCCGGCGGGATGGAATTTCAGAAGAATCTCCTCCTCCGGGATATTCAGATCAATCTGACAGGCCGACGCCTCCGGGTCTCCGGGGTGGTCATTGGTTTCCGGGAAAGCTCCGGAGGACCCAAGGTCTTTGTCCTTCTCTTTGACAAGTCGGTGGACTCTGAAACCCGGGGGACCATTAGAAATTTTGTGAACAAGCGGCTTCAGGAGCAGCTGGACCAGAAATTCCAGTCCCAGAAAGCTCTATAATTGTAAAAGTTCCTTCAGGGACCTTTTATCCAGGACCTCGAAATAGAGGCGTTCTTCCGAGGAAAGAATGACTTCCTGAACCGGCCGTCCGAAGAAAGCGGCAAGAGAAGAAATCTCTTCTGTTTCGCCGGGGACTCCCGACAGTTTTCTTTTAGCCGCACCCTGAGTTACCGGTTTAACCCTGGAGATATCATCGAAGGGAATCTCATAAACGGTTTTTTCGTATTTCTTCTTAGACGTTTTCATGATGAATCCCATCAGGGCCGATTCTTTCTCGAAATCTTCAAACACCAGGGTTTCACCGGCCAGGAACAGGAGACCCGACAGCTCCCGCTCTTCCCTGAGGGTTGATCCCAGTAACCGGGCAAAGCTGCGGAACCGGATTTCACCGCCGTATTGTTGTTCTCTTTCTGTCCAGAATTCTTCCGTTTCATTATCAGTCATACCATGACTATACAACAGCACCACCTCTTTGACATCCCCCTTCTTTGAGGCTACACTGACTGCGGCCTTATCGGGGCTTCGGAGGGAAGTTTTTCAGTGGATTCCGGAGAACAGCGCCGCAGCAAGTATGATGAACTGCTCAGTTTTATCGATGGCAGGACGGTTCTTACCCGGGAAGAACGGGCGGCCATGAACACCCTTCTCTGGTCTTTCCAGGAAGAGTGGATGTATCTGTGGCTCCGTACCAGGGACCGGGGGCTCCTTTCGGAAATCATCTCCCTGGCCCACCGGCTTCAGGCCCTGGGCCGGGAACGCGGTATCGCCGTGGTTACCCTCTACGGCCAGGTGCTGGAGGAGCGGGCCCTCAGTTTCGATCACACCGATTACGAGGAAGTTTTGAGACTTTTCCCTCAGCTGGTTCAGGCCCTGGGAGCGGCGGTTTCATGAACAGAATCATCATCATGGACCCTCCCGGTAATCATCTTGCCCTTTTAGCCCGGATATTCTGGGAGGACGGATACGATCTTTCTCTGGTAAGGGATGAAGACCTCTTCTGGAAGAGAATGAAGATCGTCAGTTTTGATGCGGCCATAGTCCTGGTGTCACCGGAATTACCCGATGCTGAGGCGTTCTGCCAGCGGTTCAAACAGGAGTATGGGGGGCAGGGGATCTCTCTTATCCTGCTTTTTGCTTCTTCAGCACCGCATTCCCCCGGTCTCTACCTGCGGTGGGGGGCTTCAGATTATCTGCGCCCCCCCTGGGATAAAGATGAACTGCTGGTTATCACCGAAATGAATATCAAAGAACGGGAACAGATTCACTTCCTCATGGAGAGGAACTACATCCTGGATAAGGCGAACCAGGAAAAGGACCGGTTTTTTTCCATCCTCAGCCACGACCTGAAGGCTCCTTTTCAGGGACTGGTGGGGCTGCTGGAGATACTCTACGGCGAATTTGACGACCTCCCCGAGGAGGAGATCAAGGGATATATTCAGAACATTCACGACTCCACCAAAAGGACCTACCGGGTTCTGGAAAACCTTCTGGACTGGTCGGGGTTTCAGGCGGGGCGGCTTCGATGGAGTCCTCAGGATCTCGATCTTCGGGTTCTGGCGGATGACACCATCTCCCTCTTTCCCTTCTGCTCGCGGGACAAGGGAATTACCCTGATCAACCGGGTGCCGGAAAATTTCCTTGTTTTCGCCGACCAGCGGATGATTGAGTCGGTGATGAGGAACCTGGTTTACAACGGCATCAAATTTTCCCACCCCGGCGGCGAAGTGGTTATCTCCGCCCGGGAATCGGTGGACTACTACGAGGTTTCGGTGGATGACCAGGGAGTAGGCATCTCCCGGGAGAATCTTTCCCGGATTTTCAGCCGGGGCCTCACCGGGAGTTCTCCTGGTACCGCCCAGGAAACCGGAACGGGCATGGGGCTCCAGCTGGCCATGCAGTTCATAGAAAAACACGGCGGCCAGATATGGATCCACAGCGAACCCGGCGAGGGCTCCCGTGTCCGTTTCAGCCTGCCCAAACGTCAGGTCCCTCTGGACCGGGGTGTCTGAACAACCAGGTTGCTTTCCGGTTTTTCCCCCGCTATAATGATATCCGATGAAACCCTTGGGGACAGTTTTCCTGGTGGACGGCGACCGGGAGGTCCGGGAGTCGCTGCCCGGGTATCTCCTTCTGGAAGACCTTCATGTCCGCTGTTTTCCCGGGGTGGCCGGGGTTGTCGAAGCGGTTCTTGAGGAACACCCCGTCCTCATCGTTCTCGAGGTGGATCTTCCCGACGGATCCGGATTTCTCCTGGCCCGGGAGCTCCGGATCCATACGAAGGCTCTCCTCATCTTCCTGACATCCCGGGCCAGTGAGTCGGACAGAATCACCGGTTTTGAACTGGGGGCCGATGACTACGTGATAAAACCTTATTCACCCAAAGAAGTGGTTCTGAGGATTCGGGCCCATCTGCGCCGGACCGTTCCCCTGGGGGGAGACCTGCTCTGGAGCGGCCGATGGATTCTGGAGGACAGGATTCTCCGGATTGATGAAGAAAACCACCAGGTGCATCTGGAGGAGAAAGAAGTGGCCCTTACCAGCTCGGAGTGGAAGGTCCTGACCTATCTGGTGTTTCACGGTCCCGAGGTTCGAACCCGGGATGATATCCTTTCGGGATGTCTGGAGTACTGTTTTGATGGATACGACCGCACCGTGGATACCCACGTCAAGAACATACGGGCTAAACTGGATCATATCGGCTGGATTGAAACGGTTCGGGGCTATGGTTACCGTTTCCGGGGACACCGGCTCACCTAAAAGCTCCTGTTATCGGGACGTCTTTCCCTGCAGGGTTACCACGATCTGCCGTGCTCCTCCCCGGTTCCTGTGCTCGCACAGGTAGACCCCCTGCCAGGTTCCCAAATTAAACCGGCCCCCAGTAATCGGCAGGGTCAGGCTGGCCCCCAGGAGGGCGCTTTTCCCGTGGGCGGGCATGTCATCGGGGCCCTCCAGGGTATGGACGTAGTAGGGCTCTCTTTCAGGAACCAGATGGTTGAAAAGGGATTCCAGATCCCGCCGCACATCGGGATCGGCGTTTTCATTGAGGCTCAAAGAAGCGGAGGTATGTTTCAGGTGGAGGTGGGCCAGCCCTGTCTCGATGTCGGCCAGCTCCGGCAGCGCCGCTTCCAGTTCTCCGGTGATCAGGTGGAATCCCCGGTTCCGGGGTTTCAGGGTGATTTCTTTCTGTATCCAATTCATTTATCCAGCATAGCCGAAAAAACCGGCCTTGTGCTATAGTCGGGTATGCTGCCCGGGAAGCCCCATTTTTGTGAAGTTTTTCTTCTTGTAAAACGACGATTCTCGAGGATAAACACCTGCGCTCAGATAAAATCGCGCAGGTCCTCATCCTCTGCATCGTCGTTTTACAAGGCCCGCAACGGGTTCACAAAAATGAAGCCTGCAGGGCCATTTTGGCGGTTTTTATGCAGGGATATTTCCGATTCGACAGAGAGTGTCGAATCGGAAATTTTCAAGATTCACCTCGCCAAAAATAGAGTACCAACTTTTTTTCTTTTAAAGACGCCAAAATGGAATGGGGAATGCTGCTGATCCATCCCCCCGGGGCCCGGGCGGGGGAGCCCTTTCCCGGTCCCGCCCGCCTGGCGGGGGCTCTGAAAAGCGCCGGGGCCCCCTGTTTCGTTTGGGACGCTTCTCTCGAGGGGCTTCTCTTTCTGGCAGAGCAGGCCCTTCCGGTTCCGGGGGATACCCGGCGTAACCGGGCGGTGAAAAACAGGGAGGCGGTCTTATCGGGCCTTTCCGGGCCGGAAGGATACCGGAATTTTGACCGGTACAGACAGCTCGCCGAATACCTGGATACTCTTCTCCCCTCCCACAGCCGGGGCGACCGGTGGGATATTACCCCTTCCAACTATACCGATGCCTTCCGGGATCCCCTGGAGCCTGGGGATCTGGCCGCCGCCGCGGAAAACCCCGAAGAGAGCCCCTGGTTCCCCTGGTTCTCCCGTAGGATTCCCGAGCTGATGAAAGAGGGGTTTCCCGCAGGGCCCCCCCGCCGGGCGGGGATCTCCTTCAGCTTTCTCAGCCAGGCCCTGCCGGGGATGGCCCTTGCGGGATTTCTGCGCCGGGAGTATCCGGAAATGGAGATTTTTTTCGGCGGCGGCCTGATCACCTCCTGGATCCGGCGGTTTGGTTCCCTTCCTTTTCTGAGGCCCTGGGCTGACCGGGTGGAGGCGGGAGCCGGAGAGGATGAGGTGGCTCCCGGCCGGAGGAAGGACGCTCTTACCCACGATTTTTCCGATGTTCATGGCCTGCCCTACCTGTCCCCGGGGCTGGTTCTGCCCTTTGGTTCCGCCCTGGGCTGCCCCTGGCGGAAGTGCACCTTCTGTCCCGAGACCTGCGAGCAGAATCCCTATCAGCCCCTGGGGGCCCGGCGGAGCCTTAAGGAAATGCGGTTCCTGGGGGAGCTCTACGGGCCGGTTCTTTTTCACATCACCGACAGCGAGATTTCCCCGGCCCTGTTGAAGGGCCTGGCCGAAGGGGGGGTGGGTGTGCCGTGGTACGGGTTCGCCCGGTTCTCGTCCCTCCTGGAGGATCCGCAGTTCTGCCGCCGCCTGGCGTTGGCGGGATGCCGGATGCTGGCCCTGGGACTGGAATCGGCGGATCCCGCGGTGCTGAAGGCCATGAACAAGGGAATTGACCTGAAAAATGTCCCGGGAATCCTGGAGAACCTGAAGGCGGCGGGGATTGGTACCTACGTGTACCTCCTCTTTGGCACCCCCGGGGAGGATGAGTCCGCCGCCCTGCGGACTCGGGATTTTACCGCCGCTCACGCTCATCTTATGGATTTTATCAGCCCCGCCCTGTTCAACATGCCCCTGGGGCCGGGAGCCGATTCCGGAACCGTTTCCGAAGGCCCGGGGCTGCGGTCCGCTCCCTTGAGCCTCTATCGGGATTTTGAACATCCCCGCCTCTGGAACCGGGACAGGGTCCGGCGGTTTCTTACGGCGGATTTCCGTGGGACCCCGGAGATAAGGGCGGTGCTGAACCGGACGCCTCCCTTTTTTACTTCCAGTCACGCCCCTTTCTTTCTGTGAAATCATTCCAAACCATCTGCTGTTTCGCACCGGGGGTAAAAAAGCCCCGCCGTTCAGGCGGGGCGGTAGATTCGGCAAGATTGCCGGTCGCCGGGGTGGTAAGGGTCAGCGGCCGCGGGCTTCTGCGGCGGGCCCTGATCCGGCTACTCCTCTTCCAGGGTGGAAGCGATAAACAGCTCTTCCAGCTGCTCCTCTTCCACCAGCCCCGGTGCCTCGGTCATGAGGCAGGTGGCCTTCTGGGTCTTGGGAAAGGCGATGACGTCCCGGATGGAGTCGGTTCCTAAAAGCAGCATGATCAGCCGGTCCAGTCCCAGGGCCAGGCCTCCGTGGGGGGGGGCGCCATACTTCAGGGCATCCAGGAGAAAGCCGAACTTGTCCCGGGCCGCCTCCTCGTCTATCCCCAGGATGGAGAAGACCTGTTCCTGCAGCCTCCTGTCGTGGATACGGATGCTGCCGCCGCCCACCTCACAGCCGTTCATCACCAGGTCGTAGGCGTTGGTGCGGATGGCGTAAATGTCGTCATCCAGGAGGTGTTCATCCTCGGGGACCGGAGCGGTGAAGGGATGGTGCAAGGCCGAGGGTTTGGCCCGGTGATCCTTTTCAAACATGGGAAAGTCCACCACCCAGGTGAAGGCGAAGGAGGCCGGGTCGTAGAGACCCAGCTTGCGGCCGAAGTGGAGCCGCAGCTCCGAAAGACTCTGGCATACCACCTCTTCCCTGTCCGCCAGGAAGATCAGCACGTCCCCGGTTTCAGCCTTCATGGTTTCGTAGAGGGCCCGGGTTTCTTCTTCGCTGAAAAACTTGATGATGGGGGACTGGGGCCCTTCGGGGTTCATCCTGATCCACGCCACTCCCTTGGCCTTGAACTGGGCTGCCAGGGAGGTCATGTCGTCCAGGTCCTTCCGGCTGAGTTTCTCCGAGTGTCCCTTCAGGTTGATGGCCCGGACACAGCCCCCGTCCTCCACGGCCTTGCGGAACACGGTGAACTGGCTCTTCCGGAAAATGTCCGTCACCTCCTGAATTTTCAGACCGAACCGCAGATCCGGAGCGTCGTTGCCGTACTCCGCCATGGCCTTCTGGTAGCTGATCCGGGGCAGCGGAAGAGCCAGCTCTTCCCCTCTAAGCTCTTTGAAGAGCCGGGCAAAGAGGCCTTCCACCATGGCCATCACGTCTTCCTTGTCCACGAAGGCCATCTCCAGGTCCACCTGGGTAAACTCGGGCTGCCGGTTGGCCCTCAGGTCTTCATCCCGGAAACAGCGGGCGATCTGGATGTACCGGTCGAAACCGGCGATCATCAGGGCCTGCTTGTAGAGCTGGGGGCTCTGGGGGAGGGCGAAGAATTTTCCCGGATTCACCCGGCTGGGAACCAGATAGTCCCGGGCACCTTCGGGGGTGGCCCGGCCCAGGATGGGGGTTTCGATATCCACAAAGTCGTTGTCTTTGAAATATTCCCTGATCAGGCTGACCACCCGGCTGCGGAAGATGAGCATCTCCTGCTGTTTGGCTCCCCTCAGGTCCAGGAACCGGTTTTTCAGCCGCGATTCCTCGTTGACCCCTTCGGCGTGCTGCACGTCGAAGGGGGGGGTGGCGGATTTGTTCAGGAGTTCGAAATCGGTGACGTAGAGCTCCACCTCTCCGGTATCAAGCCGGGCGTTTCCCATCCCCTCGGGCCGGGCTCTCACTTCGCCGGTGACGGAAATGACATCCTGACTCCGCAGGTGGTGGGCTTCTTTATGAAAATCTCCCGCCGTTTCGGGGTGGAAGACCACCTGGGTCAGACCCCAGCGGTCCCGGAGGTCGATGAAGGCCACTCCGCCGTGGTCCCGGTAGTTTTCCACCCAGCCGCTTAAGGTGGCTTTGCTGCCGGCATCGGCCCGTCTCAGTTCTCCGCATCTATGGGTACGTTTCAGTCTCATTATCTTCCTGCCTCAAGTTTTTCCTGTAAAATTTTCTGGGCGATTTTCGGGTTCGCCGATCCGCCGGTGGCCTTCATGATCTGGCCCATGAGAAAGCCGATCTGCCGCTGCTCTCCGGCCCGGACCGCTTCCACCACCTGGGGATGGGCGGTGAAGACCTGCTCCACCACCGCTGTCAGTTCGCCCTGGTCAGCCACCTGTTCCATCCCCCGTTCCTTGACGATGGCCTCGGGGTCCTTGTCTTCCTGAAAGAGGATTTCCAGCACTTCCTTGCCCATCTTGTTGCTGATCCGGTCCTTTTCCACCAGGTTGACCAGTTCCGCCATCCGCCCGGGGGTCAGGGGGCTTTCATCCAGGGTCAGTCCGTCCCGGTTCAGAAGCTTCTGAATATCCGAACCGAGCCAGCTCGCCGCCGCCTGGGCGGGGGCGCCGGCCTGAACGGCGGCTTCGAAAAAATCCGCCGTGGTTTTCTCGGCGATGATGAAGTCCAGCTGCTGGTCGTTAAGCCCGTGGGCCTCCCGGAGCCGCTGTTTCCGGTTCAGGGGAAGCTCCACCATCAGGTCGTCCACCCCGGCGAGGAATTCCGGACCCGGGGCGAAGGGGGGCAGGTCGGGTTCGGGGAAGTACCTGTAATCGTGGGCGTTTTCCTTGCTCCGCATGCCGGCGGAACGGTTCTGCCCTTCATCCCAGAGCCGGGTTTCCTGTTCCACCGTACCTCCCGATTTCAGGACCTTGGCCTGCCTTTTGGCTTCGTACTCCAGGGCTTTCTTGACAAACCGGGAAGAGTTGAGGTTTTTGATCTCCACCTTCCGCCCCAGGCCCTTGCCTCTTTCGTTAAGGCTGATGTTGGCGTCGCACCTCATGGAGCCCTCCTCCATGTTGGCGTCGGTGACTCCCAGGTAGCGGACCATCCGCTGGAACTGCTGCAGAAAAAGCTCCGCCTCTTCGCCGCTTTCCAGATCCGGCTCGGTGACAATTTCCAGCAGGGGCGTTCCCGCCCGGTTATAGTCCAGCCGGGACTGATAGGGGGTATGGATCATCTTACCCGCGTCCTCTTCGAGGTGGACATCGTGGAAACGGATGGTTTTTATATTACCATCCCCCAGGTCGATGTCCATGGTGCCCCCCAGCCCGCAGGGGGAAGCGTACTGGGTGATCTGGTAATTCTTGGGCATGTCGGGGTAAAAGTAGTTCTTTCTTTCGAACACCGCCTTTTCACTGAGCCGGCAGTTCAGGGCCCGGGCCACCAGGTAGCTTTTCTTTACCGCCTCTTCGTTCAGCGAAGGCAGCACTCCGGGGTAGCCCAGGCAGACGGGGCAGACGTTGGTGTTGGGTTCGTCGCCGAACCGGTTGGGACAGCCGCAGAAAATCTTGGTCTTAGTCAGAAGCTGGATGTGAATCTCCAGGCCGATAAAAATCTGATAATCCATCAGTTCGCCTCCCTTCCGATATCCAGGGCTCCCGGGGGAGAAGGAACCGGGTAGACCTCACGAAACCGCCGGGCCAGGGAGAAGAGGCGGTTTTCCCCGAAGGCGGGGGCCATGAACTGGACCGCCGTGGGCAGGCCTTCCTTCAAAGCTGTGGGGACCGACAGGGCGGGCAGGGCCGCCAGGTTGGCGGCGCCGGTAAAACGGTCCGCCAGCTTCTGCTGGAACGGATCAAGACCCCCTTCGCCGTGGGGAAAGGCCTGGGTGGGAAAGACGGGCATCATCACCGCCCGGGTGGTCTGGAAGACCCGGGCGAAGTCGTTTCTGATGGCGGTGCGGATCCTCTGGGCCCGGATGTAGTACTGATCCTGGAATCCCGACCGCAGCACGTAGGTTCCCAGGAGAATCCTCAGTTTTACCTCCGGTCCGAACCCCTGGTGACGGCTCTCCTGGACCAGGCTGTCCGGGTCTTCCGTCCCGGGTGCCCGCAGGCCGTACCGGATGCCGGTGTACCGGGCCAGGTTGGCGCTGGCTTCGGCGGTGGCGATGGTGTAGTAGGCGGGAACCCCGTATTCCAGGGTGGGAAGTTCCACCTCCTCCACGGGATAACCCAGATTTTTCAGGGTTTCCACCGCCTCATCGTAGGCGGCCTGCACCGGAGGGGTGAGCCCCAGGTCTCCCCTGAGGACTCCCACGGGGGAACCGTCTTCCAGGTCCGCCACCCGGGGATGGGCGCTGCCGCCGTCCTCGGGATGAGCCAGGGATGTGTTGTCCCGGGGATCCATTCCCCGCATGGTTTTATAGACCTCTTCCAGCAGGTCAACATCCCGGGCCAGGACGCCGATCACCTCCAGGGAGGAGGCGTAGGCCACCAGACCGTACCGGGAGACCGTGCCGTAGGTGGGCTTCAGTCCATAAACCCCGCAGAATGCCGCGGGCTGCCGCACCGATCCGCCGGTGTCGCTTCCCAGGGCAAAGGGTACCTGTCCCAGGGCCACAGCGGCGGCGGAACCGCCGCTGGAACCGCCCACCACCCGGGTAAGATCCCAGGGGTTGCTGGTCTGACCCAGGGCCGAGTCGTCGGTGGAGGAACCCATACCGAATTCATCCAGGTTGGTTTTTCCCACCGGGACGGCTCCCGCCGCGATCAGTTTCTCCACCGCCGTGGCGGAGAAGGGAGAGGTAAATTGTTCAAGAATCTTCGAGCCGCAGGTCAGGGGAAGTCCCGCCACGGCGATATTATCCTTAACCCCGAAGGGCATTCCCCCCAGGCTTCCCCGAGGGTCTCCGGCGGGAGCCAGGGCTTCGGCTTCCCTGAGGCTTAAAAAGGCGTGGATTTTTTCCTCTCCTGCGGCGACTTCTTTTAAATACTGCCGCCGGCCGGCGGGGTCTGTCAGAACCTGGTTCCATTTTCCCATCCCCGACCCCCTAAAGCACGTTCGGGATGGTAAAAAACCGTTCATCCCGCTCGGGGGCCCGGTCCAGCAGTTCGTCGGGGCTGTTCCTGCCGGGTTCGTCGGGACGAACCACGTTCTCATCCTGAAAGGCGTGGGTGGTAGGGGCCAGATGGTCCACATCAATCTCCCTCATTTTGGTAAAATAGGAGAGCATCTGGTCCACCATCTCCGTCAATTTTTGAGCCTCCCCCTCTCCCAGGGAGAGACGGGCCAAGGCCGCGGTGGTTTTCAGTTCTGATTTATCCATAGATTCTCACAATACTTTGGATGGGATCATTTAGTCAATCCGCCTATCATTCTTATCTAAATCTTGTTGATTCTATAGAGATTTTCAAATAAAATAGTGTTATCTTTGAAATAGTCTAAATATGAGGAACTTTTTAATGGGATATGAATTGGATGATCTGGACCGTAAAATTGTTCAGGAACTGCAGAGGGATTCACGGAAACCTTTCCAGGAAATCGCCCGTGATCTGAAGGTTTCCGGCGGTACCGTCCATGTCCGCTATAACAAAATGAAGGAAGAGGGATTCATCCGGGGAGGGCGTCTGGCCCTGGATCCTCAGAAGCTGGGTTATACGGTCTGTGCCTTCATCGGCATAAATCTTCATAATGCCCGGGACGTCAACAAGGTGATACAGGACCTCTCCCATCTGCCCCAGATTGTGGAGGCCCACTTTACCACCGGCAGCTACAACCTTTTCCTGAAGGTGGTGGAAAAAAGCATTCCCGGCCTTCATACCTTTTTAGCGGAAAATCTCCAGATTATCCCCGAGATACAATCCACCGAGACCCTTCTGTCCCTCGATATGGTGATTGAGCGGGAAATAATCCTTCCGTGATGTGCCGTTTTTGTTCTTTTTTCCGGAAAGAAGCCGCCATTCTTGCGAATTCGGTACCATTACAGTAGTATTGCAGCATGGGACTTCTCCATACAGCCGCTTCAAAGCGGGATGGCGGGGGACATCAGCAAGGGGATTCTCCTCCTGATGCTCTGAGTGCCGAGGACAGAACTTCTCCCCCCGAAACCCGCCGGAGCTGCCAGGTTTGTGATATCCTGTTTGAAAACAATGACAATTGTCTGGTCCTTCTGGACCTTGAAGGGAAGATTATCCGTTCCAATCTGGAAAGACATAGCCTTTATGATTCTTCTCTTCCGAAAACCCTTTCCGAAGTTCTCATAATTGTTCACCACCAGCACTGGGAGGAGCTGACTCTGGGGATTGAATCTCTTTTACAGGGGGAACGGAACCGCTTCTCCTTCGAGGGAGAATCTTCCGCTGACGGATGGATTCACATGGAAGCCCATCTTGTCAGGGATGGTGACAACGGCGCCTCTCTGGTGCTTCTTTCTATCCGGGACCTGAGCGAAAAAATGAAACTCAATCGGCAGGTGGCGTGGGCGGAGACTCATTCGGCCATGCTTCTCAAGGCGATTCCCGATGTGATGCTCCGGTTCAACCATAAAGGGATCCTCATAGACTCGTTTCTTCCTGAGGATTTTTCCCTCCTTTTTGACAAGGCCCCCGAACTGGGCCGTGTCCTGGAAAGAATCTTTTCCCCCGAAGTCAGTGCCCGGATCCGGGAGCAGATGGATCTGCTCAGGCGGGATGGGAAGATGAAGGTTTTCAGTTTCACCATCCGTCGGCGGGGCCGGCTCCACTATTTTGAAGCCCGGCTCCTGGGAATGGAGGAGGGCCGTTTTTTCATCCTTCTGAGAAACATCGACCGCCTCCGCCGCCAGATGAACTCTCTACAGAAAAGCCGGGAACTGTTCCGGGTTACCATCGGCTCTTTGCTGGACGGGGTTATCATCACCGACCGGCGCGGCCGCATCCAGGAGATCAATGAACCGGTCACCTCCATGCTGGGGGTTACCGCCGAAGAAGCCCTGGGCAAACCCTTTTGGGCGGTGATTCATCCCCGGACAGAAGGGTGGGAAGAGAATCGGAAGCAGCTCATGACCCGGGTCTTCCAGGAACGGCAGACCGCCAGCCTCGAGGAGGGTATCGCCGTAGTGAGCCCCCAGGGCGATATCCGGGTTTTGACCCTCTATTATTCTCCCATCGAGCGGGATGAAAAGGAGCTCCTCTGGGGGGGCGTGCTGATTCTGAGGGATGTGACCAGCCAGTACGACTGGAAGAACAAGGTAAAGTTTTTAAGTTTTCACGACAGGTTGACCGGGCTCTATAACCGGGCCTTTTTTGATGAGGAGATGCGCCGTATTGAAAGGGAAGCGGTTTCTCCCCTCTCCCTCATCAATATGGACATGAACGGCCTTAAACTGGCTAACGACGGTTTTGGACACGAAGAGGGGGATCGGCTTCTGAAGAAACTGGCGGCGGTGCTCCAGTCGGTCTGCCGGCGGGATGATGTGGTGGCCCGGTGCGGGGGCGATGAGTTTTCGGTGATCCTCCCCGGCGCCACGGAAGAAGTGACCCAGGTCATCGTTGGCCGGATTCGGGAGAAAACCGAAGAGCTCAACAGGGAAGAAGGGGTCGTTCCCTTGAGCTTTGCCGTTGGCTGGGCCACCCTTCAGGAGGGAGAAACTCCCGATGATATGATATCCAGGGCCGATGAGGCCATGTACAAGGACAAACTCGATAACCGGCAGGCTTTCAGGGATCGGGTCTATGACACTTTCCGGAAATCCCTGGTCCGATGGCAGTTCAAGAGTCTCGAGAGGATGACCGCCTTTGGGGTCCTAACCCGGCGGTTCGGCGAGTATCTTGATCTTGATGACGACATGGTTGAAAGGCTGGAACAGCTTTCCCTCTTCGGGGTCATAGGGGTTTTGGAACAGGGAAATATTCCGGTGGATCTATTTTCTGAAGAGAGCCGTGAGGCCCGGGAGCGGTGTGCGGTGGTGGGATACCGGGTGGCCCTGACCCTTCCCCATCTGGCGCCCCTGGCGGACGAAATCCTGGCCCGTTTTGAAAGGTGGGACGGCAAGGGGGTTCCCCGGGGTATTGCCGGAGACGAAATCCCCCTTCTTTCCCGGGCGGTCCGGGTGGCGGCGGCCTTCTTTTTTTCTCCTTCAACCCAGGATGGGGCAGAGGTTTTAAGAGACAGAGCCGGCACTCTCCTGGACCCTTACCTGACGGAAAGGTTTATCCGTTTTCTTGAAGATCAGGAAGACATCCTTCGTTTTGACGAATACGAAGAAGATATTTAGCTGGCCTGACTTCTATCGTAAATAACTGGCTGCCGTATATCCCACATACATGAGCAGAAGAAAAACTCCCTGCCGGGGTTTGATGGCTTTTTTTTCAAAATGGGTAATTCCTTTAAATGTTAAAAGAATCAGAAGCATCACCGGAAGCTGCAGAAAGTAGAAACCAGGGGGAACCACCAGGCCGCCCGGGGTGGCGGAGGCGGAAAAACCCACCACAAAGAGCACATTCAGAATATCCGCTCCGATGATGTTGCCTACGGCCAGTTCGCCGTGGCCCTTCCGGGCGGCGGTGACGGCGGTAACCAGCTCGGGGAGGCTTGTTCCGAAGGCTACCAGGGTGGCGGCAATCACCGCCTGGGGGATTCCTATCCGGTAGGCGGAGACCTCCACCGCCGGAATCAGCACTTTGGAGGATAGAATGATCAGCGCCACCCCTGCCGCCAGCTTGAGAAGCAGAATCCCCGCGGGGGCGGGTCTTGTTTCTTCTTCCACCTCTTCGGTCATCTCCATGATGGCGTCCCGGGACCAGCGGATGGAAACCCAGAGATAGAAGGCCAGAAGGATGACGAAGAGGAAACCCACGGCCTGGGGAATCCGGCCTCCCAGGGGAGCATCCCGAAAAAAGGCGGCGTAGGGCAGGCTTACCACCACCAGCAGAACTCCCGCTCCCACCTGGAGCCAGCCCTGCCGGTTAACCATCTGTTTGTCCAGGGTGAGGGGGCCGATAAGGGAGGCGATGCCGATGATTAATCCGGTGTCGCAGATGATGGACCCCACGGCGTTTCCCAGAGCCAGGTCGGGATTCCCCTGAATTGCCGCCATGACCGAGACCGCCGCCTCCGGCAGGGTTGTTCCCAGGCTGACAATGGTGGCGCCGATGAGCACCTTGGGAATCTTCCAGAGAAGAGAGAGGCGTACCGCCTCTTCCACCAGGATGTCGGCACCCTTGCTCAGGGTATAGAGGGTGGCAAAGATGATAAGAAAGAGAACGATGGTGGGGAGGGATTCGACAGTTCCCACAATAAAGGCTTCCATGACGGCTCCTTTTCCGGTGCGGGTGCGGGGACGGGGATAAAAAAAAGCCCCTATCCACAACCTCCCGCTGCCTAAAACAAACGAAAAAACCCCGCCTTCGGCGGTGGGTTCTTTCCCAGGTAGATTTGGATAAAGGTCTTGCTGTGCCCGCTGGTAACGGGTGAGGCACGCCGGGTTTGATTTTCCTCCGGAAAATCAACCGTACTGACGACGGGTCTCTTCCTGATTCCGCCCGGGCGGGCAGAGAACCGGGAATGGGCTACTCCCCTTTTATTTTTATTATACTATAAAACCATTTTATCGGAGTCAATAGGGGCCGGTAAAGAGGAGTGGAAGCCTTGATTCTTGTCTGACCGTCAGAGTATCAATGATATCTTTCCGGACCGGTTTTTCATTTTGAGCATGGTTTCCACCAGAATCCGCCGGCAGTATTCTATTTTGTGTGCCTCAACCTGGCGAATTCTCACACAGGCGAAGCATCTCAGGCACTTATCTTCATCAAACTGAGGCCGTAACCGATATTTCCATAAACCGCAAAGGCTAATACCGGCTGTCCCTGAAACTCCATTTTACGAAGGCCCTCATCAATAAAATCGGGAATATATTCTTCATACACCGGAGAACCGAAGACCACGAGATCTGAGGAGATTTGCAGGGGGCCAGATCTCACCAGGGGGTTGGTCAGATTGATTTCGGTTATTTCCGGTACTCCCAGCTTTTCGGCAATGGTTTTGGCGATTATCCTGGTAGTACCGGTGGGAGAAAAATCTATCAGTTTCAGGCTTTGGAGCCTTGATGTTCCAGCATCCTCACTCCGATCGGTCATGTCAGGCCCCCAGCTCCCGCAGCCGGTCTTCCACTTCCCGAAGCTTGGCTTCCAGGGTTCGGATGGTGTGTTCTATTGTCTGCTTTTCCTTTTGAAGCTGGGTCAGTCCCGGCTCCTGCGGTTCCTTCGGTGCCGGTTTAACCGCCGCCTTGGCCACATCCCGGCTTTCCCCTCCCAGGAGGCGCCGGGTCAGTTCTTCCCGCAGTTCCTGCTTTTTCTCCCCGGCGATGAGCTTCAGGTTTTCGTATCCCAGCCGGGGAGGTGCCTCCAGGGATGGTATTTTCATGATGGTCTTGATGGTGGACTGGTCGAACTGCAGAACCCGCTCCACATAATCCTCGAACCTCAGGCCGTGGATTTCGCAAAGGCCCTGGGCTTTGATGAGGAGAATCCCGAATTCCCGGGCCTGCTGGCCCTGGGTGGTCAGGATCTTCTGACGTATTTCTTCGGTCAGGGCCTGCATGTCGGGGTTGGCGGTGAAGGGATTCTCCATGAGATGCATTTTTTCCGCCTTCTCAAGGAGGCTGTGAAAGATCCTTCGGAATTCCCGGGTGTGGGCCCGCATACCCACGGGACCGGCGGCGGTGGTGAAATGGATGTGGTGGGCAAACTCATGGATGGCCGTGTAGAGCAGGGCCCCCTCCCGGAAACCGTTATCGGATAAAAAGTTACGGTTGTGGATGATAATTTCCGCTTTTTCGGGGTGGTACACCCCGTAGGCCTTGCGGCTCTCCTTTCCCGAAAAAAGGAGGGTAAAGGGTTCGGCCTGGGGTTCCAGCTGCCGCAGGATGCTCATAACCTGGTCTTGATTCATGAAAGTGAGAGTAGTGGAAGGGGCCCGTTGTGGCAAGGGGCGGGGAGAGAGAAAAAATCGATTTTTGCCTTATTATCAGACAATAGGTATTGACAGAATAACTGGATGTGCTACAATTAGCTTATAAGTTTAATAATAATGCCGAGAGGAGGATTTGATATGGGTTACAAAGGACCTTTGCATGAAACTGTGGAAACCACCAGTACCGAGGTGTGGAACGATTCCTGCGCCGTATCGGAGCTTAAATACGCCATCGAGAACGGGGCGGTGGGAGCCACCACCAATCCGGTTATCGTGGGAAATGTTCTTGATATCGAGATGAATCTCTGGGAGGGCCGGATCAGGGAACTCATTAAAGAGATGCCCGAGGCAACGGAAGAGGAAATCGCCTGGAAGCTGAATGAAGAGATGGCCATCAAGGGGGCGGAACTGCTCAAACCGGTCTTTGATGCGTCCAAAGGCAAAAAGGGCCGGATCAGCATCCAGACCAACGCCAAGTACTATAAAAATTGGAAATTAATGGCGGACCAGGCCATTTATTTCGATACCTTAGCGGAGAATATGCAGGTGAAGATGCCCGTCACCGCCGCGGGGGTTAAGGCCATCGAGGAGGCCACCGCCGCGGGGGTGAACATTAACGCCACCGTCAGTTTCACCGTTCCCCAGGCTTTGGCCGTGGCGGAAGCCGTGGAACGGGGCTTAAAGCGCCGGGAAGCCGCGGGACACGATGTGAGCGGAATGATTCCCGTCTGTACCATCATGGTGGGCCGGACCGACGACTGGCTCAAGGTGGTGGCGTCCAAGGAGAAGGCTGTTCCCACCCCGGGGGTCCTGGATTGGGCCGGGGTGGCGGTCTTCAAAAACGCCTACCGGATCTATCAGGAGAAGGGATACCGGACCCGGCTGCTGGCGGCGGCTTACCGGAACCACCTCCACTGGAGTGAGTTCATCGGCGGGAATGTTGTGCTCACCATCCCCTACAAGTGGCAGGTCATGTTCAACAAGAGCGATGTGGAAGTGAAAAACCGGATGGATAAACCGGTGGACCCCGCCATTCTGGCGGAACTGAAGAAGTTCCCCGACTTTGTTAAGGCCTACGAACCCGACGGCCTGAAGCCGGAAGAGTTCGAGCATTACGGCGCCACCGCCCGGACCCTCCGGGGATTCATCGAGGGGTACCACTATCTTCTCGGGGTTATTCGGGATTTCATGCTTCCCAATCCCGACAAATAAGAAGTTTTAGATTTCTGCCCCCGGTGTTTCGCACTGTGGATAAAAAAGCCGGTTCAAGCCGCCGCCCGGGGGCATGGAACCGGCTTTTTTTTGTCCGGGGAAAATCTCTGTCAGGCCCGTCCGATCAGGTCTTTGGTGTTCTGGATATGGGTGTTGAAGGTCTGCATGGCCACGGCGGTATCTCCCGTTCTGATGGCATCCACGATCTGCAGATGATCCCTCACCAGATTTTCCGGGTTTTCAAAACCCCGGTGGGCCAGTCCGATTTCCTCGTACATAAAACTTTTCAAGGTTTTGTAGATGGTATCGAAAATCTCGTTTTCATTACTGTGAATGATGATGTTATGAAACTGGTAGTCCGCTTCCGCCAGGATTTCTCCGGATTGCAGTTCCAGGCCCCGGCGCATCTGATCGATCTGTTCTTCCAGTTCTTCGATGAAGGGTTCGGCCTTCTCCCGGTTTTCCCGGTAGAGGGCGGTGAGGTTGATCATGCTCCAGAGCTCCAGGGCTCCCCGGGCGTGGATCAGGTTGTTCATCTCCTCCCGACCCAGGAGGATCGACCAGGAGAGGGCCTCGGCGGAGATTCGGGCACTCTCGGTGAGGAAGGTTCCCTTGGCGGCTTTGGATTCCAGAACGCCCAGGTAGTTGAATATTTTAATGGCCTCCCGGATGGAGGAGCGGCCAATGCCGAACATCTCCGCCAGTTCCTGCTCCGTGGGCAGTTTGTCCCCCGGTTTGTACCGGCCCGAGGCAATGAGGTCCTTCATTTTCTCCATGACCTGACCTACCACTGTTTTCTGACGGATTTTTTCTATTTTCACTGTCGTTCCCCCTGGTTGTGGGGTCATTATACTGGATGTAATAATATCTGACAATAAGCACATTGAAAGCCGGCCCACCCCGGGCCGGTACCGGCTCCAACCAGGGTAAAACAAAGATTCTCGAGGAGAGGCACCTGCGCTCAGGGAAAATCGCGCTGGCACCACTCCTCTACATCTTCGTTTTACCCAGCGGGGCGGCGGTTTCGCCGGCCCGGGGCGGGCCGGGCTATTTGGGACGAATGGAAATTTCCGACCCGGCAGTAATGCCGAATCGGAAATCTTCAGGTTTTATTTTTCATCTGGGAACTGACCTCGGGGGTCCTTATCATAACCGGTACCGGCTCCAACCAGGGTAAAACAAAGATTCTCGAGGAGAGGCACCTGCGCTCAGGGAAAATCGCGCTGGCACCACTCCTCTACATCTTCGTTT